>Ga0209537_1004506_pt1 | contig 11796 bp, 10 predicted proteins | sample BioPla4DNA1_FD_187698 | JGI IMG/M metagenome (GOLD analysis project Ga0209537, IMG submission 187698) | Biogas fermentation microbial communities from Germany - Plant 4 DNA1 (SPAdes) (version 2) | ecosystem: Engineered > Bioreactor > Anaerobic > Digestate | place: Bielefeld, North...
CGAATGCTTCCACCGTTCACTTTTATTACAATCATAGCCGCAAAAAGCGGGCCAAAGCCAACGAGTAAAGTGAAGATCCCGGTAATGACAGAAACCACAGGACTGCTAATACTATCAGTTATAAAAACTACACCCCAGAAAAGCCAAGAGATTAAAAAAGCAAGCACAAAATAAACAAGAACTTGCCTGGTATAAAAGCAATCTTTTATAAGACTACATAAACTCCCCTTTTTCGCTTCCAATTCCTTGAACCCTCCATCTGTTTTTTTCGAAATAAGCCCTGGGTAACCATAGATTGTAACAAAACAAGGCTTGTTTTCCCGGCTATATTACACAATATTCTTTTATTAGCTAAAAAACCCTCTCTGTAGCAATTTTGGACAGAGGTGGACTTTATGGCCATATTACGCAGGAGAAACATTGTCTGCCGTATTTATTCCCAGCGCCTGAAGGGCCCAGCGCCAGTGCAATTAAATATGTAGTAACAACCCCCTGGTCTGCGCCTTTTGTTTGAAGATAAAAACCGCAACACAATATTAGCTTGTAAGCTGCATATAAAGTGTATAAATCATGGCCTTAATCATGTACTCCTCCATGGTTTCAAACATGCAGAATTCGTCGAAGTATGCCTCAATTTCTTCCTTAGGGTATCTCTGGTAATCAATCTTTTTTAAACCTGTTTCTAAAACCTTTATAGCTTCATAATGAAGTTCCTTCCAATCCTCTCGATAGAATTCTTCATGAACAACGATCGACCGGAGCAAAATCACCGAAACCGGCAAAAAGATTGGCTGTTAAGTCATGGGTGTATACCCCCAGCTCTTCCAAATCTTTTTTCCTCTGTGCCATTTCATTAGCCAAAAATTGCCGGCTGGTTTCCAAGCCTTTTGTCAAGCCCTCTATAAAAGCCTTTGCTTTCGGCAACTCATCCCGGATTTTCCGTTGCTCCGCCTCAAGGTCAGTAATCTGCCCTTCAATATTGGCTATAGTTCTTGCCAGCGCGTTATGAAGGCGTCCAAATTCAGGCCTTTCTTCAATCACCTGCAAATGATTTTGGATATTGGAAAGGCATTCAACCCATTGCCGTTGGATCTCCTCAGGATGATCAGTCTTACCGAGCTGGTCCTTTAAATCATTTAGCTGCTTGATGGGGGCAAAAGAAGAATCAGAAAAATAAAGCTGATTTATCTCCCTAAGCAGACATTCCTGTTTTTTCCTCTTCCGGAGTTCCCTATTGCGATAAAAGGTTATCTGTTCTTCAACTTCCAGTATCTTCTTCTCAAGGTCCCGGCAGTTTTGCTCCAGAACATCAATAGCTCTTTCCCGTTCGGTAATAAACTCTTCCGTGCACTGGCGTAATTCTTTTGTTACTAAAGCAGCTAATTGCGAAGGAATCTCCTGTAGTCTGCTGTTATCCTGTTTACAGATCTCTTCTGTTTCCCGGATAGCCCTCTCCACTTTGGAAACTAAATTGGCAAATACCACAATGCCCTTTTCCAGCCGCTCCCTTTTTTTTTGCTTCTATTTTTTGAGAAAACAATAAATGAGAAATCGATAAATTGGTAAATTTATCAGTAACCCGGTCCCAAAGATTCCCATGTAGTGATGCTTTCATTGCCTCCGGGCGGTATTATTAAGTTTCTGCATTCTCTTTTTGCAGAACTCGGCTGTGTTTTGCAGCCAGGTCTTAACCACTTCCCCTTCAATAAACTTAAGCCCTTCTTGTTCAATGCCGCCTTCCCTTCCAACCCGTAAAACTCTGATCGAAGGATCGTGAACAATTTTACTGATCGCGTTATCGACCGCCAGATTTGTTTGCGAGGCAATCAGGACTCTCTTTCCCTGTTTAGCCAGCTGGTAACAGATCTCCGCAATAACGGTGGTCTTCCCTGTCCCGGGCGGTCCTTTGATCAGGAACAAGTCTTGGCAGTTTAAGGCTCCTTCTACTGCTTTTATTTGAGATTGATTAAGGAATTTTAGAAGCATATTTTCCGGAGAAAGAGCGATTTTTTCTGAATCAAGATTAACCCCGGCTTGCATGGGGTCGAATATAAACCTGATGAGATTTCGATTTTGAGCTTGACCATTCTGTAGCCTTTCCAGCCCTTTACGTTGTTTTCTTATTTCGGATTCATCCCATTGCGGTTTATAAAAAAGGAAACCTTCCGGGGGCAGTCGGTACCCGGAGTTTAAATCAGAAAGTCGTTTGTACAGTTCTTCAGTAAGTTTGACCGTTAAGGTCATCTTTTTGTCGGATACCTCTTCAATCGTACCGATAGTTTCGTAAGAAAACCCATCTGTACTAGGGTCTGTTTCTTTAGAAATAACCAAATGAATTTCTTGTTCGGCTTTGATTTTGTCCCATGGCAATTGCTTTGCAGGGCCAGAAAGCTTAAAGATTAACACATGGGGATTTTTGCTTTCACGGTATTCGTCGTATTTTACCATGTATTGTTTTTCTTTGGTAATTTTCTCTTGAAAATCAAGAAATGCATACCAATCTCTTAGCCTTTTTTCAACAATACTTTTATAGGATTCTCTTAGAGAAACAATTCGCTCCTTAACCAAAGAAGGAAACCCAATTTCATCTTTATCAAAGTAAGAGATCGTTCCTGGAAAATATAACTTGACATAGGCAGGTAAGCTATCGGGTGTGTAGCTACCATAGGTTTGAGGAACAACTCTAAATGCGGTAACCACAAATTCTTTCCCCTTATCGATTCCGTTAATGATCAGGGTCTTCCCGGATGTCTTATCCAAAATTTTACGATTACAATCTTCGTCTTGATCTGTCCCTAACACTAGGGAAATTGACAGTCTATCAGTATCATCTTCCTGGCGTAAATAATAAAAATACTCATTGCCAATCCCCAAAAGCTCTCTTAAGTATGCTTCTGCTCTTCTGCGGGCTTCGCGGCCATCATTAATTTTTAAATCCGATCCGTTGGCAAATCTGTTTATTCCTTTTGCCGCATTGTGAGTTAAAGCCAGACACAGACTAAAACGCTCTACAGTTTGCTCGGATGCTTCCGGTTTCAACTCTCTATCCCTCCAGTGAATCTTGTAAAAATATTCTATTGCAAACGCTAGTCAAAACTTGTCCCCTGTGATCAATAGGTAGTATTTTAATCACTAACCCTGATCACCTCCGTCTTCCCGTCTAATTTTGAGAGATAAACCAGTTGAACCCTTTTTCCCTTTGCCAGTTGGACCCGAAGGCTGGCGGCCTTCTTCCCATCGACGGTTATCTCCTTCTCTGCCAGCAAAGCCGGGTGGTTCAGTTCATTGAGCTCCAGCAGGTACCGTTCGACCACCAATCGCTGGGAGAAGGGAAGCTGCGCCACCCGGCGCAAGGCTTCTTCGGAGAAACTAAGGCGCCGGAAATGCAGTTCCCAAAGGTTTTTAACCTCCTGGGCCCGGGCGGTTAGACAGGCTTCCAGTTGCTGACTGGTTGACTCAATGGCTGTTTGCAGGCGGGCTTTCTCAGCCATCGCCTCTTTAACCTCCCGGGCGGTGCTTGCCAGTTTCTCTTCCAATTTCGTAAGCTTTTCTTGCAACCGCCCGATTTCTTCAGCTTTTTTGGTGATTGCCCGCCGGTACTGTTCTTCTTCCCCGGGAATCAACTCCTCCACCAGGGAGGCGGCGGGAATTGCCCGTATTATTCTTTGTAACAAGGCCCTGGCTTTTTCCTGGTATACTTGGTATACCGGGTATGCCGGGGTGAGCTGCCGTTCCTTCCAGGTACCGTCCGCCAAGGCATTTTCCAGTCTTGACTTCTCCTTGACCAAAGCATCCCGTTTGGCTATTGTTTCCTCCTTCTCGGTATGCAGCTTTCTCCGGTTGGCTTCGGCTCTTTTGATCCGGCCGGTTGTCGCAGCCAGTTGCTCCGTTAGGGCGGCGCACTCCCCCTGGAGTTTACTAATCCGCCGGTCCACAACCTCCACCATTTCCCGTTCCTCGTCCTTCGCCCAACTGGGCAGGTCTTCATCCCAAGGCGCAACCTGTCCTTGATAGTGACTGAGGCTGGACCAGATAATCATCGCCAATAGGTTCCGGTTAATCGCCTTTGTCCCCTTTTGGATTTGCCACCCTCCGAGCGCGGCGGCCAAGAACCAACCGGCCGGCCCCGTCAAAAAGTGTAAGAAGCTGGTTGCTCCGGTATAAAACGAAAACGGCAGGGTAATCCCGAGCATTGTCGTGAAAACAGCATTAATCACCTTTGTCAACATCAAATAAGCCCCAAACCCGGTCAGTTCGACCAGGGCGATCAGGGAAAGCGGCCCGGCCGCCCCTGTTAAGGCTCTAATAATGGTCGCCCCAGTTAACCGTTCAACCCCCAAGGACTTTTCCAGAGCACTCCGTTCCTCTTCTTTGAGTCCGTCCAAAGATTCGTCCAGGCTGTCCGCGACTTTTCTCTTCTCCTCCACAGATAAATGCTTGGCCCACTTTTGCGCCCCTTCCCAGAGGCGTTCTTTATAACGCTCATAAACCAGTTGGGCCTTTTGCGCCAGGGATAACCCGTCTTCCAAGCGGAAACCCTTGGCCGCTTCATTGATGATGGCGATGGACAGGGATTCCGGATTGATCTCCCCGTTAACCTTGACACGCTTTGCCAGTTCCGCCTGGAATAAGGCAATAAGTTCCTGCCTTGTACAACCCTGGAGGTTCCGGGCAGCCTCGTTGATGAGGTCGGAAACCTTTCTGATTTCAACCACCGGAACTAGTTTTTCCCGGCCGAAAAGCGGCCCCGCCCGATTCAAGTTTTTCGTGAGCAGACTGGAAACTTTGCTGCCCGCTTCCTTCAGGTAATTGATGATACTGGTATTCTGCAAAACTGCGATCAAGGTTCTAATCTCCTCGTCGCGAACCTTCTCATAGGGGAGAAAGAGATCCAGCAGGAGAACACTGGCTTCCTCCGCGCCTTTTGCTTCATCCCGGACGCTTTCCCAGCGGAATTTTGGTGGAATAAAGCCCGGCTCCCCATAGGTCTTCATCAGCCAGACCCCTAAAGCAAAGGCTCTAAGGATCATAGCCGCAGCATGATGCGGATCGTTATAGTTTTCATGGTTCGCCTTGTTGCCGGCTATCCGTACGGCATGCAGGTGGTCGAGGACAAAGCCAGGGACTACTCTGTGATCCCGGATAATCGATAACCATTTTGAAAAACGCTGGTCTTCCCAGGCTGTCGGTTCGGGCAATTTTTCCTCTTTCATAATCCGGGCGGTGGTAAACTCGGCGAACATACGTAACTTCAATAAAGCCGCATTTGGATCCCGGCCTATGTACATTTCCGCCGCACAGCAAAGATCGGCTAAATCCGGCCATTTGGCTTTCAGAAACGCAAAATTACTCATTGAACCCCCCGTTCCTCACTGGTATAAATCCAAAACCCAACGGGCGCTTCTGATCATATCCTCCCGCAGTTCCTCCGGGGCTAAGACCACGGCCGACGAGCCGAAGCTCCGGATCCATGGTTTAATCTCATTGATCCCCCGGACCTGGTCGGTATAGACGAGGTATCCCTCTTCCTTCGTTAACACGGCCTTTTTCCGGTGGGCCGTGTCCCTGAAGACCCGTTGCCCCACGTTGAACTCATCATAAAACTTGATTTGCACCGTAACCAAAGGCCCGCTGATATCAACCCCCCAGGCGTCGGCAAAGGTCTCTTCCAGGGAGAAGTCAGGGGGATAGGTGAAGTGCCCGGTTTCCATATAATCCTTAATCCGGTCAAGGCGTAAAACCGTCAGTTCCTGGTTGATAAGGCCCACTAGATACCAAAAACCCCAGACCCAGTAATAAACCAGGCCGTAGGGTTCCATTTCAAAACGGAAAGACTTGCCGGCAGCATCCACATAATCAAGGAGGAGCCTCCGTTCGGCCAGGACCGCCTCTTCCATCTTCGCCACCAGCCGTTCGGTTTCCGGTGAATCATAAAACCCACGCCAGCCTTTGATGAGCAGCCTTTTTTCACTGCTTGCCAGTGCCGCCTGCTCCCCTTTGCCCAGGAGAGCCTGGAAGAGTTTGGCGCGGACCCGGTTAAGCTCCGGGCTATCCTGCCGGCCAAGGGCCCACAGTAAAGCCAAAGCCTCGGCGGGGGTGAACGCCGGCGCCGGCGTCGCCACTGCCGGCGAAATCAATGCCCAGTAATCCTCACCACTTCTTTCGTCAGGCCAGTTGGTCAAGGGCAACTCATGGGTGAGGATCTCCAAATCAGTCCGGACCCGCGCCATGCTGACCCCCAGTTCGGCGCTGAGTTCCCTGAGGCGCAGCCCGTCCGGGTTTTTCTTCAATAAATAGATCAGCCGGTAGAGCCGGTTTAGGGTCTCATTCATCTCCTTCACCTCCCCTCCGGGTTTCCACTTTATAGCGGGCCAGTTTCCGGCGGGCGCCGGCAATAATGATCTCTTGCAATTCCACTGGCGCCAGGACTTTCGCCGATGCGCCAAACTGCCGGACCCAACGGCTAATCTCCCCCAACCCGGCGACCATATCGGTATAAAGCAGGGACCCGCCGGCCTCCTCTTGTACGCTGGCGGTGGGGCGTAAGGCCGCGTCCCTTCTTACTTTATCCTGGACATTAAAGTCGTTCCCGAATCTGATCTTTACCTCGTATAAAGCGCCGTCTTCCGCGCCAATCGCATACTTCAACCGTTCACACTTTGCCGGGTCCAAACCGGGAGCCAGAGCACCTCCCGCAGCAAGATCAACAATCCGGTCCAGCCGGAAAAAGCCGGCCTCGCCGTCTTCCTGGTTGACTCCAGCCAGATACCACCGGTCCAAGGCCAGGTTGTAAACAACATAACACGGTAAGACCGTCCATCGGGTAGGCGTTTCCTTGGGGCGGGTATAGGTGAAGGTTACCATCTGTTCCCGGGCGACAAAGGCGGCCAGTTGCTCCATAACCCGGAGGACAGCAGGGCTCTGTTGGCAAAGAGGGCCTTTAATCACCAAACGGGCCTGGCGTTTTGCCGCCCTCTGCAACAACCGGGGCGAGAGATCTGTCATGCTCATCCAAAGTTTGGTCAAAACTGCTTTTAACTCCCGCCCAAGCGGCCCTTTCGCCTCGTAGCCCTGGATAAACCGGATCATGCTCTCCAGTTCCTCAAAGGTAAAAGTCAGCCGGGGCAGGATTTTTTTGCCCAGTTGCCACCCTTGCGCTGTTTCTTCAATTAACTCTTCATGGCGCAGACGGTTCAGAAAACGGCGGAAAGTTTTTTCACCCGCTTCGAACTCCGTACAAAAAAAAGCGCGGGCTTTGGCAGTGGAAACAGGGGAGCGGCATTGCGACAGCCAGAGGAGAAAGCGGATTGCCCGTCCGGAAAAGTCGTCAATCCGGATAAAATCCCCCTTTAGAATCTGTTCGTATTTCTTCCGGTAACGCCGGGCGGTTTTAAGAGAAAGCCCAAGCCGGGAAGCGATTTCCGCCAGGGAGGCATCGGGGCAATCCTCGACTTCCAGGCAAAACTCCTCGAATTTTTCGGGTACCGGCGCCGCCACCAAACCACCCCCGGGAATAAATGAGAATTTTAGTAATTTCTTATGTGATTCGCTTATGATTTCCCGATTCCTCCTCCTTTTGAAAAGTAAACCATATTTTATAATGGACAAATCCCCCCGGCTGTTTTGACACGGCGTTTATGCCGGAGGTTTTCCCTTCCACTCAGAGTTTAGGTTATTTTGACCCGGAATTGTAAAAGGTGCTTGCCGATGCCGATCAGATCCCCGTTCCGTAAGGAAAATTGCTGCTCGGGAAGGTTGTTGTGCCTGACCATCCCCTGGCCTGTCAAGTCCGTCACCCGGTAGCTGTGACCGTCAACCGTTTCAACACGGAAAGCGTAAGGAGGAACCGACGGATCGCCATAGAGGACGATATCGGCTTTGCCGGATGATCCAAAAACGGTCTGTTTGCCAAAAAGGATAAACTCCTTGCCTTGCATTGGGCCGCTGACAGCGGCAAACCAGACCTCCCTCCGGAGATGTTCAACCAGGCCGATGAGGGCGCCGATCCCGCCGCCCAGGGCCAGAAAACCAATAAGCCGGGCGGCGCTTCCTTCCCCGTAAGGCAAGGGGATAGAGATAAAATCAAAGACCAACCCACCGGCCGCGCCACCGGCGATCCCTCCGATTAAGCCATTGACAAACCTTTTTCTGTCTCCGGCCATCCAGCCGTTGCCCATTCCCATCCCGGCCCCGAAAAGGGCCCATCCCAACGTCCGGGCGAAGATCTGCCAGGGAAACGGGGGGATGACATATCTCTGGAGGAGAAGGTTGTAAATGATCTCACCAGCCCCGCTCCCGAGAAACCCACCGGCCGCCGCCCCGCACATCCAGCGGAGACCCTTCTGCAGCACCAGTCCATACTGGCGGTTGAGGAGCGATTCTACGGCTCCGAAGGAGAAACCGATGATTCCCGAGATCACAAAGCCCCATAAGGCCTCTATGAGGACCAAATCCATAAGTGAACGGTAGTCGCTGGTACGCAAACCAAAGCATTCATAAACCACCCAGGCCAGAACAGCGCCGGCCAGGCCGGCAACCGCCATCTGCCAGAGGTTTGTTGGTATGTGGCCAAGCAATTTTTCTTTGAAGCCCGCCGGCTTTAGGGGAGGTTCTCCTTGTTCAACCGTGGGACCGCCCTTGCCGGCCAATACCGCGTCCAGTTCTTCAGGGGTAAACTCCAATCTGTGGCCGGCGGCATCCAGCTCTTCAGCGGTAAAGACCAGGGCGGGCTGGACGGCATCCAATTCGGCGCCGGTGATTTCCCAGGCGGAGGTGCCTGCCTCCGGCGCCCCGGCTGCCGCCTCCTGCTCCATCGGAACAGTGTCAAGCTCTTCAGCGGTGATTTCGAAAGTTGCCGGGGTGACCTCCGCTTTCCCGCCGCCTTCCTCCACGGAGAAAACCTTTTCCTCACCGGTCTGCCCTAGGCGGTCTTCCCGTTCCCCTTTGTTGCCGGCTTTTTTCCCTCCTGTACCGCCAATCATCCTTATCACCCTCCTTCCCTGCCCCGGCAATCCGGTTTAACTTGAAACCAGGCCAAACTCCGGGATAACCATGCCGGCCTGGCCTTTTTCCCTTGCTTGGCGGCGAAAACCACTACCTTTCCCCGCTCTCAGCAGCCGTTTCCCGCCGGGAACTCGATTTCAAAATCATGCTCATCCAGGCGCTTTTTCCTCCGTTGGTACCACCGGAGGAAAAAGATTAAGGCTGCGGTGACCGCCACCGGCAAGAGGAGGATGACCCCCTTCACGGTTGGGGACAAATCCGCCCAGTTTCCCGGCGCCGGGGGCCAGAGCCGGCCGGTATTGCCCTTGGGCAAAAAATCATCTCCCACAAAACTATGGGCAATCCGGTGGTCGCTTAAAAAATCCCTTAAAACCCCGGCCGGGACCGCCAGGGCTAGATCGGTCCGGGCAATGAGTTGTGTTACCATCCCCAAAACATTGCCATTCCCATCGAGGAGCGGCCCTCCCGAGTAACCGGGGACCGCCTTTCCCTGAATCTGCATATATCTTTGCCCGTCAACCAACAAGTCGGCGGTTATTAGTTGTCCCTCCGTCCATTCCGCCCTCCCTTGCCTGTGCCCGAAGAGGTAAATCCGTTCATAATAGGCGCTGTGATTCTCGCCCAGCCGGAGCAGGGGAGGATTTGTGGTTTCCACTTTCAGCACCGCCAGGTCCTTTTGGAGATCGGCAGCCACCACATCCGCCGGAAAGCGTTGCCCGTTGGCTGTCACCACCGTCACCCCGTGCCCGTCCACAAGCCCATGGGCGCAGCTGAGCACATGCCCTGCGGTCGAGATAAAAAAACCCGAACACAGGCTTTCCTTACTCTCAATGGCAACCACCGCCGGGTAGGCCAGGCGCCCGGCATAATCGGAACCCTTGGTCCCGAACGGGGCCAAATGGCCGGCCCCAAAGGCGACACCCAGGAGCAGGAGGGTGTAAACCAGTTGCCGCTGCCATTTTGTTATCCTCCGCATTCCAGCACCCCCTTTTCTTGCAAAAGTTCCGCATTGGTTTTTCCCTTCACCTTTTTCCCCGGATTGTTCTCTCTTTTTCCGGGTCATTGATTTTCTTGGCGGATCCCCGTCTCTTTCCTGGAAGGATGCCCCTTTTACCAGGAAACATGGCCATTTTTCCAGGAGGCATGGCGTGGCGGGGGCCCGTTAGTGGAAGATGAGGTCAAAATCATTGGCCTCCCCGCTGGCCGGTTTGAACTCGATCTCCCAGTCATCTTTCCCTTGACTAAAGGCCCGGGCTTGCGGCTCTTCCGGGTAGAGATCCAAGTTGCCGATGGGAAAACGTCCTTCGTTGGTCCGGGCCCAGCGGGCCGCTTCCGCATCCATCGGGCTTTTGATGTTGTATTCTTTATATTGAATCATGTCGCCGACCTTTACAATCAAGTCAACCAAAGTCTCCCCGCCCGCCGCCCAGTGGTCGCCGATACAGACAACCCCGCTCCGGAAATTCGGGTGAAAAATCGGGGTTTTTATTGTACATCTCGGCTTTATCTGCGGGTAGTTGGCGGTCAATTGGAAGACAACCTCATGCCGGTGGCTCTCCTCCGGGGCGCCTCTCCTGCCCAACCGTAAACCGGGCACCCGGTATGTGACATGATAAACTGTTGGCGGGTTCCCGCCGCTTGCCCGGACCGTGATATAGGGATGGCCGGTAAAAGCCTTCATCACCTGTTCATAATCGGCCTGCAGCCTTCTTAACCGCGGTGTGCTCATGGTTTACCTCCTTCATCTCAATTCTTTATTCCAAATCCTCCGGCGCATCATTGCGCGTACCTTTTGAGCCATTCGTGGATTTCTCCCCCTCTAACCCTTCCTCCGGCGAAGCAATGAAGAAACCCTTGCCCAACAGCGTCTCTTTTGTTCCGGCAGGGCCTCCCCCGGCCTTACTCTCTCCGGTGGGCTCCGTGTCGACGATCCGGAAATCCCCCTCCACAATCTCGCCTTTCTTCCAGATAAAGACACCGGTCTTTTTACGCAAAGGGTCGATCACCAGCGCTATTTGGTCCGGGGCGGCGAAAAAGTGGCGGTGGATAAAAAGGTCGTACCCCGAGAGAAACACCCCGAAACCGGGATGGGTGTGAAACCAGCCCACCACCCGCAAACCGGGGTATAACCGTTCATGCTCAGTCGCCAGATGCTCCCAGTCCCGGTGGGTAAAGGTCAGGCTGGAATGCCGCCGGGTGGCGTATTTTGCTTCCACCCAAGCCGTCACCCTCACCATCACCCGGCCGTCCACCTCCCGGCACCGGCCAAGGAGGAATCCCCCCTGCTCGTGGTTGCGGTCGGCGGCCGCATACTTCACCAACTCCACCATCACCGCCAGGGAAATCTCCACAGTGACCGGCCCTTTAACCGGTGGTCCCTCTCTTAACTCGCGACTCTGGCCGATAATTAGTTCAAAATCGTCCGGCGCTCCTGGTTGCTGCCGGCGGTCCGTTCCTGTCTTCCCCTGCTCCTCACCGGTGGCCATTTTTTGCCCCCCTCTCCATATACGCCCGGTCACCGCTGAGTTCAAAATAAACCTGTTCGAAGCCGGCCCGCCCGGCCAGGATCTCCCAGGACGCCACCCCCGTTGCCCGTAAAGTGCAGTCGAGGAAGGGCTCGTCCCCGGTAATTTGGTGGGTAATCACCGGCTGCCTGCTTTGGCCGCAAACCGGGCAAGCCGCCTCAGCAACCGAAAGCTGAGCCAGATTCTTCAGGAAAGCTTCTTCTCTCCCGCAATGGTCGCAGACCAGCCGATAGACCAGATCATTCAGGAGCTCCACAATTGCTTCCGC
>Ga0209537_1004508_pt1 | contig 11795 bp, 8 predicted proteins | sample BioPla4DNA1_FD_187698 | JGI IMG/M metagenome (GOLD analysis project Ga0209537, IMG submission 187698) | Biogas fermentation microbial communities from Germany - Plant 4 DNA1 (SPAdes) (version 2) | ecosystem: Engineered > Bioreactor > Anaerobic > Digestate | place: Bielefeld, North...
TTATCAGGCCTAGATCCCTTAATTCTTGAAGATTTCTCCTTATACTATCCCGAATTGTATTGTTGTTTGGATAATTAGTTTGAAAAATTTGTTCATATTCATAGACTTCAGCCAATGAAAATACTTGATTATTTATTAGGCTAATTACATGAAAAGTCAACCTTTGCCATGAATTCATATTTTGTAATAACAAATTTGTATCTATATTCAATAAGTTGTCCACCTCATTAGTGTTAACATATATTTGTTTTTTATATTTATGATTATCTGATATTGATTCTAAAAGCTTTTCAAGGCTTATTATTTTCTTATAATCGATAACTCCTGTACTATCGTTACTACAAATCATCTCATAATCCTCTATGGTTTTACTAATTAGCGACCAATCTGTAAACAATGCACCGTATTCATAATTTCTTTCAAAACCAGCGGTTGTCAAATTTGATGAAGTTATTAATGAGTATTTATTATCAAATATATAAACCTTTGCATGCAATGACTGATAGTTAAATACTTTGCCTCCATTTTTTATTATTATCTTAAAAGCCTCAATATCCGATGAACCATTATAAAAGTTTGCCAAATTAAAATTTGATATTATATCTATTTGGACATCTGGCTTTTTATTTTCATATATACTACTAACTATATCCTGTTTAACAAAAGGTGCACATAGTCTAATTCTTTCGTCAGCTTCAGCCACAAGGTCATAAAACTTATCCTTCAATGGAAAATTTATTAGCTGAATTATTATTTAATTCTCCCCTTTGGCTTATAAATTCTTTTATTATATATTCGACACAAATCATAAAAATCCTTCTTATAGTAAAATATAGTGTTTATCCAAATTCCATAAACTTATCAATAACAAAATCCATTTTATCATTTTTTATTTGTCAAAGTATGTAAAAATTAGTATAATAATATTTGATAGATTGTTTTTTCACAAACATTTATGTCTGTTGAAAGTCTATATATGGAATCTCTCCCTTTTTATTTAACAAGTATCAATTGAAGGTGTCAATTTTAGACACCTTCTATTGCATTTGAATGGTATAATATATAAAAATACTTATTAGGAGAGTGGGTTTATGTTAGAATTGCTAATGAATAGAAGGAGTATTAGAAAATATAAGGACAAAGAAATTCCCAAGGATTTAATAGATAAAATTGTCCAAGCTGCTTTAACTTCTCCATCTGGAAGGAATAAGAAGCCTTGGGAGTTAGTTGTAGTTACTGAAAGAGACATATTAACTAAGCTTGGAAATGCTAGAGGACCTGCTTCAAGTCCTATGAAAAATGCTCCTTTAGGTATTGTTATAGTTGCTGACCCTGAAGCTACTGATTTGTGGATAGAAGATTCATGTATTATTGCTACAGTTATACAATTGACTGCTCATTCCTTAGGTCTTGGTTCTTGCTGGCTGCAAGTAAGGGAAAGGTTAAGCCAAGATGGTAAAGATGTGGAAACTAATGTTAAGGAAATATTAAATATTCCTGATAATTACAGGGTAGAAGCTATGATCTCCATTGGTTACCCTGATGAGGAAAAGGAGCCTCATAGGGTTGAAACATTGAAATTTGATAAGGTTCATTACAATAAATTTTAAAGGGATGGCAACCCATCCCTAAAACAAAAATAATATTCCTACTCCAATTACAGTTATTAAAGCCCCCATTATCTCCTTTATCTTAATCTTTTCCTTAAATACTATAATAGATAATGGAATAATAGTTACTGGTGTAATAGACGTTATGGTAGAGGAAATACCAGCTGAAGTATATTGGAGGGATAGCAAGGATAATCCTACTCCCACAAAGGGGCCAAATATGGAGCCTATTGTAATGTCTAAGAGTGCCCTTTTATCTTTAAGGGCTTTTATTATGTCTTCAAATCTATTTGTATATAATATTAAAATAGAAAAACCAATAAATCCAGCTATGATTCGGATTTGAGTTGCTGCAAAGGCGTTATAGGAGCCCATGCCTAATTTACTGAATATTAGGCCAACAGCTTGTCCCAAGGATCCTAAAAAGGCATAGCTAAGTCCCTTTATGGAATAAGTAACCTTGACTTTCTTCTCCTCATCTCCCCTGCTTAATATGACTACGGCTATACCTGATAAGGTCAAGACCATGCCTAATAAGCTTATAAGGCTCAACCTTTCTCCAAAAATTATGAAACCCAATAATGCTGTAATGGGTGGCGATGTTGCCATTATGAGCATAGAGACCCTTGAGCCTATTTCTAAGTACGATTGAAATAAAAATAAGTCTCCAATAAAAAAGCCTATAAGGCCTGATATGCTTAAAAATATCCAATTCTTGATATTAGCATCTACTGGTAATAAATATCCCCTTGTAAGGAAAGAAAAATACTAATAAAGATAAATCCTGTAATCAATCTAATATAATTGACTGCCAAGGACCCAACCTTTCTGCCTGATAATTCAAAGAAGGTGGCAGATAGGGACCAACAAATGGCAGTGCCTAAGGCAGTTAGTTCTCCTATGTTTGACTTTAGCATACTAGTGTCCCTCTTTCTCTTGCATTCTAGGATATATATTATATCATTTTATTTTCATATTCAATAGAAAAAAGAGAGGGAGTACCCCTCCCCCTACTCTAATCTCATCAGTAGTTCTCCTGTTTCTACATTGTCTCCTTCCTTTACTAGGATAGATTGTACTGTTCCGTCTACTGCTGCGGTTACATGGGTTTCCATTTTCATAGCTTCTATTATGGCTACTAATTGGTTTTCCTTAACCTTATCTCCTGGTTTTACAAGAATCTTAGTTATTAGACCTGGTATGCTTGCACCTATTTCATATTTGTTATTTGGATCTGCTTTTTGTTTAATCAACTGTTCCTTTTTAATATTACTTCCCTTATCGAAGATCTTAATAGCCCTTCTACTATCGTTTACTTCAAAGTATAAGGTTCTATATCCTTCTTCATCTAATCTGCCTATTTCAAGGAGTTTGATGACTAATCTCTTTCCTTCAATAAGCTCTACTTCCCCAATTTCACCTTCCCTTAAACCATGGAAGAATATGTCGCTATCCATCCTGCTAAAGTCTCCATGTTCTTCTATATATCTTAAATAATCTTCAAAGACCTTAGGATATAGGGCATAGGATAAGAGGTCTTTCTTTTCTGGCTCTATATTGAAGTTTTCTCTTAAGTGCTTTTCAATTTCTTCAAAATCTACTGGTTTTAAGAGCTCTCCAGGCCTACAAGTTATAGGTTCTTCACCTTTCAATACCAGTTTTTGAAGCTTTTCTGGAAAGCCTCCCATTGGCTGACCCATCATACCTTTGAAATAGGATACTACAGAATCTGGAAAGGCCATATCCTTTCCTTTTTCATAGATATTTTCAGGTGTCAGGCCATTTTGTACCATAAATATGGCCATATCTCCAACTACTTTTGAAGTGGGTGTTACCTTTACTATATCTCCTAACATTTCATTGACAGTCTTATACATCTGTTTCACTTCATCAAATCTATGACCAAGACCAAAGCTTTCCACCTGAGGTTTTAGGTTAGAGTATTGGCCTCCTGGTATTTCATATTTATAGATTTCTGCTGTTCCAGATTTTAAGCCAGATTCAAATTGGCTGTAAATTGGCCTTATATCATCCCAATAGTCGGATATTAATTGCAAATCGTCTACATTTAGTCCTGTACTCATTTCAGTATGTTCCAGGGCTGCTACTATTGAGTTTAGTGCTGGCTGTGATGTTAGGCCTGCCATACTGTTAAAGGCAGCATCTACTATATCTACGCCAGCATAGGCTGCCATGAGGACTGTAGCAACACCGTTTCCACTTGTATCGTGGGTGTGGAGATGGATTGGGATTTTTATTTCTGATTTTAAGGCCTTTACTAATTCATAGGCTGCCTGAGGCTTTAACAATGATGACATATCCTTTATTCCAAGGATATGAACTCCCATGTTTTCCAATTCCTTAGCTGTTTTTACATAATAGTCTAAGGTGTATTTAGTCTTAGACTTGTCTAGGATATCACCGGTATAACAAATACAGCCTTCTACAACCTTACCTGTCTTTAAAACCTCATCTATGGCTACTTCCATGCCTTTTAGCCAGTTTAGGGAGTCGAATATCCTAAATACATCTATTCCCCTTTCAGCAGCTTCCCTAACAAATGCCCTAATTACATTATCTGGATAATTGCTATAACCTACAGCATTTGAACCCCTCAATAGCATTTGGAATAGTATGTTTGGAATCTTTTTTCTTAGTAGTTCCAGCCTAGTCCATGGGTCTTCCTTCAAAAACCTATAAGCCACATCGAAGGTTGCCCCACCCCACATCTCCAATGAGAAAAGGTCCTTTCCAAGGACTGAAACTGCCTTGGCTATTCTTAGCATGTCTGTAGTTCTCATTCTGGTTGCCATCAGAGATTGATGGGCATCCCTCATGGTTGTGTCAGTTATTAAAAGGGCCTTCCTATTTTTTATCCATTCTACTAGGCCATCTGGTCCCCTTTCATCTAGGATTTGCTTAGTTCCATATTGCTTTTCTGGCCTTTCTACCCTTGGGACCCTTGGTAAATCAAAGTCTGGCTTATGTCCCTTAGTTTCATTTACTACCTTTTCGCCTATGAAATTTAATATCTTAAGCTCTATATCTTCCTTAGCCCTAATGTCAAATAGTTCTGGGTTATAGGTTATAAATCCTGTATTACATTTTCCGCTTAAAAATTCTTCATGGTTTAGTACATTTATCAAAAATGGAGCATTGGTTTTAACTCCTCTGACCTTTAATTCTCTCAGGGCCCTTATGGCTTTTTTCGCAGCATCTTCAAAGGTTCTAGACCAGGATGTTACTTTTACTAACAGGCTGTCATAATATGGGCTAATATGGGCCCCTGTAAATCCACTGCTTCCATCAAGCCTAATTCCAAATCCTGAACCTGTCCTATAGGTGTCTATAATTCCTGTATCAGGTGCAAAATTATTAAGCGGGTCTTCTGTTGTAACCCTACATTGGATAGAATATCCTCTTACCTCTATATCATCCTGTGAATTAATGCCTATTTCCTTTGAATTTAGGGGATATCCTTGGGCTATTAGGATTTGGCTTTGTACTATATCTATGCCTGTAACCATTTCAGATACGGTATGTTCCACCTGTATCCTTGGATTTACTTCTATGAAATAATGGTTGCCATACTTATCCAATAGAAATTCAACTGTTCCTGCATTTCTATAATTTACTGCCTTAGCTATTTTTACTGCATCTTCGCATATTCTTTTTCTTTGTTCCTCAGTTAAGGTAAAAGCTGGAGCATATTCGATTAGTTTTTGGTGCCTTCTCTGTATGGAGCAGTCCCTTTCATACAGGTGGACTATGTTTCCATACTTATCTCCAAGTATTTGAACCTCTATATGTTTTGGTTTTTCTAAATACTTTTCTATGAAAATATCATCAATACCAAAGGCCTTCCTGGCCTCATTTTTAGCACTATAATATTCCCTAATTAAATCTTCTTCATTTCTAACTACTCTCATGCCCCTGCCGCCGCCGCCAGCAGCAGCCTTGAGGATAACGGGGTAGCCTGCATATTTTGCAAATTCAATGGCTTCTTCTTCTGAAGCAACTGCCTTATCTATACCTGGAATAGTTGGTACTCCCACCCTTTGGGCCACTTTTTTAGATTGAATTTTATCTCCTAATTTTATCATCATATCAGAACTAGGTCCAATAAATTCAATGCCTACTTCCTCACATTTTCTGGCAAATTCTGGATTTTCAGATAAAAAGCCATAGCCAGGATGGATTGCATCTACTCCTTTTTTCAATGCCAATCGTATAATTTCATCTATACTTAGATAGGCTTCAACAGGGCCCTTATTTCTACCAATTAAATAGGATTCATCTGCCTTAGTCCTAAATAAGGAATTCTTATCTTCATCAGAATATATGGCTACAGTCCTTATTCCTAATTCACTACAGGCTCTAAAAACCCTTATGGCTATTTCACCTCTGTTTGCAACTAAGACCTTCTTAAATTTTTTGATCACTGTTACACCTCCATTCAACATCTCCTCATTACTTTAGCGTGATAAATGATTTGGTAACAATTCTAACATGATTCCCTTTTAATATCAAGCATTTTTTGCAAGTTGTAATTTTCTTCTTTCATTTGTTTTAAGAATCCAAAAAATCAAAAAGCAGAATAGCTTATTTTTCATAAACTATTCTGCCATTAAATATTGTCATTAATACTTCTACGTTCTTTATTTCCTCTGGAGGTATCTCAAAGATATTTCTAGACAGTACTACTAAGTCTGCAAGCTTACCTTTTTCTATAGACCCCTTAGTCTTTTCTTCAAAGGTTGAATAAGCTCCTCCCAGGGTATAACCGTATACTGCTTCTTCAACTTTTAGTCCCTGGTCTGGAAGCCAGCCTTCCTTAGGATTGCCCTTTAAATCCTTCCTAGTAACTGCTTCATATATGCCATATAATACATTGAAGGTCTCCACTGGTGCATCGGAACCACAGGCTATATTTACTCCCTTATCTACTAAGGTTTTCCAATTGTATGAGGTTCTTTCCAAGACTTCTCCTACCCTATCCCTGACGATTTTCCAATCGTAATCTAAGAATATGGGCTGAATATAGGCTATTAAATCTAAGTCCTTAAACTTATTTAAGAGGACTTCATCTGTAATTTGGCAGTGGACTATTCCGTGCCTATGGTCCTTTCTAGGATATTTCTTCAATGCCTTTTCTATGGCTTCCATGGCTAAGTACATGGCCCTGTCTCCAATGGCATGGATGGCCAACTGGGTATTATTTTTATGGGCCAATTCCACCATATTAAATAGGTCTTCCTCTTCCATGGTTAAGATGCCTCTGGTGGTATTTTGGTCCTTATATGGCCTAGTTAGAGCTGCTGTTCTAGCCCCTAAGGAACCATCTAATAATAGTTTTAAAGGTCCAATTTTAAAGTTTTCATGGCCCCAGCCCGTATTATAGCCTTCTTCCAAGAAAGAAGCAAAGTCATCCAAGGACCGGAATAGGCATTGCTCATTTACCCTAATATTTAAGTCATTGTTTTCCCTTAATTCAAGGTATGATGCTAAAATTTGCTTGTAGTCTTTATTGGGCAAAGCACCAAAATCATCTGTACCTACAGATGTAATCCCTTGCTTGTGAAGCTCTTCTATGGCCCTTTTCATCATTGCTTTTGTTTCTTCCTTTGATGGATTGGGTAAGGAATTGTAAACTAATGAAAGGGCCTTTTCCCTAAAAATACCAAGGGGTTGGCCATTTTCATCTTTATCAAAATGGCCTCCTTCTATTTGTGGTGTATCCCTTGTAATGTTCAATAGTTTTAATGCAAGGCTGTTTCCTACTGCCACATGTCCACAGGTTCTTGTTATGATAATTGGATATTCTGTAGAGATCTTATCTAAATCATGCCTAGTGGGAAACCTCTTTTCCTCTTGAAAGTAATCTTGATTCCATCCAGTCCCCCTAATCCAACTGCCTTTTTCTAACTTGTTCTCATCTATATATGCTAAGATTCTTTTTCCTATTTCATCAATGGAATTAACTCCATGTAAACTGACCATGGTCAAGGTATAACCTACGTTTACTAGGTGCATATGGCTATCGTTAAATCCTGGTAAAGTTAAATTCCCCTTTAAATCTATGATTTCAGTATTCTTGTCCTTAAGGGACAAGACTTCTTCATTTGTTCCTACACCTTCTATTATTCCATTTTTTATGGCAATGGCTTCCTTTATACTCCTATTAGGATCTACGGTGTATACTTTGCCATTAATGAAAATTGTATCCAAATATCTTTCCTCCTTTGTAAACTACTTCTTAAAACAGATGCCACAGGGCTTATATCCAGCTTTCTCTGCTTCCTCTATGGAATCAAACCATATACGATTTTCAGGAGCTATTTCTCCTGCATGGGTGTAGTTTGCCAGATGGTATTTATCACTTTTTTTGCTTGCAACATACTTCCCTTCCGTTTTGTCTTCTACTACTGGTTCATCTGGAAGTTCAGCCCACAAGCCCCTTTTTCCTTCCCTGGCTTCCTTTTCCAATTGGGTAAATTCTTCTACATATTTCACATTAGGTGGAAAGGTGGCAACCTGAGCATAGCCTTCCCTTAATAGCACCTTGTTGAACATCTCTCCATTATGCCATACATAGGCCAATAGCCTGCCATATCGGTCCCTTTCTTGGACGTCAAATTCTAACTCTATGTATTCCCCTTCTAATCTAGATTTTGTAAATTCAGAAGCAATTTTACCTGCCTCAACATTCTTTGAAGCATCAGGGTGAACAGACTCTGGTGTATCTACTCCTATTAATCTTACCCTCTCCTCTTTATTGTCCATTTCAATTATTAATGTATCTCCATCTACTACCCTAAGAACCTTGTACTGCCCTTCATGGAAATATTGGTTGATGAGTCCTAATATTATGGCCAATAGTGCAACTATTAATGAGATTATTTTTCTTCCTTTTTTCATCTTATGTCCCCCTTATATGTATTAATACTTAATGTGATTTTATCAATTAAATAGTTTAAAGGCAATATTTAGTATATATTGATTTTCCTTACCAGTTCTGGTATTATATAGGTAAACGGACAATATAGTGCACATTTTGAACGTTATTGGAGTGATTTGATGGATGATATTAACCGCATAGTAGCTACTAATTTAAAGAAAATCAGAGAAAAAAACAAACTTAGCCTTGATAATTTATCTGAATTAACTGGTGTAAGCAAAAGTATGCTGGGCCAAATAGAAAGGGGAGAATCTAATCCAACCCTGCAGACCATATGGAAAATAGCCACTGGACTTAAAATCTCTCTTACATCTTTAATAGTAGCAACAAAGCCAGAAGCTGAAATAATTAAAAAGTCCAATATATCTCCCATAGTGGCAGACGGAGGCAAGTTTAGGATCTATCCCATATTTCCCTTTGATTATGAAAAGAGGTTTGAAGTACTAAATATTGAACTAGAGCCAGGGGCATCTTCAATTTCTGAACCCCACGATGAATACACTGAGGAATATGTCCTAGTCCTGGAAGGAGAGTTTACGGTAAAAATAGATGGGGATATTTACAAGGTTGGAGCAGGAGACGCCATTAGATACAGAGCAGATAGGGCACATGGCTACTATAATTTAAGTGACAATCTCACTAGAATTTCTATGGTCATCTATTATCCAAATATAATAATGAAGGAGTGAATTATATGAGTGAGACCCTAAGAATTGAAAAGGCTCGGAAGGAATATATCAACTCCAAGCCTTCCATCTGTATTGAAAGAAGTAGGATTTGGACCGAATCCCACAAGCAAACTGAAGGGGAACCCATTGCCATTAGAAGGGCAAAGGCCTTTTTAGCTGCCTGCCAGGAACTTCCTGTTAATATTTTTGAGGGAGAATTAATCGTAGGTACTACAGGGAAATTTAGAAGAACTGGTATATTAACTCCTGAATTTTCCTGGATCTGGGTAGATAAGGAAATGGATGATTTTGAAAATCGCCCTCAGGATCCCTATTACATTTCTGAAGAAGACCGTGAATATTTAAGGAAAGAAATCTTCCCCTATTGGAAAGGTAAATCCTTAGAGGAAGCCTTTTTAAAACATCTGCCAGAGGATACTGCAAAGCTTTTAATCGATACAGGAATTATAGATAATGATTCTAAGTGGAGACAAGCAGTGGGAGAAATAACGCCAGATTATGTAGATGTACTGTTCCCAAAGGGATATTTAAAAATTAAGGAGGAAGCAGAGGAATATCTTAAAAAAATTGAAGCTGATTCAATTGAAAATATTGAAAAGAGAATTTTTTATGAATCAGTAGCCATTGTGTCAGAGGGAATAATTACTCTAGCAAGAAGATATGGTGATAAGGCTAAGGAATTGGCTGAGAAGGAAAGTAACGAAAAGAGAAGAAGGGAATTGCTGGAAATTTCAAGGATCTGCTATAAGGTTCCCGCCTATCCACCTGAAACTTTCCATGAGGCAATACAATTTGTATGGTTCGTTCAATTATCTGGCATTATTTCTGAAAATCCCCTTGCCCTAAACCTAGGTAGATTTGACCAATATATGTATCCCTACTATAAAAATGATATAGAAAATGGAAGGATTACTGAGTCTCAAGCTCAAGAATTAATTGAAGCCCTATGGATTAAATTGTCTGAATGGGTATGGACCATATCCTCAAATACAGCCAACTATTTTGCTGGATATAATCAATTTCAAAACCTTACTGTTGGTGGAAGAAAAAGGGACGGAAGGGATGCTACCAATGAATTATCATACATGTGTTTAAAAGCTACAGAAAGTGTAAGAACCCATCAACCGGGACTAAGCGTTAGGATTCATTCTGACTGTCCAGAGGAGTTTCTGATGGCAGTATGTAAACTTGTGTCTAAGGGTACAGGATTTCCAGCAATTCACAATGATCAGGCAGGGTCTCAAATGCTCCTACAAGCGGGTTATGCTCCCGAGGATGCAAGGGATTGGAGCAACTGCGGATGCGTAGTACCTCATTTTAGAAAGACTGGAGAATGGACTTCTGCAGTAAATGTAAACTTCGGTGCTGCCTTAGAATTTGCACTGAATCAAGGCTACAGCAGATTGACTAAGAAAAAACTGGGGCTAGATGAAATTCCAATGGAAGAATTCAAAACCTTTGAAGAAGTGAAAGAAGCCTTTTTAAAACAACTGGCAAATTTAATTAAACATTCTGTAATAGGTACCTTGGTAGCTCAAAAGCTACATTATGAAATGGTTCCAAGGCCATTTTTATCTACTGTAGTCGATGGCTGTATGGAAAAGGGGAAGGATTTAAGCAGGGGTGGAGCTAAATATAATGTAGGACCAGTTTTAACAGGAATAGGGTTGGGAGTAGTATCCAATGGTTTAGCAGCTATTAAAAAGCTAGTTTTCGAAGATAAGGTCACAACCATGGCTGAACTAAATAAGGCCCTTGAAGCCAATTGGGAAGGGTATGAAGATTTAAGAGAGCTTGCCCTTAAGGTACCAAAATACGGAAATGATAATGACTATGTAGATGAACTAGCCATTGAAATATCTGACTTCTTCTATAAGGAAACTAGAAAATACAAGGATATCTTTGGCTCAAGTTTCAATACTGCCTTTATGGGCATATCCAACTATGTACCTACTGGCAAGGTAATAGGGGCATTACCCTGCGGTAGAAAGGCAAGGGCACCTTTAACTGAAGGGGTATCACCCTTTGTAGGCAGTGATGTCACTAGTCCAACAGCTGCCATGAGGTCTGCTGCAAAGGTAAACCATGATGTACACACAGGAGGGACCCTCCTCAACCTTAGGTTAAATGAAAGCCTACTAAAGACCAATAGGGGATTAAGAAACCTTGCTGCCTTGATTAGGGCATATTTCTCCCTAGGGGCTTTCCATGTACAGTTTAATACCGTATCTACTGAGACTTTAAGAAAAGCCCAAGAGAATCCTGATGAATATAGGGACCTACTAGTAAGGGTTGCAGGATACAGTACTCAATTCGTAAATCTCTCTAGGGAAATGCAGGATGCCATCATAGCCAGAACGGAACATGAATGTATGTAGGTGGATTAAGGTGAAAGATAATACTGGGGTCATTATGAATATACAAAATTTCTCAGTAAATGACGGAGAAGGAATTCGGTCTACGATTTTTATGGCTGGCTGTCCCCTAAGATGCAAATGGTGCTCAAATCCTGAATCTTGGTCCTTTGATAATGATTAT
>Ga0209537_1004512_pt1 | contig 11787 bp, 10 predicted proteins | sample BioPla4DNA1_FD_187698 | JGI IMG/M metagenome (GOLD analysis project Ga0209537, IMG submission 187698) | Biogas fermentation microbial communities from Germany - Plant 4 DNA1 (SPAdes) (version 2) | ecosystem: Engineered > Bioreactor > Anaerobic > Digestate | place: Bielefeld, North...
TTAATAAGAAGTTTAAACAGATTGATAACGGTATCTATTCTCCAGGAGGCTATATCTTTGTTAACGGGGTTATGCTCGAAAAGACGAATACTCTATATTCATACAATTTGACTGATGCAAAAAAATGCCTTTCAAGAGATAGAAAATCTCTAAATATAGATATGGCTAAACTGGAAATTTCCACTATTATTGGAATGTGCCGTAATGAAAAATTCATTGCTGACTTCTTGAAAGACCATGATTATTACCACTTTGAGCAAAGTTTAAACATTGTTATATCTCCTTTTACTAAAAGTATATGGAAGAAAGTAATGCAAAAAATTTATCCTAAACACTGCATCTCAACTTATACTGAGTATGACTTGGCTGCAAAAGACAGAGGATATACTTTACTTGGAAACATTACAGAAACGCAGAAGAGAATCTTAACTCAACTCGGTATGCCATACAGCAATGTAGTGGCTGTGTTAAAGGGCGATGAGAAGATTGTAAAGAAAAGATGTAATGCAAAGGAATTAAGTGAAGTCGGCAAAAGAAGATGGAAAATGGCTCTTAAGAAGTTCAAGAAGTTGTATGGAGATGAGATTGCTAAAAAAGTTGAGATAGTAGAAGAATTTAACTACGATGAAGTGTCAAGTGGTACATTGGGATACTACAATAACCGAAATGATACAGTATATATACTGAAAGATATCATTGAGGATGAGTATTATTCCTTTGCAACACTCATGGGTACATTAATCCATGAACATATTCATCGTATTTCAGGAGTACCTGACCGTACAAGAGAGTTTGAAAATGCCTTATCCGATGAATTAGGAAGAATTGCAGAACTTTATGTATAAAATCTTAACCCCAGCCAATGGCTGGGGTTTTTATGTTATACTAAAAATAAAAGAAAGGGACATAAAAATGATAGATTTTAAAGAAATAGCCTATACAAACCGTATTAGTATTAAAAGAGCCATTGCTCGTTTTTGCTATTTAAAAAATGTTTACTTGTCCGAAGAGGATTTTAATACATTAGTAAGGAGAACACAGGAAAGTGGTTACCGCAGTGCCATCAAGTTTTTATCCCAGTATTTCATGAACATGAGTCAAAAAAATAAAAAGCAGTTGTTGTATCAGTTTACTATTGAATACAACGTAGAAGTTGTTTATTGCCGTCAGTTTCCAGAAGGAAATAAGGTAATGATGAACTTGTTGAATGGTATTCGAACTCCAGAGCAAGAAAAATTTTTTAAAGAAGTCCTGTTTGATATTATCAAGGCTAATAAACTTCAGGAACAAATCATAAATAAGTACATTTAACTGCCTATTTGAAAAAACCTTGAAAGTTATGAGGATTATTTTATATAAAAGATATACTCATATCCGTTAAGGATTGAGAATACATCAACAAGGGAGTTGAAATTGATTCTTTGCTCGAATATTTAAAGTCATCAGTAGCAGAAAAGAAAGAGAATATTAATAAAAACTTTTACTTTGCTTTTACTCTTTGTTATACCCGCCAATTAATTGGTTTGTATACCGAAGAAGAGGTGGAAGAGATTAAAAAGTATGTAACAATGGTTGATGTTGAAAAACAGCCTTTAATATATAAATATTAAAAATAATAAATTCTATAACCACTCTGTTTAAGCAGGGTGGTTATTTTTTGTAAAAATAAAATCACAGGTTATTATTTAACCTGTGATTCTATAATGATTAGTTATGGGAAACTCTGTGTAAGGCTTCCTGCTTTTTGCCGTTATTGAAGTTATCCAATTCGGCTAAATAACCAGTGATTCTGCGGATTCTGGAAATATCAGAACTGCCACAAGCAGGACACTCTTTTTCTATAATTCCCGACAAGTTACACTTTCTGCATCTGTCAACTGGGAAGTTTAAGGAAACATAGGACATATCATTTTCTTTCATATGTTTTAAGATTTTGTACATACCATCTGTATTATTAATTGGAGCCTCTTTCAGTTCGATATAACTGATTTGTCCACCGTTGCAATAAGAATGGTATTTACCTTCAATCTCAATTTTTCTAAACATGCCAATCTTGTACTCTACTGGAACATGGAAAGAATTTGTGTACCATGATTTATCGGTTACGCCTTTGATTTCTCCGTATTTTGCCTTATCAATAGTAACTAACTTTTCACATAAGCCTTCTGCTGGTGTAGCCACAACAGAGAAGTTCAAATCATAGGTTTCAGCCGCTTCATCGGTTTTCTTCCTTATAAACTTCACTATTTCTAAGCCAAGAGCATCAGCATTTGAATCCTCTCCATGATGATGACCTACCAGACAAGTCAAGGTTTCGGCTAACCCGATAAATCCAATGGTAAGAGTACCATGCTTGATAACATCGGCTACAGAATCCTGTTTGTTCAACTTATCGGAATCCATCCAGACTCCACTCATCAAGAACGGGAAGTCTTTCTTGACAAACTTGCCTTGATATGTGAACCTGTCCAATATCTGCTCAATAACAATATCGATATACTTGTTTAACTCTACAAAGTACTTTCTAACCAACTTGCTGTCATTGTAAACTTGTGGAATGATAATTTGATATTTAGAAACAAGGTTGTTAAAGGTTTTCTCTGTCTTGTCATTGTATTTCAGACGGTATTTGCACTTTAAAGCAATGCCAACAGTGTTAACTGTCGTGAATGAGGTATTACCTCTACCTTCACATGTCTGCTCATTGGCAGGTTTATGTCTGTTCCAAGAAATTCTTGTACGGCAGCCCATGACAGGTACATCTTCAGGGAAATCACGATTCAATGTAGAGTCCTGGAAAACATAGTTCGGGAACAAACGCTTTGAAGTAACCCTTAAGGATAGTATAAATAAATCATAATTTGGTGTATCAGGCTCAAAGTTTATGCCAGATTTTACCTTAAAAATAAGATTCGGGAAGAGCGGTTGCTCACCTTTTCCAAGTCCTTTTTCATATGCCAGTAACAGCATTTTGGTTACAAGTCTTCCTTCTTTGGATGTATCAGTACCCATATTAATACTGCTAAAAGGCACTTGGGCTCCTGCACGGGAATGCATACTATTTAGGTTAAATACAAGTGATTCCATTGCCTGGAAAGTTTCCTTTTCAGTATTATCCCATGCTGTTTTCTTAATTTTTTCTTCATCATAATCAGTGATTCCAAGAGATGACAAGTTATCCTTCAGGTTCTTTACCTGCCATTCGTACTCCTTGACTACATACGGTGCCAAATCTCTATCAAACCAACCAAATGCTTGACCACCATGCTGGTCATTCTGATTGGATTGAAGAATGATACATGCAAGAGCAGTAGCACTCTTAATTCTCTTAGGCTGACGGATATAGCCATGACCTGTATCAAACCCTTCATTCAAAAGTTTACGCAAAGGGATGAAGGTACAATTATGAACAACATAATCATTCACTGTAAACCAATGCTCACCTGTTTCTAAATCAAATACATATCTGTCATAAGGAATGACATTTTTATCTATAATTTTATTTGAATCGTCTCTATTGACACTTACCGTGGTATTTACATATTTTAATGTTTGGTCGTATCCTTTAATAGTTGTGACATTATCGATATAAGTTTTTAAATTTTTAACATCTGTAATGGTAACTAAATAATTGTCGTATTTTCGCTTGTATATTTTTTTATTAAAGACAACTTCAGAGTTTCTCATCTCTATTTTTCTGTAGTTTGACATAATATTTAATTGACCAAGAAGAAAAGTAAGTTGTTTTGCTAAATTTTCAGAAACAGTAGTGTAACCAATACATTTTTCTGAGTACCATCCGTCACCTTCGAAAAGTCCTTTTAAAAATTCTGCTTTTAATCTATCTGAAGTATTAAAAACAAAATCTGGGATATTTATTTCTTCTACAGATTTCTTTAATTGAAGGACTTGCGAAATAAATTGAACATAAATGCTGCCACATAACGCATAAGCAACAGGTTTTTTACTACGACTATCTCTTCTTAAACTTGGATTTTCATTAAAGCAATTAATAATACATTTTCTAATATCTTCTAATATTTCTTCATTATGATTGTGAATAGATATTTGATAAGTAGAAGTATTTATTCCTAAATTAATACTTCCTTCAGATGCAATATACCCTAATAAACGCATTAATTCAGGTGTTATAGGCATAAAAGCAGGTAAACACTTTTTGCTTCCATTTATTGATACTGATAACAATTTTTTTACCTTATAAGGTATAGGATATTTATTTGCAATAGTTGCATATTCCTCCAAGGTTAATTCTTTAATGCCTTCTATCATAGAACGATTAGATACTTTGCGAGCAAAAACAAAATCATCACAATAAAATCTTAACCATTGTACTAATTTTTTTGCATTTAAAATACGAATATCTTTTAAATGTTCTTTGTTTTGAACAAATAAATCCAAAATATCTAATTCTTCGATTTCGTTAAACTTTTCTTTTGCACGAATTATTTGGTCGCCAATTTGAACATCTTTTACTGCTAAAAGTATTTCTTTGTTGTCTCTTATAACAGGGATTCTGTGATTTTCTGTAAGATGTAAAGGAACCCCTTTTCTAATTTTTAACTGATATAATTTTTCCCTTTTATTCATTTTTCTTCTCATTATTTTGTTTAGCGGAGTCCAACCTGTTCGACCATATATATGGTATCTTACTTTCGTTAATTCTAAATCTAGTATTTCCTGATTATTAGATTCTACAATAAAATCATGATATTTTTCCATGAGACTATTAAAAAAGTCAAATTTTACTCTAAAAGTGTTTCCATTCATATCTTTTAATAAAACATATTCAAAATCAGGAACGCAAGTCGTAGTACCTACACCCATCCACGAATAATCGTGAGGGTATATTAAATTATCCTTCATGGCTTCCTGAACTTCTTCACGGGTCAGATAGAGTTCAGCATACTCTCTGTCAGAGGCCTCGGATATCTGCAACAGTTTGCTGGAAGGACTATTGCCGACATTGGCATTTTCCCTATCAGTAACCTTGATTATCGATGATATCTTCTGGAATAACCTCTCCTTTTTCTTTCTTTCTGCCGTTCTTGAGTCACGATATAAAATAAAAGACTTTGCAATATTAAAATAACCATTCGAAGCAATGGCTTTTTCAACTGTGTCCTGTATATGCTCCACTTCCTGAACAGATTTTCCTTCCTGTTCCAGTGCCTTGATTACATCTGTGGTAATCTGGGTAAAAAGTTCGTCATTGTCTATTCCGTTTGCGACAAATGCTTTCTGGATGGCAGTTTTGATTTTATCACTGTTAAACTTTACTTTCTGGCCATCACGCTTAATAACATATTGAATAATAGAATTTTTCATATGGTTCCACTCCTTTCATAATTCTCCGATATTATAAAAATTCATAACGACAGATTTCAATTATTCCTCATAATCGATGTGACCATTTTTTAAGTGCAGAATCCTTTGATTGTAAGAACCACGGAATTTTTTCTGCGGAAATTTTTTATCCTCCTCAAATGGACCATCTACCAAGACATCAATTAACGATAAGATTTTAGGGTCAGGTACATCTTCATATCTGTAACCCGTATAACACCAGATATTAATATCTGGCACTTTTTCCCTGATAAAAGTAATCAGTTCATACAAGGCTTCAGACTGAAATAATGGGTCTCCTCCAGAAAAAGTTATTCCGTTATAACCTTCACTGTATCTATCTAAAAGATAATCGGCTAATTCTCTCGTAGAAATCTTAACGCCATTTCTGATATCCCATAATTTTGGGTTATGACAGCCTTTACAATGGTGAGGACATCCGCAAGTAAAAACAACCAAACGAACACCAGAGCCATCGGTAAGGCTTTCTACTGTAGCATTTTCTTTATTTGATGCAATTGAAATATCCAATGATATCCCTCCTTAAATGTTTATTAATCATCATTAAAGATACAGGGATAATATACAAGAATAATAACTATATTCAAGTTTGGAACGCAAATAAAAGTCGGAATGGGAGGAAGTAATATAGTTTATGTATTATAATTAAACACAAAAATATATGTGTTATGATAAAAGTATAAAAACAAGAAGTTACTATAAAAAAATATGTAATAATTTTATACGTAATAGGAATTTCAATAACATACACTTTACCTTACGGTTAAAGGAAAGAATTTCTTGATTTTATATGTGGAATATCATAAAGGAATCCTTTCTTTTTACTTGAGAATAAACAAAATACTTGTATAAGATAAGATTTACTTAGATAAGGAGGGATATAATAAATGGAGTATCCAAGGATATGTTATATTACAAGCGATGAACCTTTCTTAGTAAAGGAAAGGTTGAATAAAATGAAAACAGCCTTTATCAGCGAATACATGGATATCAATTTCAAGAAAATTACAAGCGAACAATTAAGAACAGAGATTGAAATTGTCCCTTTCTTTGCTGAAAAGAAAATGCTTTTGCTGGATACTACGGATAATGAAGAAACAGCAGAGGCTTTAACAGATGTCAGCGATTTTTGCAGTATTATCATTACGAACAAATTGGATAAGCGCAAAAAATTATACAAAACTATTCAGAAGATAGGCGAAGTTATTGAACTAACACCTTATAATGAAAATCAAATGGCGAATTGGATAATTGAAACAGGGAGCAAAATGGGTGTAAAAATTCCTAAGAACGCCGCTAAAAGAATGGTTGAAATCTGCGGCCTTTCTGATATGTATTTTATTTATAACGAAATAATCAAACTCGTCTCCACAGGCGATGAAATAACCGTGGACTTGGTAAACAAGGTTGTCAGCAGAACTCCTGAGTATAATTCCTTTATTCTTACGGATGCCATCAGTAAAAAAGATAAACAAGAAGCCTATCAAATTATCAAGGTTTTGGCTGAAAAGAATGAGTATTTACCAATGGTTCTGTCGATGGTCAACCGTAATTTCGCTGTTTTACGCATGATAAAAACCATGAAGGATGGCGAAATAAAGGAAGCGGGAATTCACCCATACACTATCAAACTGTTAAAACCTCATGCTCAAAATTATACGGTAGAGCAGTTGGATAAATTGATGGAGATATGTCAGCAGATTGATTTTGACATGAAGAATGGAGTAAATCATCGCATTGCATTAGAGAAAATAATAGGGGTGATATAATGATAGGGCAGGAAGCCATTTTGAAACGGTTGGATAAAAATGGACCCTTTGTGATAATCGGAGCAAAAGGTTCAGGGAAGACATCATTAGCAAAAGAAATTGTTTTACGGTCTATTTGTGAACATGGAACTGGTTGCAGTGAATGTAAATCATGTAAATCATTTTTGCATGGAAATTATCCCGATTTTTACAGTATTTCTGGGGGAAAAGTAGATGATGTTCGTGAATTAATCGTCAAAATTTCAGTCAAGCCATTTTATGAAAGGTATTATGTTTTGTTTGACGATATGGACACGATGACTACTGCTGCCCAAAATGCATTGCTCAAAACCATAGAGGAACCTATTTCGCCGACTATGTTTATAATGACAGGAACAGTTCAGAATAGTATTCTGAAAACAATTCTTTCGAGATGCATTAGATTATCTCCTCAATTGCTGGATAAGCGGACTATTTTGGAAGAACTTAAAAAAAGATATCCAGAAGAAGAGGAAGATTATCTACTAACAGTTAGCGATTATGCTTGTGGTAGTTTGGGATACGCTCTTGATATGATAGAAAGAAAAGATTTTTATCAGACATTGAGGGACGATATCCAGAACATAAAAAAGAGAAATTTCTTTGAGATGGCTAATCGTTATGCTGAAAAGGAGTACAAAGAGAAAACTCTCATTATTTTGGGTTTCTTTGAAAAATATTTAAGGGATGTCATGTTTGAGTACGCAAAAGTAAACAGGGATATGACACCCGTATATGAGATAATCCAAAATATTGAGAAGTATAGACTGGAGTTAAATAATAACATCAATAGAAATATGATGTACCAAAATCTGATACTTCAAATTCAAAAAGTAGTATAAAATAAAGAAGTCCACACCAATTGGTTGTGGACTTTTTATTATGTATCTATATATTAAGGAGTTAAAGATATGGCTTCTTGGGCTTTTTGATTAGCCTCAAAGATAGCCTCTGAGTTTCCACTTGCAATCGCAATAGCAAGTATACCAGCGATTGTCACAAGGATGACAATTGCTACTATTTCGGCACTGCCTTTTCGATTGAATTTTATTTTATTAAGTAGTTTCATTGTTCACACCTGCTTTCCTTATATTTTAATTTTGTTGGAGTATATGAATTCATAATTTCAAAAGTCAAGTATTTTTTGTCAATAAAAAACAGTCCAACATACTGCTGGACTGTTTTTTTTAGTACACCCTTTGAATTTCATTGGATTTGCCTAAAAAGTACTCAAATATATTTTCATTTTCTTTTTGCTCGGACTTGTATTGGTCAAACCAATATTCCTCCCATGTTTTGGTATTACCTTGAATATACTGAAGAAAACTTTCCTTGCCGTAAGTCTTGATATATTCATCAGGGTCTTTGCCTTCAGGAAGGGTTAATACATCTAATTTACCAACTTTCTGTAAAACCCTGTTGGCTGCATTGATACCTGCATCATCACCATCAAAAATAACGGTAGGATTGTCGGTAAATTTCTTTAATTGCAGATAGTGATTGGGAGTTAATGCCGTTCCCAATGTTCCAACTGCCCAATCGATACCTTCTTGGTGTAAAGCGATTACATCCATATAGCCCTCACACACTAATATACGTTCAGGCTTCTTTTCCAAATTAACCATATTTAAAGCGTAAAGGCAACTGGATTTATGAAAAATCTCTGTTGTCCTGGTGTTAATATACTTTTTGGAGTTGTTGTCTCCTAATGTTCTTCCACCAAAACCAAGTATTTGTTCATTTTTGTCAATTATAGGAAATATTATACGGTCTTTGAATACATCATAATATTTTCCTGTTTTTTCGTCCTTCCCTATAATGCCTGCCGCAACTAAATCTTCTTCATCAAAATCCCGTCTTAAAGTACGGTGTAACTTGTTATACTTCGGTGCATAGCCAAGGTGAAACTTTCGAATTGTTTCCTTGGTTAGCCCTCTATTTTCGAAATATTTTATGGCTTCGGGGGATTCCTGCAACTGCTCTTCAAAAAATAACATTGCATCATAATTGATTTGATACAGTAATTCGTTTTTAAACATCTCCTTTCCTGCATCTACTAAAACGGAGCGGGTATCCATTCCAAGTTTTATTTTTAGAATTTTTTCCAGCATCACCCATTCATCTACATTTTTTATATCTGCACAAAGAGAAACTATATCTTTATTGTATCCGCAAACAAGACAAGTGAAGGTTCCGTCAGAGGGATTATAATACATTGAATGTGGATGACTTTTATCGACCAAGCAATTGGTTTTGTATAATGTATGATTTCCCCCTTGTATTTTTGTGAGCGGGAGGATTTTGTGAATGTGTTCCATTATTATTTTTTTATATTTGTCTATCATCGTTAAAATACCTCCGTTACTGTTATAGCATAACATATGTATTAATTCCTATTTAGGTCTTTCACATTATATAGATATACATGATTTTAATTCAACTCATTTTTAAACCATAAAATTTTTAAATAAAGTATTGACAATGTTAAAAAATGATATTATACTATAACATGAAATAACACAGATTAAGAAAAGAGGAGATAATATGGCAAATAAATCAACAACAAATTTATTTTATCAATGGCATACAGAACCCAGTTGTATTGATATAAGAAATGAAAGAAAGTTGCATATAGACAACAGAACATCAATGGGAGAAGTATCTCCTCATGATTCGTTGGGCGTTAGTTAACAGGTCTTTTATTCTTATGGATTATTTGCTTTCAGAATAAAAGTTAATTAATTTATATATTATTAAGCAAGAATACTCCCTCCTCTAAACGAAGTGAAGGAGGGAGATGAATTGTAGGGAGGGAAGCCCCCGAAGTTACGCTTGTGGACATCGTATAAGACCTGTTTTCAGGCACGATGGCTGAAACAAGAAGCCCCCACTTCAAACCGCAAGGTTAAGTGGGGGAGGCTTCACATATTACACATTACACTAACAATGCCACAACGGAATGTTCTGTTGTGGCATTATTATATCTAAAAATAATGCAGAATTTTTTATGTTATACTAAAAATAATCCATAAGATAGAGGTGAATTGTATGAAAAGTCCTACTTACGGAGAAATACCACTCAAGAGAATGTTTGAAATAATTAAAGAATATATAAAAAGCCAACCTGATGAAAAATATCATATTACAGTAGGTACAGATTCACAGAATTTCAATATCACAAAGACAGTTGTGGCAATTGCTGTATGGCGAGTAGGAAAGGGAGGCATTTTCTTCTACGAAGTTAAAAATGTAAAAAAGATAAATAATCTGCAACAGAAAATTTATTACGAAACAAGCATAAGTTTGGATTTGGCAAATAAACTTACGAAAGCATTACAGAAGGAAAATCTTCCTTACGATGTAGGTATACATGTAGATATTGGTCGAAACGGACCTACTGCCAAAATTATTCCAGAAATTGTTGGCTGGGTAACATCTTGTGGATATAAATGTGAAATCAAGCCAAACTCATACACTGCTTCTGGAATTGCAAATAAATTTTCAAAATAAAAATCCGAGGGATTCTTCCCTCTTATGTAGGGAAGTAGTTTAATTGGCAGAATGACGGTCTCCAAAACCGTAGGTTCAGGTTCGAGTCCTGGCTTTCCTGCCATACATATGCAGATATAGTTTAATGGTAAAACATGTGCTTGCCAAGCATATATTACGGGTTCAATTCCCGTTATCTGCTCCAATATGGCTCTATAGTTAAATTGGTTATAATACTGCCCTGTCACGGCAGAGTTGCGGGTTCGATTCCTGTTGGAGTCGCCATTATGGAAGTGTGACCCCAATGGTAAGGGAGCGGATTGCTAATCCGTGGTCGGTTTAATAAATCGGCGTGCAGGTTCGAGTCCTGTCGCTTCCGCCAAATATATCCCCGTAGTCTAATGGATAAAACACCAGACTTCTAATCTGGATTTGCAGGTTCGATTCCTGTCGGGGATACCATAAAAAATATTTTGACAAGGAGATGCTAAAGGGGAAGTAGTTCTAACTGGCGAGAACGCTACACTTGCAATGTAGAGGCTATGGGTTCGATTCCCATCTTCTCCACCATATGTCCCCTTAGTTTAACGGATAGAATAATGGACTACGAATCCATTGGTACAGGTTCGATTCCTGTAGGGGATACCATATAAATATATGGCAGGGAGGGAGGCGTGGTCGTCTCAGAGGGCTCATAAACCTCTAAAGCAAGTTCGATTCTTGCTCCTGCAACCAATATCGGGGTGTAGCCCAGTTTGGTAGAGCACATGCTTTGGGAGCATGAGGTCGCAGGTTCGAGTCCTGTCACCCCGACCATACATATGGGAAGATAGCAAAGATGGTCTATGCGGGGAATTGAAAACCTTCAGATGTCGGCTCGATACCAACTCTTCCCACCATAATATTCTCCGATAGTTCAGTGGTAGAACGCTCGGCTGTTAACCGAGATGCCTTTATGGAATCGTAGGTTCGAATCCTACTCGGAGAGCCATCGGCGATTAGTACAACGGTTAGTACAGTCGGCTGATAACCGACAGAAGGAAGTTCAACTCTTCCATCGCCGACCAATTACATATGGTGGCTATGGTGTAATGGTAGCATGCAAGATTGTGGCTCTTGAGGAATG
>Ga0209537_1004515_pt1 | contig 11781 bp, 1 predicted proteins | sample BioPla4DNA1_FD_187698 | JGI IMG/M metagenome (GOLD analysis project Ga0209537, IMG submission 187698) | Biogas fermentation microbial communities from Germany - Plant 4 DNA1 (SPAdes) (version 2) | ecosystem: Engineered > Bioreactor > Anaerobic > Digestate | place: Bielefeld, North...
TATGTTGCCGAACTTAGATTACCTATAAGGAATTGAAACCTTGTAAATGGTTGACTCCCAAACAGTACTATTGCAGAACTTAGATTACCTATAAGGAATTGAAACTCTGGAAAATAGTATGTAATGTTCACTACTGCTTTTTGAACTTAGATTACCTATAAGGAATTGAAACTTTGATAAACAGCTATTCCAAAAGTATAAAATCCTAAGAACTTAGATTACCTATAAGGAATTGAAACTTATACAGGAATATCAAAGTTGGATAGAGCAACAGCAGAACTTAGATTACCTATAAGGAATTGAAACTCATAGAAAAGCAGAGAAATGGCCCAATTGGAACATTGAACTTAGATTACCTATAAGGAATTGAAACTCATCACATCTGGCTGATATCCCTTCTCATATAAGAACTTAGATTACCTATAAGGAATTGAAACAGGTGTTGGCAATATGTTCCATACTATATAAACCCCAGAACTTAGATTACCTATAAGGAATTGAAACTGTGGTCAATACAATAAACACAAGTTACAGGCATTAGAGAACTTAGATTACCTATAAGGAATTGAAACACTCCTGCCTTTTCTCCTTCGACAACTGCTTATCTGAACTTAGATTACCTATAAGGAATTGAAACATAAAAGAATTATTAGGGGAGTAATAGATGGCGGTTGGAACTTAGATTACCTATAAGGAATTGAAACTCTTTCAAAGAAAGCTAGAATTTCACCCATTCCCAGGGAACTTAGATTACCTATAAGGAATTGAAACGTAGATGAAAGGGAAATCATTGAGGTAGGTACACAAAGAACTTAGATTACCTATAAGGAATTGAAACAAAGAAGGTGGAGGAATTGGCAGATTTGTGGTCACTGGGAACTTAGATTACCTATAAGGAATTGAAACCTGGTACTTTGAACTTCCTGCCAAAGGCTTCTACAATGAACTTAGATTACCTATAAGGAATTGAAACACCGTTCTAATCTCATTATTCGTTCTCTTTTTTCTGCGAACTTAGATTACCTATAAGGAATTGAAACTTCTCCAAAAGAGTTAATGTTGACATTAATGAAGTAAGAACTTAGATTACCTATAAGGAATTGAAACTCACTCTGTCATAGATATAAAGCTTTAAAAATGTTCCGAACTTAGATTACCTATAAGGAATTGAAACTTGCTCCTTCTAAAATTACTAATAAATCATTCACTAAGAACTTAGATTACCTATAAGGAATTGAAACTCCTCTAGATGTCGGATTTAAGCGAAAGCTTGAGTTTCGAACTTAGATTACCTATAAGGAATTGAAACGGGCATCCAGTGGACTATTTTTTTAAATTAAATGTCCGAGAACTTAGATTACCTATAAGGAATTGAAACATAGTAAATAGAGTTGTACCAAATATTACAGGATATTGAACTTAGATTACCTATAAGGAATTGAAACTTGCTATATACCAAAGTATGTCCCCTAGTTCATCTACAAGAACTTAGATTACCTATAAGGAATTGAAACTATATTAATCAAGAAGAATGGACAACACTTTGGAAACGAACTTAGATTACCTATAAGGAATTGAAACTCTAATAAAACTGGTTCTATGACCGTTGATGATATGGAACTTAGATTACCTATAAGGAATTGAAACTCTAATCCTAATCTTCTATAAGATTCAGCCAATTCAGAACTTAGATTACCTATAAGGAATTGAAACGTTCATCTAGTGTTAGGAATATATGTCCCTCTGCATGAACTTAGATTACCTATAAGGAATTGAAACTTCCTACAATATTAGTTTTTCCTTTAAATATTACTAGGAACTTAGATTACCTATAAGGAATTGAAACCTTCTTCTGCTTGGTTGCTTAACTTAAATATCTCTTCGAACTTAGATTACCTATAAGGAATTGAAACACGAAAAAGAGCTATTACTAAATGTAATAGCCCTCCCCGAACTTAGATTACCTATAAGGAATTGAAACTTTTATTTCCTTGGTTGCTCTTATTATACAATGAGGAGAACTTAGATTACCTATAAGGAATTGAAACCTATCCATTAGTATTTTCCCCCTTTATTTTCCTAATAGGAACTTAGATTACCTATAAGGAATTGAAACCAGGGTAGTAGACTTTACCATGCTTGTCTTTTGCAAGAACTTAGATTACCTATAAGGAATTGAAACAGATGATGTCTAATTTACAAGAAATCATAGAAAAGTGAACTTAGATTACCTATAAGGAATTGAAACTGGCTTTGAGTGAATATATTAAGCAGGATAAAACAAGAACTTAGATTACCTATAAGGAATTGAAACACCAATACATTCAGGACTGGTACTTGGCCATATTCAGGAACTTAGATTACCTATAAGGAATTGAAACGAATAAAATACTCCATTCCATATAGGACTGTCTTTTTTGAACTTAGATTACCTATAAGGAATTGAAACCAATACGATGAGGTACGCCTTCGATTTTCTAGAAGAAGGAACTTAGATTACCTATAAGGAATTGAAACTTTACCTCATCGAATACATCTTCTACGATGTATTCGAGAACTTAGATTACCTATAAGGAATTGAAACTCAATTGAAAAATAAGGAGGTAATAAAATGAAAATGGGAACTTAGATTACCTATAAGGAATTGAAACCCAAAGGTTATAAATTGGGAAAGAATACCGAAAGTGAGAACTTAGATTACCTATAAGGAATTGAAACAATATAGAAGGGATTGAGGTTGGAGAAATAGAGCTTAGAACTTAGATTACCTATAAGGAATTGAAACGAAAAGCTGAAAGGACTATAGAGGTATTGGGCGGTGAGAACTTAGATTACCTATAAGGAATTGAAACAAAGAGATGCCTGATGCTGAAAGGAGAGAGTTGATTAGAACTTAGATTACCTATAAGGAATTGAAACCTGCTCTATTAAACTCATTTTCGTGCATGAAGCTCTGAACTTAGATTACCTATAAGGAATTGAAACCTTCTTCCCATATTCCAATAGACTTGAAGAACTCTTCTGAACTTAGATTACCTATAAGGAATTGAAACTAAATATTGCCTTCGTCATCCAGCATGTAGTCGCCTCTGAACTTAGATTACCTATAAGGAATTGAAACAAATATACTTTTTTGATTAACATTTATAGAACCTCCTGAACTTAGATTACCTATAAGGAATTGAAACGCAAAAGATTTAGCACCAATAATAAATAAAATTATAGGAACTTAGATTACCTATAAGGAATTGAAACGATCTGCTACATACGCTTTAGATATGTCGGCAACTCCGAACTTAGATTACCTATAAGGAATTGAAACTAATGCTCTTACTTCAAGCTTTGGCTGGTGCCTTCACGAACTTAGATTACCTATAAGGAATTGAAACTCTAAAGAGCCTGGTGCCATATGTGGCACCAGACGTGGAACTTAGATTACCTATAAGGAATTGAAACAATGCTTACAATTCCATACGAAAAAAGATAGAGAATGGAACTTAGATTACCTATAAGGAATTGAAACTAATCTTGATAAAACATTTATCTTTCCTCCTTCTAAGAACTTAGATTACCTATAAGGAATTGAAACGAGCCTCAAAGGTTTCAAATTGATAGGTAATTGAACGAACTTAGATTACCTATAAGGAATTGAAACACTTGTTAGCCTCCATGTTTCCGGCTATTTTTCCAAAGAACTTAGATTACCTATAAGGAATTGAAACTGCAACATGAAGTGCCTGTTGCACTTCATGGTACACAAGAACTTAGATTACCTATAAGGAATTGAAACCAGTCCAATTGCCGTTGTCAGAAATATATTCCCATTCGAACTTAGATTACCTATAAGGAATTGAAACATAGTACGGGGACGGGGGAGACAAAAATAATGTTGCCTGAACTTAGATTACCTATAAGGAATTGAAACGAAGACGTATGCCCTGAGAGGGTTGAAAGGAGGATAAGAACTTAGATTACCTATAAGGAATTGAAACTGGAACAAGGAACGGGGAAAACTTTAACAGCATTATTGAACTTAGATTACCTATAAGGAATTGAAACTAGATTTGAGAGGACCACAAGGACCGGCTGGAGATATGAACTTAGATTACCTATAAGGAATTGAAACTAGTATAATGACTATTATGGAATTAGACAAGGATGCACGAACTTAGATTACCTATAAGGAATTGAAACAAGAAATGACACCACAAGAGAAATTAGCAAGGAGAAGAACTTAGATTACCTATAAGGAATTGAAACTCCTTATTTGCTGTTCTCAATGCTAATTTTTGATATTCGAACTTAGATTACCTATAAGGAATTGAAACGTATTTGGTGCAATTGTTTCCAAGTGAGAGCTATGCCGAACTTAGATTACCTATAAGGAATTGAAACTCTATTTTATGTTGTACCTTAGCCTTGTATTTTTCATGAACTTAGATTACCTATAAGGAATTGAAACAATATTCCAAATATTCTTGCCATGTATCATATTGTCCGAACTTAGATTACCTATAAGGAATTGAAACGTTCCAGAATATGAAACTATAAAAGATTTTAACGATGATTATGAACTTAGATTACCTATAAGGAATTGAAACTGATACCTTAGAAGAGGCCGCTCTCTCCATGAAAGAAGGAACTTAGATTACCTATAAGGAATTGAAACTTTTTTTGAGCAATGTATAGAGCCTGCCTAACTTCGAACTTAGATTACCTATAAGGAATTGAAACGAGAAAATCAGGAAAAAATTTAATATAGCTCTAACATGAACTTAGATTACCTATAAGGAATTGAAACGAAGACGTGTGCCTAGATAGAGTTGAAAGGAGGATAAAGAACTTAGATTACCTATAAGGAATTGAAACATCATCTCAAGGTAGATGACTTCATTGATACCACAAAGAACTTAGATTACCTATAAGGAATTGAAACTTGTCTAGAAAGAGGCGACTATATGATTGACAGCGAGAACTTAGATTACCTATAAGGAATTGAAACATCAATTTTCAAAACCCGCTGTAATGCAGTAAAATCAGAACTTAGATTACCTATAAGGAATTGAAACAAGCAAAAAAAAACAATTCCCCCTGCTGCTGCCTGAGAGAACTTAGATTACCTATAAGGAATTGAAACCGAAGGATTGAAGGCACTATTTGGATATTTAAATGAAGAACTTAGATTACCTATAAGGAATTGAAACAAACGTCTTGTAAGAGCTCTTAATTTAATAAGTAATACGAACTTAGATTACCTATAAGGAATTGAAACCCCGTCCGCTGGTGGTGGAAGGAGTAAAGGGAGAGTGTGAACTTAGATTACCTATAAGGAATTGAAACTAAAGATAATGGTGATGTAGACTACTACTACATTTTGGGAACTTAGATTACCTATAAGGAATTGAAACGTTTTTCTATTATGCGGGGGTAATCCCTATTGAAGGGAACTTAGATTACCTATAAGGAATTGAAACTCAAATAAGATTCAATAAAAAAGGTGAGTATAATATGCGAACTTAGATTACCTATAAGGAATTGAAACTATAATATTCAAGGTCCTCTAAACTCTCTATATCATAGGAACTTAGATTACCTATAAGGAATTGAAACATACATCTTCAATATCAAACTTTGGACTGTTTCCAAGAACTTAGATTACCTATAAGGAATTGAAACGTCCGATGATGCCTATATCTATATCTATCTATATATACGAACTTAGATTACCTATAAGGAATTGAAACTCGATTGTGTTCGCCAGCGGGATTTTAAAATAAGAGTGAACTTAGATTACCTATAAGGAATTGAAACTAGCTCTGGATAATGACGAAGCGGGAGAAAAGGCTTAGAACTTAGATTACCTATAAGGAATTGAAACGAAGCTGTAGAGAGTACCGCCCCCGCCATCTCCAGAGAACTTAGATTACCTATAAGGAATTGAAACTCTGTATCTCCAGCTTTAACAGAGCTAACTATAAAGAGAACTTAGATTACCTATAAGGAATTGAAACAGGATTTTTTCTTGCTCACTCAATAAAGAGTGGGTTTCAGAACTTAGATTACCTATAAGGAATTGAAACAGACCCAGGGAGTGAGATAGATGCAATATTATTCCAAGAACTTAGATTACCTATAAGGAATTGAAACACATTTCCTTCATTTTATCATATACTGCATCGGGTATGAACTTAGATTACCTATAAGGAATTGAAACAGGAGTATCCTGGAAGATACTCATTTCCTATATGAAGGAACTTAGATTACCTATAAGGAATTGAAACGCATGAATCCAAGTACCGATAAATACGAATGTCCAAAGAACTTAGATTACCTATAAGGAATTGAAACAAAGAAATAGCAGTATCATTGTATAGTGTAGTTAGGGAACTTAGATTACCTATAAGGAATTGAAACATAGGCGAAGGCCTGGACCTTCTACCATGGCCGTCAGAACTTAGATTACCTATAAGGAATTGAAACTAGATACTTTAAGAATGCTCCTATGATCATATCAAGTGAACTTAGATTACCTATAAGGAATTGAAACTCTGTTCATACTCCTCCGGTGTTATCTCGCCATAAGGGAACTTAGATTACCTATAAGGAATTGAAACGGAGAAGAAGCAAAAACAACATGAGAAGGAAGCTGAGAACTTAGATTACCTATAAGGAATTGAAACGGTGGTTCATCAGATCCATGTTGTGCTGTGTACCAAGAACTTAGATTACCTATAAGGAATTGAAACCATAATCTGCTATTTCTCCAACTTTCGTTGTTACACGAACTTAGATTACCTATAAGGAATTGAAACTGGCGAGTTATGATGCTGAAATAGTAGCAAATAATAAAGAACTTAGATTACCTATAAGGAATTGAAACCTACATTCTCGCCTATAATTTTATACTTTTTCTTAATCTGAACTTAGATTACCTATAAGGAATTGAAACTAAGCACTGCCACGATACAGGTAAAAACCTGTGGAGCGAACTTAGATTACCTATAAGGAATTGAAACGAACATACTATATTAATGAGGATAATGACCTACTGGGAGAACTTAGATTACCTATAAGGAATTGAAACATTTATGTGAAACGTTACCTTGATGCCCAAGATGACTGTGAACTTAGATTACCTATAAGGAATTGAAACACAGGAACGCAGAAGGAAACCGCCCAACTATGGCAGAGAACTTAGATTACCTATAAGGAATTGAAACTATCATATAGAAAGGAGAATGAAAATGAATGCAATTGAGAACTTAGATTACCTATAAGGAATTGAAACGGTGTAAATGGAAAACATATACCAGTAATATCTTTGAGAACTTAGATTACCTATAAGGAATTGAAACAAGCTAATGACATTAGAATTTAAAATACCGATTATCGGAACTTAGATTACCTATAAGGAATTGAAACACGGAAAGATTGCAAAGGATAAATCCAGCTTTATACGAGAACTTAGATTACCTATAAGGAATTGAAACTTCCCAAGACTATCGGCAGAAGATATAAAGACAAAGAATGAACTTAGATTACCTATAAGGAATTGAAACTATTGGTCATATAACTCATTCATTAGATAATGTAAAGAACTTAGATTACCTATAAGGAATTGAAACTGGCCAAGATTGGGACTTAGGTGATATGGTCACTGTTCAAGAACTTAGATTACCTATAAGGAATTGAAACTCCAAACGGCTACGGAAAAGGGGATAGCAAGACGAGAGAACTTAGATTACCTATAAGGAATTGAAACTTTTCTATGTTTGTTACCTCTACATTTATTGGTGTGCGAACTTAGATTACCTATAAGGAATTGAAACTAGGTGATACTATCCCTAAGCCTTCCAGTGTCAATGAGAACTTAGATTACCTATAAGGAATTGAAACTAGTATACAGGAGCTAGAAGAAAGGTTTTGCCGGGAAGAACTTAGATTACCTATAAGGAATTGAAACTTGCATATTCTATTCCTTGTAATATTCCATATCTTGCGAACTTAGATTACCTATAAGGAATTGAAACTTTAAAATTATTAATCATTTTTAAACCGTACCTAATGGAACTTAGATTACCTATAAGGAATTGAAACTTTGCTGGGAAATTTTGTCCTCCTCATTTTCTGTTCCGAACTTAGATTACCTATAAGGAATTGAAACTAGCACTACTAATGTCAACGGAAGCTGGCAGAGTATCGGAACTTAGATTACCTATAAGGAATTGAAACACTTTTAAACCCACTCCATGGTAATAGTCAATTAGTATGAACTTAGATTACCTATAAGGAATTGAAACTGAGTAGGTGAAATTATGAGTGTAGAATTTGATTTCAGGAACTTAGATTACCTATAAGGAATTGAAACTACCATTTGAATTTATTACAGTTTTTGTAGTGACTATAGAACTTAGATTACCTATAAGGAATTGAAACTCTGAATTGGTAAGCTGACTGTTGGCTTTTCATTCGGAACTTAGATTACCTATAAGGAATTGAAACGGTATCTATAAGACATAACCCTTCCGATTGTGAAAGGAACTTAGATTACCTATAAGGAATTGAAACCAATTATTGATGCAATATTTGGTACAGATTGGACTTCTGAACTTAGATTACCTATAAGGAATTGAAACAGGAATACATAAAGACAGGTACAGCAAGGGTGTAGGGAACTTAGATTACCTATAAGGAATTGAAACATTGGAATGAAGGTACGTGGGAATTTTGGATTAGAACGAACTTAGATTACCTATAAGGAATTGAAACTAACGTCCACTTCTAATTTTTCCATCAAGGCTATTTGGAACTTAGATTACCTATAAGGAATTGAAACTGAAGACTCAGTATGGAAGTGGTTTTTAGAGGTGAAAGAACTTAGATTACCTATAAGGAATTGAAACGAGGGTTAGTAAGAAGGGGGGAATTGTCCCCCGCCTTGAACTTAGATTACCTATAAGGAATTGAAACGTTTCGGAGGGATTGGAGGGTTTCCCCGACCTTTCCCGAACTTAGATTACCTATAAGGAATTGAAACTAATTCAAAATTTTTAAAAAGACTAGTGCAGGGCTAGGAACTTAGATTACCTATAAGGAATTGAAACGTATATCTCTAATATCCTCCCAAGTGAGACCATATGAACTTAGATTACCTATAAGGAATTGAAACCTACTCTAGCATGAGAGAACTACCCTCGCATGCCATTCATGAACTTAGATTACCTATAAGGAATTGAAACTCGTGATTTTCATTTTCATACCACATTATAGTTTTTAGAACTTAGATTACCTATAAGGAATTGAAACTGATGATTTCAAACCGTCCAAAACTATTCCCAATACACGAACTTAGATTACCTATAAGGAATTGAAACTAATATAAAATCATTCACTTTACACCTTTTTTAGGTGAACTTAGATTACCTATAAGGAATTGAAACTAGGTGATATTGCCCAAATGTTCATTTTCGTAAGTGGCGAACTTAGATTACCTATAAGGAATTGAAACTAACTCATAAATAGAGTTTGTTCCTGCCTAGGTGTGAACTTAGATTACCTATAAGGAATTGAAACAAGATGACAGGCTAAAAGGTAGGAAAAGTTATTTTTCAAGGAACTTAGATTACCTATAAGGAATTGAAACGAATTATTAGATGCGTACCGTCTCAAAAATCACTGGAGAACTTAGATTACCTATAAGGAATTGAAACTTCCTTTCTTCTATTTCTTTTTTCATAAATGACCTTAGAACTTAGATTACCTATAAGGAATTGAAACTAATATAAATCTAGGAGGGATACAATGAGTGTTTTTGGAACTTAGATTACCTATAAGGAATTGAAACTTTCTTCTACTAATTCCACATATTCTAAACCTTCTTCGAACTTAGATTACCTATAAGGAATTGAAACTCGCCATTTTTGTCTGTTATTATCACTGCATATCCTGGAACTTAGATTACCTATAAGGAATTGAAACTTATTTCCCCTTTCTATTTTTCTTATTTTCTATCCTTGAACTTAGATTACCTATAAGGAATTGAAACTTTTTCATTTCTTCTTCTAAAATTTCCATTCTTTCAAGAACTTAGATTACCTATAAGGAATTGAAACTTTGCCTTTGAAGCCCTATCTGCTAATTCTACAAATAGAACTTAGATTACCTATAAGGAATTGAAACGAAATTTGGTTGGTGGCAATAGGAGTATATTTAGTAATGAACTTAGATTACCTATAAGGAATTGAAACTATAATGCATTTTTTTTAATGTCAATAGCGTAATGCAAGAACTTAGATTACCTATAAGGAATTGAAACTCATAGTCTTTCTGAATGTTACTTGTACTGTTGTGCTAGAACTTAGATTACCTATAAGGAATTGAAACTTATTCCAGCTGAAGAGATCATACCGATTTATGATACGAACTTAGATTACCTATAAGGAATTGAAACGTATTTTGGCCGTAAACTACAAAGACCACACAAGGCCGGAACTTAGATTACCTATAAGGAATTGAAACGAATTATCCAAACGCTCTGGGGTTTCATACGGTTATATGAACTTAGATTACCTATAAGGAATTGAAACCTGCAGCTGGAGCATTAGCTGATGAAGTAGCTTTATTCGAACTTAGATTACCTATAAGGAATTGAAACTGTGCTTCTAATACCTTCTTTGCAATTTCTTCATCTAAGAACTTAGATTACCTATAAGGAATTGAAACGAAGGTACTATTGCAGAATTAATGACAATACTTGCTAGAACTTAGATTACCTATAAGGAATTGAAACTAAAAACATAAAAAATATAAAGACAGGTACAGCAGGGAACTTAGATTACCTATAAGGAATTGAAACTAAGATACTTTTGTTGCTTCTATCATTCTATAGCTCTGAGAACTTAGATTACCTATAAGGAATTGAAACAACTGGGTGATACCAATAGATGAGATAATAGTAATAACGAACTTAGATTACCTATAAGGAATTGAAACGTAACACAATTTGATAGAATGATAGACAGGCAAATAAGGAACTTAGATTACCTATAAGGAATTGAAACGGGCTAAAAGCACCAGCAGTAGCACCAGCAGCACCAGCGAACTTAGATTACCTATAAGGAATTGAAACAAAGAAATTATTACAATTTTGCACAATTTCCCTATGGGAACTTAGATTACCTATAAGGAATTGAAACCCTTGCGCTGCATCTATAATAGTTATATCCGTTTGCTGAACTTAGATTACCTATAAGGAATTGAAACAAGCAATAACAAGGCAGGTTCAAATTGAGCAGGATGAAGGAACTTAGATTACCTATAAGGAATTGAAACGCTGAATATGATAATCTCCTTATACGTCGTACTCCTCAGAACTTAGATTACCTATAAGGAATTGAAACTCAACCATCGAAGAAGGCGCTAATAAATACATTCATCCGAACTTAGATTACCTATAAGGAATTGAAACTGTGCCCCCAACGCACGTAATGCAATACACTACACGCAAGAACTTAGATTACCTATAAGGAATTGAAACTGCGGGAGAGATAGTCAAGCTTATCCAGCAAACAGCCGAACTTAGATTACCTATAAGGAATTGAAACCCACAACCGGTATCAAGCCGGTGAGTCATACCATGGGTGAACTTAGATTACCTATAAGGAATTGAAACTAAATTATAAAAAGACCAGCTAATAAAAGTCAATAGTTTTTAAAAAATAATTTTGAAAGATTATTGAAACTATCTTGCAAGGCAGAACCTTTAAAAAGGGCATAACAACA
>Ga0209537_1004518_pt1 | contig 11778 bp, 10 predicted proteins | sample BioPla4DNA1_FD_187698 | JGI IMG/M metagenome (GOLD analysis project Ga0209537, IMG submission 187698) | Biogas fermentation microbial communities from Germany - Plant 4 DNA1 (SPAdes) (version 2) | ecosystem: Engineered > Bioreactor > Anaerobic > Digestate | place: Bielefeld, North...
GGCCCACAGGACCTACGGGACCCACAGGACCGCAAGGACCTACGGGCGAGCAAGGACCCACAGGACCTACGGGACCCACAGGACCGCAAGGACCTACGGGTGAGCAAGGACCCACAGGACCTACAGGACCCACAGGACCGCAAGGACCTACGGGTGAGCAAGGACCCACAGGACCTACGGGACCCACAGGACCATAGGTTGGAGCTGACTGGTCATATGAGGGATACCTCATTTGTAGGTATCCCTCTACTTAAAATTTTAGTTTACGGGAGCAAAATAAATGATAACAATCAGCTTATGTATGATTGTCAAAAATGAAGAGGAAGTATTAAGTCGCTGTTTGGACAGTGTAAAAGATTTAGTAGATGAAATTATTATTGTTGACACTGGCTCAACAGACAGAACGAAAGAAATTGCCGCTCAATATACGGATCGGATTTATGATTTTCCCTGGATAAATGATTTTGCGGCAGCCAGAAATGAATCTTTTAAATATGCCACCAAGGATTATATTTTATATTTGGATGCCGATGATGTGATTTTAGAAGAGGACAGGGAAAAATTTAAACGGCTCAAAGAAACTTTAGACCCCTCGGTTGATTCGGTGTCAATGTACTACATTGCCGGCACAGACCAATATGGCAATGTAACCCTTAAGTACAGGCGCAATCGTTTGGTAAAAAGGGAAAGAAATTTTCAGTGGGAAGGCAAATGCCATCAAATTTTAAAAGTTTACGGTAAAATTTTAAACTCAGATATTGCCATCACACACAAAAAAGTGCGGCATTCCGTGGGCCGTGCCTTAGCAATTTTCGAAGAAAGAATTAAAAACGGAGAAACTTTTTCTGCTAGGGATTATTTCTACTATGGCAATGAATTAAGGGAAAACGGTTATTATGAAAAAGCAATTGAAAGTTATAATAACTGTATTTCCATGCAAGAAGGCTGGGTGGAAGATAAAATATTTGCCTGTATCTTTAAAGGAGACTGTTATTGCTATTTAGGGGATATGGATAATGAATTGTTAGCCCTTTTTGAATCCTTTAAATACGCTCCTCCCCGGGGAGAAAGTTGTTCCCGCATCGGTTACAATTTTCAAAGGCGAAAACAATATAAAAACGCTGTTTTTTGGTACGAACTGGCCATTAGCCAAGAGCCTGATCCGGATCGGTGGAGCTTTATCTACCCGGCTTATTATACCTGGTATCCCCATTTACAATTATGCGTGTGTTATTATCATTTAGGTGATTATGAAAAAGCAAATGAGCATAATGAAATGGCGGCTAAATACAGACCTGATGACTCCAGTGTAAAACATAACAGAGAATTATTTAAAAAGATTTTGTCCAAAAACAAAAGCTAAAAATTAACAACAGGCTTCAAACCAAATGCCTGTTGTTTTTTTATACATCTTTTTCTGTTTAGAGATTAAATTCTCTCATTCCATTCCCTCGTTTTTAGTCGCAAGATTGTAATGTAACAAAAAACGGCACATAAAACCACCGTTATAATGATCGTTAGCAAAAGGGAAACGGAAATATCAGTTGTAAGTTCATTGGCGGCCACAAGGAGGCCGGAAGGAAAATAAGCATGGAGATCAAATAGAGCTGCGATGCCATATTGGCCATAAACAGTAATCAGGGAAAAAATGCCCGCTGTTATGGGGGTTTGGGTCATACTTCCCCACATAAGCAAACAAACAAGCACAAAATTGAGAAAAAGTCCCAGCAGCAAACCTGCCCGTATTACGGCTCCAATACCGGTTTCAAAGGAAAAAAGCATGCCTGCATAAAGATAATTAATTAGTACGGCAAGCAATGAAATTAAATATAATGCCACCCCAAAAACAATAATTTTGGCGCCGATAATTTCTGCAAAGCTTTTTCCTGAACATAGCGGCAGCACAAGTGTCTGCTCCTTGATTTCTTGAGCCAGCAAACCGCATAAAGTAAAGGCCACAATTATTACCACAATCTCAAGAACATCGCCTAAGAAACTGCGGATAATTTCAGCTTGACTAAAATTTAGCATGGCATTAATTTGTTCCTGGGGCAAATGAGGAAACTGGCTTTGCACGATCTGGGGAAGGAGCTTTGCCATAATAGGCGCCATCAAAGCGAAGAAGAAAAAACCTGCTAAAAGAAGCAAAAAAATATGATTACGTAAACCATATTTAATCTCTTTAATGATTGTACCACTCATGTTATTTTCACCTCCCGCAGAAAAATATCTTCCAGTGTATGTTGGCGTTGCACAAATTTACTGACAGCCAATCCTTCTCTGCTTAAAAAGTGCATCAGCCTGATTGAAGCAGTTTTGGCATCGGTAAACATAATGGAAGCGATTGTCCCCTTGATTTCTACATGTTTAACCCCGGGAAGGTGCAAAAGTTTCTCTTTTATTTGCTCCGGCCATGGCTGCAGGCTTGTAAGGTCAAAAATCGGGACCAAAGTGTCTTTCTGTAAAGCTTTTAAAGGCTTTTCCAGTACCATTTTGCCGTCAGCGATGATGCCCACTGTATCACAGATTCGCTCCACATCACTTAAAATATGGGTGGAAAAAATGACGGTTTTCCCCATTTCCTTGAGCGCTAAAATTAACTGCAGCACTTCCGCACGCCCTTCGGGATCTAAAGCGGATGAAGGCTCATCTAAAATTAACAGTTTTGGTTCAGGTAGCAATGCAGCAGCAATACCTAAACGCTGCTGCATACCCCGGGAAAAACCTCCTACGCGGCGGTGAGACGCTTCACTTAAACCTACCCAGCCTAATAATTCCTTAATTCTTGTGGGTCCAACTTTCTGCTTTTTACTGTTACCCAAATATGCTAATGTTTCAAAGGCCGTCAACCAGGGATAAAATTTTGGTGCTTCAGGCAAGTAACCAATGGGCAGCTCGCTTGGATGTTTTATTTTTTTAACGTCAATTCCCGCCACTAGACATTCTCCCTGCGTCGGACGCGACAAGCCGGCCAAAATGTTCAAGGTGGTCGTTTTCCCGGCACCGTTTTGTCCGATAAAACCGTAAATTTCCCCTTGTTTTACCTGCAAATTGATACCTTTTAGAGCATGAGATGTCTGAAAGTATTTATGCAAATTAGTTACAGTAATCATGAGTATTCCTGCTTTCTCCCGAATAATAAAAAGCAGATGGACCCAAGAATATTAAAGAGCACACAAATTGCCAGCCACACCCATTTGTTAAGATTGCGCACCCCTTCGGTAAAAATTTTTATAATACAATAAATGGCTAAACCAAATTGCAATGCTACTAACGGCAGCAACAACAAAAAAGTTTCCCATGACATTTCCATCCTACGCGCCTCCTACCACTTTTTTTGCTTCATTGTACCTAATATGCGGTCATATGATAAGTTACCCGGGTCATGAAAATAGTCATGTTTTTAATTTACGGCAAAAAAATAAGGCATTTCTGCCTTCACCAAAGTTTATGATCCAGCTAATCTTTCTAGAGTCCCATTTTCTTTAAAGTTAAGATGGCATTAGCCCGATCCTTTACATTTATTTTCGCATAGATTTGACTGAGATAGTTTTTCACCGTACCCACAGTAAGCGAAAGGGCTTCCGCAATTTCCTTATTAGATTTTCCCTGCATAAGCAAACCAATGATGTCAAACTCCCGTTCCGTGAATTCTTCTTTGGCCAGAGGCGGGACAGACTCCTGTGCCAGACGGGAAGTAATTTTAGCGGCAACACGGCCCGGTAAGATAATATTACCTGCAAGACCGTCACGGATCGTTTCTGCCAATTTTGCCCCGCTTATATCCTTTAAAAGATACCCTGCCGCCCCGTAGGTTAAAGCATTTATAATATAATCATCATCATCAAAAGTCGTCAAAACAATAATAACAGTTTCCGGAAAATCTTTTTTCAGCAAACGGGTGGCTTCTACGCCGTCCATCTCAGGCATGCGGATATCCATTAAAACTACATCAGGCCGGAGCCGGCATGTAAGTTCATATGCTTCCCGTCCGTTGGCGGCTTCCCCTACAACCTCAATGTCATCATAAGCACTTAACAGTGCCTTTAAACCATCACGGATAAGAGTCTGGTCATCAACAATTAAAACGCTGATGCTAATTTTTTTTCCCTCCTGCTTCTTTTCCCACCGGTAAAGTCATATTGACGGTAAAACCTTCACCTGCTGCAGTTTCAATCTCAAGAATGCCGCCTAAACTTTGTATCCGCTCCTGCATTAAAGTGAGGCCAAAACCAAAATTAACCTGTTCCGCCCCAAGACCGTTATCACTAATGGTTAACCTAAGCATCCCTTTATGTTCCTGCAGCAAAACATCCAGTTCTGTGCTTTTTCCGTGTTTAATACTATTGGTGGCACATTCTTTAATTGCCTGCAGCAGGACTCTTTTCTGGATAGGCAACAGCTTACTTTTTAGTTCAACAATTTTGGTAATTTGCAAACCGGTATGCCGTTTAATTTCACGGGTAAGGTGCGCAAGCTGATAAAGGAAATCATCTTTATCACCGGCATGAATTGCCTTTACTGAATTGCGAATTTCATTCAGTCCCCGCTTAACTTGCTCTTTCGCCAGTGAAAACTTGTTTAGCGCTTCAGCTGAATTTTTGGCAAATAATGCTTCTCCTGCCTCTATGGCAATGATGGCACTGGTTAATGTATGCCCCACCGTATCATGTATTTCTCCGGCAATGCGGTTGCGCTCTTCAACGACACTCATTTTTTGCAACTGCTGGGCTTGTTCCTGTATGCGTTTGATCGCTTTTGCTAATTGATGATTGGTAACAAATTGTTTATGGAGCGAGTAAAAAGCGGCAAATACCAGCACAAAAACGAAAAGACTCATGTAGATATAGCCAATTGCCTCACTATTGTCGGCAAAATCAGCTTTGATCATTACTTTTGCAATAAGTAAAGCTGTATATAAAAAAAGTGTCGTCAGGGAAATTTTTTTTGCCTGCGGCAGTGAGACTGTGTTGATAATGGCCGCTACAACCACCAGGATAATGAAAGGTGCCTCATATGTTCTATTAAGGTACTCTACAGGAAAAATGAAAATAATTTGCAAAGCGGAAAGCAAATAATGCAGTTTCATGTTTGTTTGTTTCACAAGGAGGCCGTGGATAATCATCACCACAAAACATGCACCCAGCAGTATACTGATGAGCGGGTACGGTCTTGTGCCAAGATTAACGGAAATAATGCGTAGAGCAAAAATCTCATAGGCCACAAGCAAGAGTACAAAAATACCCTGGCGAATCTGGCTGTCAACCTCATTGTCTTCCTGAACTTCCCAGCTAACAGGCTCCCTTTTCCTTGTAGCAAATAAATAGAAAGCTGCTGCCGGAATGTTAAAAATGGCAATGGCGGCAATATAAGCTGCCTTTTGCTTTTGCGTTATCTTGTTGTTCAGCCAGCAATGCCTGATAAAATAAGCTTGAATGAAAATTTGTACCAAACAACCGGGAATGACAATGGGCCAAATATCTTTAATCTCCATTTTTTAGTCTCCAATTTCTTCAGTACTATATGTTTTTATTCTCTGACCAACTAAATTTTCCCTTTCCGCTCTGTAGTTAGTTTAAACATAGAGCCCTATTATGAAAGATTGTTATTATTATTGCCACAAAAAATTAAAGCCTGCATAGACAGCAGGCCTTTTACTCAAAGTTAAAAATTCAGGAAACGCAGCTAAAATATCTAGTTATCCTCTAAAGAGGCGACAAAATCTGCTTCGATTTCGGCAATTAACATGGCAAAAAATCTTCCTATTTCCAATAAACGCTCATCACTTAAAGAGATGATTTCGCCCTCATGTTCTTCTAAATCCTCTGCTGCAAATAATACATAATCAGGAGCAGGTGAAAATTTTTTTTCCAGAATTTCCCCGGTTTCCATATCCATTTTAAAGTAGACATGGGGACCGTCAATGGAACCTGTGCCAGTATCATTACATTTTGTCATACCGAAAATCAAAATATTTTCCTCCAGGTTCAAAGCAACACTACCCTCATTTGTGGTTCCAAATTCCGCAAAAGGCTTTAATCCGGCAATGTACATACATTTGCCTTCATAATTATAATTTACATATTCAGCAAATTCACTATTGGTAAGTTCATAATGTGTTTGATTTGTTTTTTTTGTCGCCGCCTGTAAAAGCTGGCCTTCCAAGGCAACTTCCGGTATAATAGCTGCATTTTCCTCGCTTTTTTCACATCCATTCAAAAATAAATTTGTAAAAAGAAAAACAAATAGTAAGCAGATTAGTTTCTTTATTAACATATTTCCAACCCCTTATTTCTCTGAGCAGCGCCTGCTTGAACTTCTAGTGCAAATTGGCCATATTTATGCTTGCCCATTCTTCAACCAAAGAAATTAATTTTGCTTGTTTAGCCGCATCTTTCAAAATTATGCAATAAGTGGCAAACCAGGTCTGTAAAACTGCTGACTGCCCAGGAAAGAAAATTCTTGGTGTTAACTTGCTGTGGCCACTGGCAATTAAGAGCAAAATTCTGCTGTAATTTTGTCAGGATGGTTTCGGCAGCTTCTTTGGCTGCAGGCAGGTGGATTAAGCCCCAGGCATACTGGTCGAGAAGGTGCAGATAAAGAGAGCTATACACAACTAAAGCATCATTTTGATCCAGAGCAGACACTCTTTTTAAAAACGTATGCCGGTCAAGTTTTTTTGTATGCTTTACCAGACAATAATGCTGCCAGAGATTTTCTGTGGTCAAACCATAGCGTCGCCATCTTCTTAACATACTATACTGCGAAGCTGCACATAATCCTGTTTGTTTAAACAATGCCTCTTTGACGGCATCTTTCACTGTCCTGCCAATTAATTCTCCCAATTTAGTATGTTTCCCTGCATTTGTCAGTACAGTTTGAGATTCTGCATTGCAGACGGCAATAATACCGTCCGTGCCGGTGCCGGTGGCAAGTCCATGGGAATAACGGCTGTCAATCATTAGTTCCTGCAAAGCGGCAGTCTTTGCTTCTGTAATTGTGATCAGGGTACGTGCTAAAGCTCCCGGTGTTAAATTGATGTTCAGCAAGAGAATAAGATTAATGGTGCCGGATTGTTCCTCGTTTTTCAGGTAGCGCTCGTCATAGGCTGCCGGATCTCCTGCCCTGCCGGCATTAATTTCCACACCTGCCGTAGCAATGGCCGTTACTTCTAGGCCGTTGTCTTCATTTCGTTTAATAGAAGCATTTTCCATGGGCACTGATGTACCCAGGCCGGTTGTCCGCTTTGGCTCCAAACCCAGATCTTTTGCCACAAGGATCATATGCTCTTCGTAAGTAGGAGCCCTTAAAACTTTAGGCAATCCTGCCGGAGGATTTAAATCATGGTTAAAAACACTAGTTAAATCCTCATGGTAGCCGCCGTTAATGGGCCCGGTGCTAATGACATGACGCTTTCCCGCAAATTTTACCACGATGGATTTACCATAACAATAAATCTCATCCCCTGCAAGTGTCCGACCAAGCATTAATTTCTCCTCTCTGCCCCATGAGATACATCTTCCTACAAAATCCAGTCTTTATTTTTTCTTGAGGAAATATGTGTCATTTAAATCAATAATATTCAATACAATTTGCCGCAATCCTTTTTCTTTTTTTTTACTATATCTAACCAAACACTAACATACTTCTATGCAAATCTATACTGCTATGGTAAACTATGGATAAGAATTAAAGTGAAAGGAGCATTTGTATGCATCTTGATCTGAAAAAGATGCCCTTTAGCAGGCGCCTTTCCCGGCACATGATCTATGAAGAAACAGACAATCTGGGTGCAGGTTGGGAAAAAGGGCTTTATCTTGCCCTGGCTACAGAAGGCGTTGCTTTCTTTATCGGCGGGCCTGCAGCGGGACCCAAAGGCTTTATAAAAATTACTCCCACCCAAGATAATCTAGACCAAGATTTTAGCTACACAGCCAACCCCTTCCTCCTCCACCTAAAAACGGCCACAGGAGAAATAGACTTTGTCTTGGACGGGACGAAAATTTTGCGTATCGCCGGCAAAAATATTGGCTTAAGGTTAAATGGAAGGTTGAGTTTTGGTGAAAATGCCGTTTCCACTTCCCGGGGCATTGAATTATTACTGGGCGCAACAGTATACCTGCTTAAGGCGCAAAAAGGCCAAATTACTCTTGACAGCCACTGGGATCTAAAAGGTTTAAGGTGTACCGACCCTATCATTTATGTTGAGCCGGATAGCGACGGGAATTTTGAACTAATTATTTATGACACTGATGATACTTATGAACTACCTGCAATCACCGGGAATTTTCTACATTGTGTCGATGCTGCCGCAGCTGATTACGGCAAATTCAAAGCAATCTTGCCGGATATAATTTCAGAATATGATGACTTTTTTGAAATTTGCACCTATAATCTTTGGACCGGTCTGGTTGCTTTTAACGGAAAAGAACTGGCCTTGGCCAATAAAATTAGCGATACAAAAATTTACCCGGCCCAACAGGCAGTTGTCGCTTTAGCGTTACAGGATGTTTCCCTGGCTTTTGACCTTATAAACACAATTTTCTCCTTTACCACCCCGCAAGGACTTATACCCACATGGGTCACAAAACGGCAAAAACTTTATGAAGCTGTTTCGCCCCTGTATGCTTTTACCGTTAGCCGCTTAATAGCAAGTGATGAAATCAAAGCAATAAGTCACGAAAAACTATTAACTTTCTACAAAGCTATGACCAGGGCGGTAAATTGGTGGCTGGAACAGCGTACTGATGCTTCCGGTCTAAGCTTTTATGCATATTATCATGAATGTGGTTGGCCCGGGGAAATTTCGCACTGCCAACTGCCGGTGGCTGCACCATGCTTAACTGCTTACCTTGCCTTGGCCGCGGAAGCTTTAGCCAAACTGGCAACCTTATTGGGCAAAACAGAAGAAGCAAAGTTTTGGGAAGAAAAGTACCGTCAGCAGTTTACTGCTCTGACGCAAAAACTTTGGCGAGATAACCGGTTTGTTTGCCTTGGTATCCAAACCGGTACCGTATACCCCCTGGAGGGCATGCTTAACTTTATGCCACTTATTCTGGGTAAACGCTTACCTGAAACTATCTCACTTAGTCTGGCCGAAAAAGCAAAAGCTTTACCTTGGGATCAACTGCCCATCATCCCGGCAGCATTAATTTTGATGGGTCTGTATGATGCAGGGTATCCCTCCCTTGCCACCACCGCAACTGAAGCATTGCTAAAATCTTGTTTACACCACGGAGTAAATGATGCGCGCGGCAAAAAGGTGAATGCGGGAGCTTTTTATTCCCCTGCCGCCTGTGCAGCCCTCTTGGCTTTAGGGGCTTTGATTTTCGGCAAGAAAGAGGTGCAATAAGATGTTTGGAACGAAAGAAAAATTTGATCTCCAAAGGGCAGTTTTTGCTCGCAATGGTTGTGCCTTTTTTATCTTTGAAGATTACTATTCTCATCTCTTGCGCTTATCCAGCTATAAACCTGCAGCCAGTGTAGGTACCAGTCCTTTTTTATTTAATTTACGGCTTTATGCAGGAGAAACCGAACTGCCGTATACATATTTTTCCGATGCCGCTACACTTACGATGAACAGTGAAAAAGGCTCCGTCCAATTTGTCTTTACTGATAAAGAGCAATTGCGGGTACGGGGCAAAGGGGTAACATTGCGTATTGAACTCTGTCCCGCCGTGGCGGAAATGGGTATGGAGGCCTGTCATGGCGTTTTACCTCAAGAAAACGGGAGCTGGGAAGCCACCTTTGGCACTTACGGTAAATTTTTGTTTGTACCCCTGAAAGGCAAGATTGAAGCTCAATATCCTTGGAATCAAGCGAAATTGGCTTATGACGCAGTTTATTTTGAGCTCAAACCTGATGCATCCGGAGAATTTGAAGCGGCCATCCATGAGGATATGGTGGAATTTTCCATAGACAAAATTTATCCTCCCTTTGCTGCATTGGTGGAGGCAAGCCGTGAAAGTTACGAAAACTTTAAACAAAATTATTTACCGGCTGCTCCCGGTTATGAAGAGCTGCGAGACTATGCCATTTACCAAATCTGGAGTCACCGCACAAAAGCCGCGGGCGGGTTTTTGGAGCCGGGCATTCTCTTTCAATATACCTGGGTAGCGGGAGTTTTTTCCTGGCAACAAAGCTACCATGGTATGGCCATGTTAAATAATCCCCAAGAAGGTTGGCGGCAAATCTGCACCATGTTTCTCTACCAGGATGAAAAAACCGGCCGGGTACCCAGTTACATTTCCTATATAGGTGGCGAAAACCCCGGTATTCAGCCGCCTTTCCAAGGCTTTGCCCTGGATACTCTTATCCGCAAAGCCGGTGATAGCTTTCTCACTCCGGCGGAATGTGAGCGCATGTACCCTAAATTTGCCAAATGGGCTCAATATTGGCTTGAGAGAAAAAATGCCGGTCGCGGTGACGATGTCATTGCCATCAATAACCCCAATGAATCAGGTTGGGACGACGCCTCCATTTTTAAAGACGGCTTTCCTGCTCAAAATCCGGATCTCATTGCTCTACTTATTGTCTTGATGGAAATGACTGCTCGCCTGGCCCGCGGCTGTGGTAAAACTGCCGAGGCCGACAGTTGGCTGGCCCGCAGCCAGAAACTCTTGGACATCCTTGTTAATGAATTTTGGGACGGAGAAAAGTTTGTGACTTTCGTTAACGGTAAACCTGTTGACAGTATGAGCCTGATCTGCTATCAGCCAATCCTTTTAGGCGATCGCCTGCCCCAACATATCATTGACAAAGTTGCCGAAAAGCTCACTGAAGAAGGTCATTTTCTCTGTGAAATCGGACTTTGTACCGAAAGCTTAAGAAGTCCCCTTTGTGATTTTGGGCCAAATACTTTTATCAGCGGCAGAGTTGTGGCTCCACCGCATTTAATCCTCACCACAGGTTTAAACTTGGCCGGCAAGAAAAAAGAAGCTGCCCTCATTGCCCGCCGCTTCTGTGATCATGTTAAAGAAAAAGGTGTAATTCTAGGTTTTGCTCCTTACGATTACTATCCGTTAACGGGAGAAAAAGCAAATATCTTTGAAGGCCCCATTGCTTCCGACGGTTGGAGTTGGTCTACTTGGTGTGCCTGTTGCGTATTAATGATGATTACCGCCATCATTCCCGAAGCTGAATAGTACTACCTTGCTATTTTTTGCTGACACTGCTGTAAAACAGTGTCAGCTTTTTTCTGTCTTTTCCTCCTAACACGGCTTATGGTAATAAAGCTAAAATCCATACTTCCGGGTTGTTGACCGTAGATTTGTCTTACTATATACTTTTTTTAGACGTGTTTTAAATTTTACACATTAAATAATTTTCTTGTCGCAACAAAGTTAAACTTATTTTTTAGGGGGTCAAAAATTTGAATAACGCACTAACGCTCAAAGAGGAACGAACCAAACTTTTTCAAGATATTTATGACGGCATTATCCCTAAAAGAGTACCCCGCAACGCAGGGCTTTCCGTGGAGTTTGCCATGGAATATGCCGGACTACCGTTGGCGGAAACACAATATACCCTGGAAGGTGTGGAGGAAGCTTTTGAAAAAATTTGCCGCCTGCAATGTATGGACGCTCATCCCATTGGCTTTGTTAAGCCTCCCCTGCACTGGCAAATCCTAGGCTCACAAAGTTTTCAAATGAGCTCAAACGGTTTTGTTCAGCATCCTGAATTTAGTCCCATGCAACCGGATGAATATGATGAACTCATCGCTAACCCGCTTGATTTTTTTCTGGAAAAAATTCATCCTCGCGTCTATACAGAATTGGA
>Ga0209537_1004522_pt1 | contig 11761 bp, 9 predicted proteins | sample BioPla4DNA1_FD_187698 | JGI IMG/M metagenome (GOLD analysis project Ga0209537, IMG submission 187698) | Biogas fermentation microbial communities from Germany - Plant 4 DNA1 (SPAdes) (version 2) | ecosystem: Engineered > Bioreactor > Anaerobic > Digestate | place: Bielefeld, North...
TTTCGCTGGTACTGGGTTCGATAACTTATCGTTTCATCATTGCGTTCGTGCTGAAACTGGGCATGCCCGCCAACGACCTCAAGCTCTTTACGGCGATCACAGTTGCTGTTGCGCTGGCGCTGCCAACGATAAGGAAATACATTCACCCCGTGAAAATAACCATCGTGGAGGAGGGTGAATAACTATCATGCTGAAGATAACCGGGTTATACAAAGTTTTCAATTACGGTACCGTAAATGAAAAGATAGCGCTGCGCAACGTAAACCTCGAACTTGAAGAAGGGGATTTTGTTACATTGATCGGCGGGAACGGCGCCGGCAAGTCGACGCTGCTTAACTGCATAGCCGGGGTGTATGAGGCAGAAAAGGGTTCAATCGTTGTTGACGGCACTGACGTGACAAAACTGCCTGAATACAGGCGCGCTTCGATGCTCGGACGGGTGTTCCAGGACCCGATGATGGGCACTGCGGCCGATATGAATATTGAGGAAAACCTGGCACTTGCCTACCGCCGGGGCCAGCGGCGCACTTTAAAATGGGGCATCGGAAGCAAGGAGCGCGAAATATACAGAGAAATGCTCAAGCAGCTTGAACTTGGGCTGGAAAACAGGCTCGGCGACAAAGTGGGGCTCCTGTCGGGAGGTCAGCGGCAGGCGCTGACTTTGCTGATGGCGACGCTGAAAAAACCGAGGCTTTTACTCCTTGATGAGCATACGGCAGCCCTTGACCCGAAGACTGCCGATAAAGTGCTCAGGCTTACAGACCAGCTTGTTGAAGAAAACAAACTGACTACGCTGATGGTCACCCACAACATGAAGGATGCCATCAGGCACGGGAACCGGTTGATCATGATGCATGACGGGCGAATAATACTGGACATAAAAGGCGAAGAGAAGAAGAAACTGACGGTGGAAGACCTGCTGAAGCGCTTTGGGCAGGCAAGCGGTTCTGAATTCCTTGAAGACCGTGCGCTGCTCTCATAAGATGACGGTCGGCCTGAAAAGGTTAAACGGGATCAAGTAAAACACGCAAAATGATAAATCGTCAACACTGCCAAAAGGCGGCATCCTTATGCGATCCTTTTGGCGGTGTTTCTGTTTTTATGACATCAACGCTTTTAACCTGTCCGCTCACCTTCCGAATGGATAAAGGTATCGTATCATTGAACCACATGTCTCGTAACAGATAATTTTGTGCTGTGAGCTATTCTTTGCGAAAAATTCGCTGTAGAATGTTGCATAAATGTTGTATAATATGACAGGTTACGAGTCGACAGCAGGAAGAATGGAATACACTTCTCCGGCGGTTATCTTCTGGCTTGGAGCAAACCGATGCGGCGCTGCTGGACCAAAAGAAAAAAGAAAGGAAGGAAGAAAAATGTCTCCCACTTGGATAATCACTGTACTAAGTATCATTGTAGTAACACTGGCATATGTGGTCTGGAATTATACGCGGATCCGAAAAATGCCGGAAGGAACGGCTGATATGGTCGAAATGGCTGCAATTATCCGATCTGGCGCGAATGCATTCATGAAAACCGAATATAAGACCATTGCGATTGTTGTCGTTTTAGTTTCATTGGCTTTATCACTTTTTGTAGAAAAAACGAGCGGCATTACTTTCATTGTAGGTGCTGCCATGAGCAGCTGTGCCTGCATACTTGGGATGAAAAGTGCTACATACGCTAACGTAAGAACAGCGAATAAAGCACGGGAAAGCATGTCCATAGGTGATACTGTTAAAGTAGCGCTGTGCGGGGGCAGCATCTCCGGTTTGAGCGTACAGGCTTTTGGTTTGCTCGGCCTTGCTGCGGTTCTGCTGATTTGGGGCGGAGTCAACCACCAAACGGAAGGCAGCGGTCTGCTGCTCCACCTCCAGGGAGTCAACGCTTCTGTGATGCGCGTGTCAACATACTCGCTCGGATGTTCCCTGGTTGCCATGTTCAATCGTGTCGCAGGCGGCAATTATACAAAAGCTGCAGATATTTCCGCTGATATCCTGGGGAAAATCCGGAACGATCTTCCTGAGGATGACAGCAGGGTTCCGAACGTAATTGCCGACTTCATCGGTGACAATGTCAATGATATCGCCGGTAACTGCTCAGACCTTCTTGAGAGTTTTGTCGCAACGATGTCCGCTACCATTATGATTGCCGTGATCATGTTCCAGAAATTCGGCATCGACCAAATGTTCAATCCGACTGTGATCTTCCCGATCGTCCTTGCGGGAGCAGGTCTGTTGAGCTGCCTGATTGGTATGCTGTATGCGAATGTGAAAAAGATGGGAAACGAACCTTCTCATGAATTGAATCTTGCCACATGGATCTCCGCAGGACTGACGGTCATTCTTGGTCTTGGAGCATCCTGGCTTATCTTCGGGGAAATCGATGCTGCCACATTCGCAACATTCGAATGGAAAGTAAGCTGGCTGAGCCCGTGGATCTGCGCGGTGCTCGGACTCGCAAGCGGTGTGGCGATCGGATCCATTACCGAATATTATACATCTTCTGACTTTAAACCTACCCGGAAACTTGCTGAAATGGCACCCGAGGGCGACGCTTTTGTTATTACCAAAGGTGACGCGATCGGAAGCCGCAGCTGTCTGCTGCCTGTTGTACTGATCGGCATTGCTCTCTTCGTCAGCGGAAAAATCGGCGGTACTTATGGAATTGCCGTCGCGGCTCTCGGCATGCTCTCTTTCGTTGGCACGACAGTTTCCATTGACGCCTTCGGACCGATCGCCGATAATGCCGGCGGCCTGGCGGAAAGCTGCCACCTTCCCGAAAAGGTTCGCGTGATCACGGACAAACTGGATTCCGTCGGTAATACGACTGCAGCTATAGGCAAGGGTTTCGCCATTGGCAGTGCCGCATTTGCAACGGTCAGCCTGATCGTTTCCTATGTTGGGAATTACACCCCCGTAAACTCTGAAATGATTTTGAATATTGCCAGCTTCACTGTGGTTGCCGGTGCGATAATCGGCGGTGCCCTGGTGGAATACTTCAGTGCGGTCCTGGCGGACAATACGATCGAATCAGCACGTGCAATGGCTGTTGAAGGAGATAAGCTTCTGTCTGTTCCCGGTGTCATGGAAGGCAAAGTCCGCCCGGACTATAACCGTATGATCGAGATGGCAACGCAGGGAGCACTCCGCAAGATGCTGTTCCCTTCCGTACTTGCAATAGTGATCCCTGCGATCAGCGGATTTATTCTCGGTGTTGAATTTGTTGGGGGCTTGTTGATCGGAGCTACGATCGTCGCCATTCCGCGGGCCATATTCATGGGGAATTCCGGCGGAGCGTTCGATAATGCGAAAAAGTACATCGAATCCGGATCTCTGGAGGGGCACGGCAAAGGAACAGCAGCGCATAAATCAGCGGTTACCGGCGATACTGTCGGCGATACACGCAAGGATGTCGTCGGTGTTGCACTTGATATCTTTATAAAGACGATGTCGACAGTCGCTAATACACTGGTCAACGTTTTCAGAAACTTCACACTCATCCGGTAATATTTCGACGAACTGAATGATTTTCACCCCATTTGCCGCAGCAGTCTGTCTGATACTTGCAGACTGCTGCGGCTGTTTTGTTTCGTCCGGCCAGACATCGATTTCATCAACTCGCGCGATTGAGCAGGAAAGATTATAATAATATCTATGCTGATATGAAGCCGGAGGTTAAGAAAGACAAATGGATATCAAGAACTTCATCATAGAATATTGGAAGACGATCTTGAATTAAACAAAGGGAGTGAAAGCATGATAGCGTCACAATACAGGATAATATTACCGGCCGATTACGATATGGATATCATAAGAAAGAGAGTCAGGGATAACGGTTATAAAACTGATGGATTTGCTGGTCTTAAATTCAAACTTTATCTGATTACGGAAAAAGGAAAGCATAACAACCTGCAAAATAGTTATTCCCCATTGTATCTTTGGAAAGATCATGAAGGATTAAACAAATTCCTGTTTGAGGGATTTTATGACAACATCCTGAAATCGTTCGGATGGCAGAACGTAAACATCGAAGTCCTGTTGATTGATACGACAACGCAACGCATCCGGGACGCGAAGTTCTTATTTGAAGTCGCAGGAGATATAGAGCCGAAAGAAAGCCTGAACAACTTTAAGACAAGAATCATGGATGAGATACCGAAAATCGATGCTGAGCACGTAATTATTTATAATCCGGACAAATGGGAATACCGTGTTTTTTATTTTATCGATGACCTGGAAAAAGTGAACACAGATAAGGGTACGATTTATACCATACTTCATATATCACAATAGAATAAGTGCAATGAATTTCTTGTTTGCTATGACTCTGAACTATGCTGGACAAGGGACTTTGACGGCAAGGAGAGCGGTGACATCGACGCGTCTATAGTTGCCACTCACATGATGCTCGAAGCCTGGGAATTGGGAATATGGATTTTTGAAAATATTTTTAGTACTATTGAATAGAGGGACAATAAGTTGCATTATTGCCTTCAGTGATCAATTCCAGGATGAAAGGGGACGGCGGACTATGAGCAACATAGGAATTAATGATATTCCAATCAGCAGTGAAAGAAACGATATGTTATCCTTGCAAAAACAAGTTTCAGGAGTAGCGAAGTTTATTTGTAACTGTGAAACGCCCATGACTATCTCGATCCAGGGACCTTGGGGAGCCGGAAAAACAAGTTTTATCAATATGGTCAAAAGCAAGATCTATGAAGATGAAAAGTGTGCGGATGATATCGTTTTCATATATTTTAACAGCTGGCATTTCGTTCAGTTCGATATGTCGGATCAGATGGGGACAAGTCTTATCATAGCTTTGACGAAAGAACTTTCAAAGGGCATAAATGATGAAAAAAGCAAGAAAACCATAAGCAGTATTTTTTCCGGCATGGAAATTATCAAGGCCACAGGAAAGTTAGGGGCTATCATAGCAAATGCAGCCATAAAAGAGAAGTTCAATATCGATGTTAAAGAATATCTGGACCAGGCGGGGTTAACAGATACAGAAAAAATACTCAAACCAAAAGTGGATTCGGTAACGGCAATCGAAGTCATAGATAATTTAAAAAAGAATCTGCAAAAAGTAATAAATGCCAGGTTAGGGATCAGCGAAGGGACTGCATTGAGCAGGGAAGAACTGAACAGGAAAAGGGTCGTGATATTTGTTGATGATTTGGACAGATTAGCACCTGATAAAGCTGTTGAGGTGTTGGAAATCCTCAATATGTTTCTTGGGTGTGATCATTGTGTCTTTTTGCTTGCAATTGATTATGAAGTTGTCGTAAATGGGGTTGCTACCAAGTATAAGAACACTATAGCGGAAGATAAAGGATATGAATATTTTGAAAAACTGATCCAGGTTGTTTTCAGATTGCCCGAAAAGATGAACAAAACTGATCAATATATCGCTAAAATATTGGGCGACAGCGGATGCAACCGGGCATTGGCCAAAAGATTCGCGGAACTGGTAAGGGATTGTGGACAGGACAATCCCCGTGCGATCAAGCGTTTGATGAACTCATACATTCTGCTTGAAATGATGAGAAGGGCTGAAGGCGATAACACGATCAGTCAGGATGAGTCGATAGCTTTGTTTGCAGTGCTGTGTCTGCAAACGAAGTGCATAGAGTTGTATGATTACATATCCAGGCAATTTAACCGGCGGTTCAATTATGAAAAAGGGGTAGTCTGGTTCAACAGACTGCATCAGTTTTGCTGCGAGAATGCGTTTGGATATGAACGCAAAGTGAAGATTAGTGAAGACAAATTGATACAGTGGCACCTTGTAAAAAAGAGTTCCATGAAAGATAACTTGCTGTTGATAGATAAAGAGAAAATCGTATTCCTGGTCAAATTTTTCGAAGTATTTGCAAAATCTAAATTTTACAAACCTGCACTGGGAGAGATGCTTGATATTCAATGCGTAATTGACATAAAAAACGCGATCCACTGGTCGAACCTGTTAACTGACAGCTATTATTCCGGGAGCTTATTAAACTATGTATCGAAGATCAATGTCACTTACGGTGGGTATCTGGAAAGGGAAATCCATACCCGGTATGGAAGTGTTGCCGAAGCATATAAGTTGACCGTACAGAATATCCTGAAATATGTTTTGGACAGAGACGGTATTGCAGAACATGAAGAGCTGTTTGCAAATGATGATAAGGAAAAACTGGAAGCGATGCAGATCGAAGATCTGAAAGGCAAAACTGGTGAAGAAGTAATTAATGATACGATCCGGCTGTTCAGTTATTTCTTATCGGACCTGCCCCAAAATTATACTGAGTGGGAAAAGATACAAATAAATGACAGGCATTTATGGATCAGGGTGGATTTCCAAACAGGTAAAGATTCTGAAGAGGAAGAAATGATGATCTGTATGGTCAGATTATTATCGAATTATTTACATATCGGATTCGAATGGTTTGCTGATAATAACAGTGAAGAGCCATGGGCAACAGGGTACAGAGTCAGGGAAAACATAGACATAAATGAAGTATATTTTGTGTCCATAGGCAAGACCGTATTCCATGTTCCGGATCATGATTTCGTTTATGCTTATTGCAAAACAGTGGAACGTTTATTGGCTAAGCTGGATGATGATATGAGAAGTCATGTTCTTGATGAGTATAATGATTTGATCAGTTTACACAGGGATTTTCATGATCCTGACGAAGCCGGGACAGAAGTTGATGATACTGATGGCTTTCAGAGTGATTTTGATGATCCTGGCTGTGCAGATGCTGAGACCGGATCCGGGGATGATTATGCCGATGATGTTTATGTGGAAGAGCCTGGGGATGACGAAGTCAGTATTGTGATTTCCTATGGTGATGACCTGGATAAGGTAAGTCCATGGGAGTATGAGACCGAAACGGAGCGTCGGGTGAGGGAAAACAAAACGATCATCACCGAAGAAGAATATTTCAGGATGGATAAGCCGGTAAATGGCTGGAGAAATGCAACGATTATAAATGAAGGGCAGATCGATTTCTACATCAATGTGAATGTTGAAAGAAAGTATATGTTGATGCTGGTGTATAAGCTTTCAGAAATCGCAGGCGAAAAGGTCACGTGGTACAGCAGTGCAGACATGGAAAAGTATATTGTATTTGAAAAGAAGAGAAATACGTATATGGAGCATTTGAAAGAAACTGAACTGAAAGATCTGTATGAAAAGGAGCCAAGAGTGTTCAGGGAACCTTACATTGCATTCGGAGATCTATTTGATTATATTTACCTGGATGATTAATGGACCGGTCGGAAGACGGTAACGGAGTGTTTGCAAAAAACCATCAGCGGAGGATACCATGACAACAGATGAATTGAGGGATCAGCAATACGCTAAGATCCTGCAGCAGCTTGTCCGGATGGAGACAGTCTCTGTGGAAGGAGACAGAAACACGGAAAAATTCGTGCGGTTTCATTCGCTTCTGCGGGAATTATTCCCAAACCTGTTTGGTAAGTCGGATGTTGAGAATTTTTCAGGAAGCCTTCTGATGCGTTGGCCTGGGGAATCTCCCGAAAAGCCGATCCTCCTGATGAGCCACCACGATGTAGTGGAAGCGGTTGGAAGCTGGAGCCATGGACCGTTTTCCGGTGATATAGAGGACGGGAAACTATGGGGCCGTGGTTCTTTAGATACCAAGTGCAGCCTCTGGGCTATGCTGCAGGCTGCCGAAGAACTGGCTGCTGAGGGCTTTCGCCCGAAACAGGATATATGGTTTGTATCTACCTGTACAGAAGAGACGGACGGTTCCGGTGCGGATACCATTTCGCAGGAACTGCAGAAGCGCGGTGTGGAGTTTGCCATGGTGCTGGATGAAGGTGGCTTTATTCTCCATGACCCCATCGGAGGTGCCGATCACGATTTTGCCATGGTAGGAGTAGGGGAAAAAGGCTGTGCGGATTTGAGATTCGTTGCCCGTTCCAAAGGCGGACATGCTTCCATGCCGGGAAAGAATACACCTCTGGTGCGGCTGGGCAAGTTTATGGCTGAGGCAGAGCGTTCGGCACTTTTCCCACCTCGTATGGATGCAGTTACGGAGGAAATGCTGCGCCGCTTTGGACGATATATGACCGGTATTCCGGGTGTATTGTTCCGAAACATTCGCTTCTTCAAGCCTCTGCTGACCAGAGTCATGCCCAGGGTGTCCAATGCAGCCGGTGCCATGCTGAAAACAACCATCGCCTTTACCATGGCCGGCGGTTCCCAGGGCAGGAATGTGCTGCCCCAGGAAGCCTGGGTCGTTGGCAATATGCGCTTTTCTATCCACCAGGGGCAGCAAAGTTCCTTTGAGGCCATCCGAAAGGTGGCTGCAAAATATGATATTGAAATGGAGATCCTGGACCCCGGATTTGAGTCGCCGGTTTCCGATTTCCGAACGCCGGAGTTCCGCAAGATCGAGCAGGCAGTATCGGCGATTTTCGGTGATGTTGTCACAGTGCCTTACATCATGACCGGTGCCAGTGATTGCCGCTATTTCAGCCGTGTCAGCCGCAACTGTTTCCGGTTTGCACCCTTTGCCATATCGAATGAGCAGCTGGCCTCCATCCATGGCGTCGACGAAAATATCACGATTTCCGGGATCCATCGGGCAGTGGATTTTTATAAGTACATAATAAAGGAGATTTGATCCATGAAGGAACAGACGAAAGAGGGCAGCCTGAATTTCAGCGTTAAGTCCTATATCACAGCCCTGACCGTTATTTTTGCACTGATGGTTCTGACCTATGTACTGACGTTGGTGATTCCCGGCGGGAAATTTGAACGGGACGCTGCGAAAGGAGAACTTATCGAGGGCAGCTTCCGTTACGTTGAAGGCGGTATTCCATTCTGGAAATGGATCCTTTCACCATTTCTGGTCCTGGGCGCGCAGGGCAGCGGAACCCTGATCGCCGTCATCATATTTTTGCTGGTCATCGGCGGTGTGTTCAACGCGCTGAGCGAGCATAACCTCATGAAGTATATGCTGGATAAGATCGTCAGCAAGTATGGCGCCAACCGCTATCGCTTGCAGGCGATCCTGATTTTCTTCTTCATGGCCATGGGCGCTATGATCGGCTCCTTTGAAGAATGCGTTCCGCTGGTTCCCATCGTAGTGGCACTTTCTGTCTCGTTGGGCTGGGACCGTCTTACCGGTATGGGCATGAGCCTGCTGGCTGTGGGCTGTGGCTTTGCCTCCGGCGTGTGTAATCCTTTCACGGTAGGCGTTGCCCAGGAACTCGCAGGACTTCCCATGTTCTCCGGCATCTGGCTTCGGCTGTTAAGCTTTGTTTGCATCTTTCTGCTGGTATGGCTGTTTGTTCGGTACCATGCGAAGAAAGTGGAAAAGCCGGTCCAAATGACATCTGCCCAGGCACTGGTCCGCGATTGCAGGATGGATCGCGGCATTGCGTGGTTTGCCGGCATTTTGGGCACTGGTATTGCCCTGGTACTGTGCTCAGGTTTCCTGACCTTCCTGCAGGATTACACCATGATCATTGTGGCAGTGATGTTCCTGGCGGGCGGCATTGTGGCAACGTTCATGTCCGGTATGAGCGGAAAAGAACTGGCGAAGTCCTTCGGCAGCGGCGTTGTCAGTGTGCTTCCAGCTATTTTGTTGATTCTCATGGCTTCCTCCATCAAGTATATCCTGGAGACAGCCCATGTTCTGGATACTATACTAAACGGTGCAGTAGGCCTGGCTGGCACCATGCCCCGCTGGGTGGTGATCCTGTTCGTTTACTTTATTGTCCTGATGATGGAATTCTTTATCAGCTCCGGCAGTGCCAAGGCATTTATGCTGATCCCGCTGATCGTTCCGCTGGCGCAGCAGTTTGGCATCAGCGCGCAGCTTTGTATCGTAGCCTTTGCCTTCGGCGATGGTTTCTCCAATGTGTTTTACCCAACCAACCCGGCGCTCCTCATCAGCCTGGGTCTTGCCGATGTCAGCTATGGCGATTGGTTCCGATGGAGCTGGAAGTTTCAGTTCATGAACCTTGTCATGACTTCAGGACTGCTGTTCCTGGGCATGGCAGCGGGTTATTGATGATAGATGCGCATGAACACATTGGCATGTTTCCTCGTCAGTTACTGTGAAAACAGCACGCAGACATCAAATCTGCTGGTCCAAAGAAAGGAAAATCTATGTTTATATACAAAAGGTGTACAGAAGCAGGCTCAGATGCCATATATGAAGCTTTTACCGCTGGTTTTTCAGATTATATCATCAAGATCGATATGTCACAGGATGATTTCCAAAAGCATTTTTTTGGACCGGAGGGTAACAGCCATGAATATTCAGTGATAGCTTTCGATGATCGTAAACCGGTAGGGCTTATCCTGGGCGGCATCAAGATCTATGAAGGTTTGAAAACCCTTCGATGCGGAGCGCTTTGCGTGATCCCGGATCACAGGGGAACCGAAGTAAGCCACAAACTGTTCGAGCTCCACAAAGAAATAGCCCAGGAAAACGGTTGCAGCCAGTTGTTTCTTGAGGTCATCGCAGGCAATGAAAGGGCAATAAATTTTTACAGGAAAAAAGGTTACGAAAAAGTGTATGACCTTGTTTATTATTCCCACAGTGATCCGCCTGCGATAAATACTGATCTTCCGTCCGGATTTACAGTAAAAAGAACAGACATCGATGCTTTACCTGCCGGGGCGTGCCGCTTTAAAGCAGCATTATCGGATGCTCTTGTACAATCCGAAGCCAGCAACTGATCCATTATCAACAACACAGCAATCAAGGAAAAGATAAATCGCTCCATATCATGTATCATTTAGTTACCGTACGTACGGCATATCTCCATGAAAGGAGGATCGGATGGAGCAGGCAATAATCAAGGAATATAAGTTTATTGATGAGCATCTGTGTGATGAATTTTCCCTTGATGAATTAGCGCATTTTGTGGGGTATTCATCGTACCATTTTGCTCGTAAATTCAAAGAAATGACCGGCAAAACTGTAATGGAGTATGTCAGGGAAAAGCGTATTTTTGCAGCGGCCGATGAAATAAAAGCCGGAGCTAATATCTGTGATACTGCGATGAAATACGGCTTTTGATACCCATGCAGGTTTTACGAAAGCTTTTACGAGCATATATGGCTGTACTCCTGCGCAATGTGCACAGCATACTCGAAAACTATGCATGAAAGGAGCGATCGATATGGATAAATCCAAAATAGTCATAAGACCTGTCTGCAAAGATGATGTCCAGGATCTATGGGAAAATGTATATATCGCAATGACTCCCAGGCAGATAATGGAGGAAAAAGTACTTCCTGCAATAGAAAGGCTGAACAGGGGCGAAGGCGTTGAGCTTGTTGCACAGGTCGACGGCAGAGCAGTTATGTCGCTGCCGATGGTAAAGCCTTTCTGGATCCCGCTTGGCGTGTTGTTTGACAATAACTATACTCTGACAGGCGGACCGGAAGAAGAGATCATGGAGAAGTTACTGGAAGAGATGAAAAACCAATGCAGGAAGCTCAATGTTTCAACTCTTATCTCGCCTCAGCGCGAAGGGAGCGAAAGTGCAAAAGCCTTTATGCATTTTGGTTTCGCGGAGGCATGGAAATCTGATGGCTGGGTATATTTAGCTATGTCCGTCTAACTTCAGTTGCAAATACTTAATTTAAAGGAGTGATCCGATTTGAAAGTTGCTTTTTTTGATACAAAGCCATATGACATTCCCGGCTTTGAAAAAAGTATTGAAAATACAGGTATCACTATCAAGTTTTACGAAGCAAAGCTGTGCCCTGATAC
>Ga0209537_1004527_pt1 | contig 11750 bp, 15 predicted proteins | sample BioPla4DNA1_FD_187698 | JGI IMG/M metagenome (GOLD analysis project Ga0209537, IMG submission 187698) | Biogas fermentation microbial communities from Germany - Plant 4 DNA1 (SPAdes) (version 2) | ecosystem: Engineered > Bioreactor > Anaerobic > Digestate | place: Bielefeld, North...
CTCGCTTATCTGGAGGCCGCTCCCTCCTATGACCCGGCAAGGGGAAAGAAATCCACGTTCATATGGAACGTGGTTAGAAATCACATAAATAACCTACTGAAAGCCAAAAAGGAAATCCCTGTAGACGAGGAAGTTATGGTAACACTACTAGAAGGCCACGAAGAATTGGACCCGGAACGGTTGATTATTGCCAAGGAGTGTTGGGAAGAGTTGTTCAATAGCCTCTCACCAGAAGCAAAGATGATTTGTTTTCTGGTGAGTAACGGGGAGGTATATCTAAACACTGACAAGCCTCGGGAAGCACGGGGAATAATTGCACGAGAATTGAAAGCCCGGGGTTGGCCTGAAAATAAAATTTGGGCTACCTTCCGGGAGATAAAACAAGTATTGAAGACGACAGAAACGAAGAAAAAAAATGAGAAGGACAAAATTTCCCATCAAATAATTTCAGGTTAATTTGTATAATAAATATAGGAGGGAAAAAATGGGGATTGAAAAGTTGCTTCAAGACTACGGAATACCTTACGTAACAGAATCCGAGCACCATCACGCCTCCGCAGGCTGGATAAATATCCACTGCCCGTTCTGTACCGGCTCAAAGAACTTCCACCTCGGAATAAACTTATATCAGCCGACAGTTAGTCACTGCTGGCGTTGTGGAGGACATTCTACCGCCTCGGTCTTGTCTCGGATACTGAATATATCCATAGAAAAGGCGAAAAATCTAATACAAGAATATGCCGGGCCAACGGGGACTATCCGCAAAAAGGCAGAGGAGCCCCGAGTGAGTATATTCCCCATTAAATTCCCTCAACCCTTTGGTCCTTTGAACGAAGCTGGAAAGAAATACTTGGAGAGGAGGGGATTTGACCCGGAGAAGTTAGAGAAGAAGTGGAAATTAAAACAGACAGGGCCGATTAGCTTCTTGGACAAAATTTCATATGGAAATAGAATCATAATCCCTATTCATTGGGGTAGAGAAATGGTCAGTTTTCAGACCCGGGACATTACCAGTAAATCTGACAAAAGGTATTTAGCCTGCCCAATGAAGCGAGAAGTTATCCACCATAAACACATTGTATACGGGAAGGAGGAAAAATGGAGTAAATATCCGGCTCTGATTGTGGTTGAAGGTGTAGTAGACGTTTGGAAATTGGGGACCTGTGCGGTGGCTACTTTCGGGACATCGTTTACCATGGAACAGGTGCTAGCACTGTCCAAAATTCATCACAAGTTCTTCATCGTATACGATAACGAAACGCAAGCCCGGCAACAAGCCCGAAAGCTAGCAGTAAAACTCAAAGCCCTCGGGAAAAAGGTGTTCGTTGAGACTGTGAATACCGACCCCGGGGATATGAAAATTGAAGACGCTAGACATTTTGTAAAAACATTATTAAAGGAGGTATTCTAAAATGAAAATGGAAAGAAATGATTTGCGGAAAAGGAGAAAAGCATTGGGATTGTCCCAGATGGAACTTGCGAGGTTGGTAGGAGTGTCACTGCTCACCATACAGACATGGGAGCGGGGCGTCAGCGAACCGAAACCCGAGAACAGAGAGAAACTGGAACAGGTGCTGAGCGAGCTAGAAGAAAAATGTAAGGCGAATAGATAATTGAATAAGCGAATGAGACGCAGAGGGGAGGGAAGTTTTTAGATGAAAAGAACCAGTGGAAAGATACGGGATATTCAGAGACAGAAGGAAGAGAAAAAGAAACAGCAAAAGGAGGTGTTCGAGCAAGTGTACAATAGGCCAAAGGAGGTGTTCGAGCAAGTGTACAATAGGCCAAAGGAGAAGGCTTTTTCTGATATAGACCAACTTAACATGGACAGCTTCCGGGCTATTCCTAAAAGCGTGATACTTGAGCTAGGCTTATCGAAAGCGGCCCTGGCTGTTTATCCGGTGCTCTGCTGTGAGGCCGATTTTGAGAAGGATGAAGCCTTCCATATATCCCAGGCGAATATTGCCCGCTTTGCAGGAGTGAGCGAGAACACCGTCCGCAATGCCTTGAAGGAATTGGAGAACGCCGGACTGCTAATAAAAGAAAAGGTTACAGATGGCCCACGCCACTTTTACGTCTATAAAGTACGTAGGCCTGAGTCAGAAGCAAATGAACAATATGGGGAGGCAATCTATTTTTATAACTGCATTATTGATAACGGAATATGGGCTGAGCTAAAACCAAGGGCGAAGGTTCTTTATTTAACCCTGCGTGCTGTCGCAAAGCAGGATTTTGAACTATATTCAGTTATCGAATGGGAAGTTTACGAAAGGGATTGGACCGGGGTTAACTATGATGATTATATCCGCAACCGTAAATGGGATGTCTGCGATATTTCCCTTTCTAAACTCTGTAAGCTAGCTAAAATTGAACGTACGAATCTAACCCCGATATTGGAAGAACTAGAACGATATAAATTGATTGAGAGGGTTGACAGATGGATAGAGGTCTATCTGAGACCAGGACGTCTGTTAAAACACAAAACCTTAGTTTAGGCTTATGAAGAAAATACATTACCGTGACAAAAAGACCAGGAGAATCAAAGACTCATTCTGGATATGGAAGACGCAGAAGGGAGGGAAGTTTTTAGATGAAAAGAACCAAAGGAATTAATGAAACCAGTTACAACGATAATGATATGATTATTAAAATTGCATTGGAGATATTCCGAACAGATGCTTTCACAGATGCTTTCCTAGCAATCAACAAAAAACTGATTCAAAAGGTTGGGATAATTAAGGCTGCTTACATTGCAAACTTGGTGGACAAGTACAAATATTTTCAGGATAGAGGAATGCTAACTGAGGATGGGGGTTTCTACCTGACTTACGAAGAACAAACCAAGCAACTTGGATTAAGTGAACATCAACTCAGAACATGCAAGAAAGAATTCATTGAAGCGGGGGTTTTAAGAACCGAAATGAGATGCGCGCCGCGCAAAGAATTTTACTTCATAGATTTCGGCGAACTGTTAAGTCAATTCATTGCAGACGAGACTGGAAGGAAAATGTAAGACGAATTAACTTTGAAAAGGAGAGGGTTATATTCTATGGAAAGAAGAATTCCAACAAGATTACCAGACGCTATCAATGCATCCCCAGATTCCTGCTTCACTCAAATACGAAACGATATGCTGAGGGACCCTAGAATTTCATGTAAAGCCAAAGGTATACTTTGCATTCTCCTTTCCAATCAATCTGGCTGGGTCAGTCACCTAGAAGTCCTTCAATCAATTTGCAAGGACGGACGTGACTCCATTCGGTCAGGCTTAAACGAATTGGAGGAAGCGGGATATTTTGTACAAGCATACTATCGGGATAAGAAAACCAAAAAAATCAAAGGGTCATTCTGGGCATACACTGATACACCGTGGAAATTCAATCTGGAAAAACATATACAATTCCTTGAAGATAATGGACTAGAAATCACTCGAAGTAAGCTAAATGAGTTGTTAAATGAGGAGGGGACAGAAACGGAAAATCCGAAACCGGGAAATCCGAATTCGGGAAATCCGAAACCGGGAAATCCGAATTCGGGAAATCCGAAACCGGGAAATCCGAATTCGGGAAATCCGAATTCGGGAAATCCGAAACCGGGAAATCCGAATTCGGGAAATCCGTCCCTAAAAATACTAATAGATAAAAATACCAAAGATAAAAATACTAATATGATATTATTCTCTGAGCTAGAAACTTCAAAGGATAAGAAAACAAATAAAATTGAATGGTACGTTCCATTAGCAGAAAAACTTGCCTCCATCATAAAGAAAAATAAAAGGATAAATGTGACATCCCAAAGGATTTATTCTTGGGCTAATGAAATTAGAAAGTTAGTCGAAACTGATGGCGTCTCCATTCAAAGGGTTCAGGCCGCCTTGGATTGGTATGAAGAGAATATAGGTGGTCAGTACATTCCGGTCATTGAAAGCGGCTCCAGCCTACGTAGCAAATTCATCAAGCTAGAAGACGCCATGCGCCGGGCTGGGGCTGTTCCCGGTCAGTCCAAAATCATTTCTACCGATACCCCCAAAGACCCCAAGAAAGTGTTGCAGCGATTTTTCCGTAGCAAAGACTTGGCCAACGTATTCTACCGGGATTGCTACGAACCGGCAGAGGTGTTGTTTGAAGGAACCGTTGACGGAAGAACTCTTGCAGAAACCCTTCTGAATTTGTACTCCCAAATCAAAGAAAAGCAGGAACAAAACTTATCGGGTGATTTGGTCAGGCTTCTTCCCGGTCCGATGGAACTGATTGCCCGGTACATAGATTGGATTCGGGACAATACTTGGATTACCGACATTAGGTTGGACTTGTTCGACCTGAACCATTCATTGTTCAGCAGGTTCCGCCGGCACGAAGCCAAGACCGATAATCTGGAACGTGATGCAATTACTGGAAAATCTTATCTGAGGGGATAGGAGGAAAGCTATGCAATACAATCAGGAAATTAAGGCTGATGCCGGAAAACCCCGATTGTCGTTGGTCCCGTCTGAAATCATCTGGGCCATTGCCGCCATAAGGGAATATGGTTGTCGAAAATACGGTGAGCAAGGTATGTTTCGTTGGAAGGAAGTTGAAAAGGAAAGATACCGTGACGCGGCCTACCGTCATTGGCTCAGATACCTAGAAAACCCTTCAGGAGTAGACCCGGAAAGCGGATTACCGCACCTTTGGCATTTAGCTTGCAACATAGCTTTCCTTTGCGAATTAGAGAAGGAGAATTGGAAGGATTTGAATTACAAATAATTCGACGGGAGTTTGTATAATATAAGGACAGAAAGCCTAGGGAGGGGGTTTATTTTGATAAGAGATGACCAAGAGTTTATTGAACGTCGGATTGTTACCGGAATGATTGTCAGTACCGACTACTTGCAAAGGATTCAGAAATTTTGGAATCCCGCTTTGTTAGAATCTCCTGAATTGAAAATCGTTGCGGGCTGGTGCATGGAATATTTCAAAAAGTATGGAAAAGCTCCCGATTCAAACATACAGGATTTATACATGGATGCGTTGAAGAAAGGATTGTCCAAGGCTGATGCAAGATACATAGAGGAATTGTTACAGGACCTCAGCGATGAATACGGTAGAGGAACACAGTTTAATTCGGGTTATCTATACGATAAGACCATTGAATACTTCAAGGCTAGGGAAATCGAGAAGCATAATGAACAGGTCCAAGCATTCATTCAAGCGGGAGAAATCGAGAAAGCCGAGCAACTGGCGGCATCATTCCAACCGTCCATATTCGAGGATGAAAAGTTAGGCTTGGACTTGTCGAAGAAAAAGGAAACAATGGAAGCGATTGAAAGAGCTTTCTCCAACGCCTATACTCCGGTTGTGACCTACCCGGGTGCTTTAGGAGAGCTTTGGAACGACCAACTGATCAGAGGAGGATTTGTTGCATTACTTGCTCCAGAGAAACGAGGGAAAACTTTTATGTTGTTGGAGATAGGATTGAGAGCTATTCGACAGAAGGCGAATGTTGCGTTTTTCGAGGCAGGCGACATGACCGAGGAACAAGTATTGAGAAGGATATGCATTTACATATCACAGCGTTCAGACAAGGAAAGGTATTGCGAAGAGCGTTTCCGCCCTGTCGGGGATTGCGTGTTGAACCAGTTGGACTTGTGTGACAGAGAGGACAGAAATTGTGACCACGGAATTTTCGATAACGTTCCACTATCCGAATTTGCACAAACACCTCACCAATTCGTAAACCTCGAAGTGCTCCAACAGAAGTATGAAGAATACCCTGATTATGAGCCTTGCGACAGTTATGGTTGCGCCGAGAGGAAAGGAACGGTCTGGTTGAAGAAAATCAAAAAATGTCAGCCACTCACGGTGGCTCAAGCCAAGAAAAATGTCAGGACATTTTTTGAGAGATACAAGCGTAGGTTCAAGCTGATAACCTATCCCGCGGGAACTCTTACTGTCAGCGAAATCCGGCGAGTATTAGACATCTGGGAAAGGCAGGATGGTTTTGTCCCGGATGTCATAATCATCGATTATGCTGACTTGATGTCAGCAGACGATGCGAAGGTTTCTGAATTTCGCCACAGGCAGGATTATATCTGGAAATCCTTGCGAGGTTTGTCCCAAGAGCGACATGTATTGGTAGTCACTGCAACACAAGCAGATTCTGAAAGCTATGAGCGGAAAAGATTGACGATGAGTAACTTCAGCGAAGACAAGAGGAAGCTATCCCATGTTACCGCAATGTATGGATTGAACCAAGACCCGCAAGGGAGGGAGAAGAAGCTGGGAATACTGCGAATAAACGAGATAGTCGTTCGTGAAGGAGAATTCTCCAACGACAGAGAGGTTTGGGTTTTGCAAGACCTTGCGGCAGGTAGACCATTTTTGGAAAGTTTCTTCCCATGATTTTGTGAAAAACTTACAAATAATTTTTGTGTAAGTTGTATAATAAGTACAGAAGGATAGGTTAATAATATAAAAGGAAAGTCAGTTAACATTAAAATCAAAAAGGAGGTTTTTACAAATGGAAGTTAAAAGGGAAGACTTGATTAAAGCTGCAAAAGAGTTGAATGCTATCATGGGGTTGGACCCCCAAATCAAGACGGGGAAGAAGGTGGCCGATAAAGAACTGATTGACCAGCTGTTGGAGGCTGCGGATTTAATTCTGCCGGAAGATGATATTTCTGATGAGACTATGAAAGTCATCGAGGTTCTCAGAGGTGAAGCGGTTGATGATGAGGATATAGAGGAACTTGAGGATGTTAATGACGAAATTGAAGAGGAAGAAGAACTGGAAGAGGATACTGAAGTTGAAGAAGATGAAGACTCCGAAACTGAGGAGGATGAAGTAGATGAACCGAAGAAAACAAAATCTGAGACGAAAAAGGCTAAAAAAGTAGAGAAAGAACAAAAAGTGAAGAAAGACATGAAGTCGAATAAACAGAGAAAGGAGACTGCCTCTGAGAATGGTCGTCCCAAGTCTAATAAAGCCATAATATATGAGGCATGGAAATCCAATATTACAGATATTCAGGAACTCGCCGCTAGAGTCAATAATGACGTCAAAGAATCAACCATTAGGACTTATATTACTTGGTGGAAGAAAGGTAAAAACCTACCTGCCATCGCCAGGAAAAAGGATGACAAGTAATGGCGACTGCATTTGCCAGTTGCTTGAAAAAGAATGGGATTTAACCTGTAAGGGGGAGTTTTATGCAAGTTGTTATGGGGCTATCAGGGGGTCTCGATTCCACTACTTTATTAGGAGTACTTCTAAACGGAGGGAAAATAGTTCATTGTTGCATATTTGACTACGGTTCAACTCATGGAAAATATGAGATTGAAGCTGCAAATAAAGTAGTCGAGTATTATCAGGAGAAATACCCGGGGAGAGTTTTTAAGCATAACATTGATATCACTTCGGTTATGGCCCTTTTCTCCTCCAATCTATTGCTTAAATGTGGACGTTCTATCCCTGAAGGTGACTACTCGGTAGAGAATATGAAACAGACAGTTGTTCCCAGTCGGAACCTTATATTCGCCTCCATCATGGCGGGTATAGCCGAATCTATAGGCGTTCATTATGTCGCATTAGGCGTGCATGGAGGCGACCATCCGATTTACTCCGATTGCCGTCCAGAGTTCGTTGAAGCTCTCAGGTCTGTAATTGAGCTGTCTTCCGAGGGTAAAGTCAGTGTTCTTACTCCGTTTGTAAATATAAGCAAAGCGGATATTCTAAAGATTGGATACTCCTTACCGGTACCCGTTCCATATCATCTCACCAGAAGCTGTTACAAGAATCAACCAGTCAGTTGCGGTAAATGTGGTACCTGTCGGGAGAGACTCCAGGCATTCGTTGAGATAAATAAAACTGACCCAATTGAATATGAAACAGAAAATTGAAGGGGGTCCTCTCTTATGTGGTTAATAGTTTTATACCTCTTGGCTGTTGTACTAGCCAACTTCTCGGTTTTGTATTTCGGTCCTATCTCCACCCCATTCAACGCCTTCTTCCTTATTGCCCTCGATTTAACTACTCGGGATGGATTGCATGAGCGTTGGCAGGGTAAAAATCTTTGGTTGAAGATGTTTTGCTTAATTGCCACAGGCGGTTTAATCTCATGGTTCTTCAATAGAGCGGTACTACAAATTGCGATTGCTTCCGCAGTGTCTTTCTTTATTGCCGGTTTATCTGATGCGATTGTATATCAGGTACTGTTCAAGAAATCTCGTTTCGTTAAGGTGAATGGTTCAAACATAGTTTCTGCTACGGTCGATTCGTTTCTATTCCCCACAATCGCTTTTGGTAGTTTTATCTGGTGGGCGACTTTGGGTCAACTTGTGGCTAAGATTGTTGGCGGATATCTATGGTCACTTATTTTATCGAAGTTCCTATGGAACAAAAAGGATATAACGGACCCTATTGAAGTCGGAGGGGGTAAGTTAAATGGGGAAATTCGTCAGAAGGAGGCATAAGCAGGATAAGGCAGTAGGCCTATTTCTTGACTCCGGTGCATATTCTGCTTGGACTCAAGGGGTAGAAATAAACATTCAAGATTATATTGATTTCATCAAACAACATCAGGATATCATCGATATATACGCTAATCTCGATGTTATAGGTTTGGTGAATACTTCCAAGGTTGATGGGAAGAGAGGGAGCAAATTAACTGCAGAACTTACCTTGAAGAACCAAAAGATTATGGAAGAGGCAGGGCTCCGTCCTCTTCCGGTCTTTCACATCGGTGAACCCTTTGAATACTTGGAGTACTACATTAAGAGATATGATTATATCAGTCTAGGTGGTATGGTTGGAGCTCCGAAAAATACTCTGATTCTGTGGTTAGATGAATGTTTCGGTAAATATATTTGCGATGAAAAAGGTATGCCTAAAGTCAAAATCCATGGTTTTGGTCTGACCTCATTCTCTCTTATGCTCCGGTATCCATGGTACAGCTGCGATAGTACCTCATGGGTTATCACGGGCAGAATCGGCTCAATATATGTTCCACGTTTCAAGAACGGTAAATGGATTTATGACGAGAACTCTTGGAAAATTTCTGTATCATCCAGAAGCCCCAACAAAAAGGAAGCTGGTCAACATATTGATACTCTCCCACCAAAACAAAAAGAAATAATCCTGCAATACATCCATGAAAAAGGTTATAAACTCGGTAAATCAAGGTTTGAATATGTCGACCAGGACCATGAATTGGCTGAAAATGAACGTTGGGCTGAAAAGAAACCAAGGGACAAAAACGCCAAAAGACTAATTGAAATTATTGAGGAAGTAGGTATTTGTAATGACTACAGGTTACGGGATGAACTGAACGTCATCTACTTCCAAGACTTAGAAAAAACCTTACCGGAATGGCCTTGGCCGTTTAAACGGGAGGGCGTAGTAGAGGGATTTGCTTTATGAGAATCTATTTCGCCAGTATTGAACCATATAACTTAACCATGGTACGGAATATTTTACTCTTATACTATGACTTGACCAAGTCTCCGCTCCCTTTCAGGCTGGAGAAGGCATATTTCCTACTGCTTGATAATGAGGATGACCTAGCGCAATCAATCGAATACTCACTGGTTCCGGGTAATCTGTTCAAGTGGCGGCAATCCCAGTCAGAGGGTAATGAAAACAGATTGTCGGCTATAACAAACACTGGGAAATTCATCAATCCGCAACATAATCTCACTTGGACAAGTATTTCAGGTGGAAGAAAGGGTTTATTAGGTGACGAACCTGATTTGAAGACCGTGTTATTAAACTTGTTAAAGGAGTAGGAGACATGAAAATCTATCTCGCCACATGGTTGTTTGAACCTTCTCATGGAGAAGCCTTGACGAAGATGAATAAGAAGGAGAGGCTCCTTAGTTACTTCCATGTCTTACAAAAGAAAGATGATTTCGTCAGATACGTAAAAACAGGACGGAACGATGAAAAATGAAAATATACTTTGCCGGTAGTAGATTAGACAGCGACCATGAAAAACATATATCCATCCTAATAGACTACTCAGTTATTATCACATAAAGACGAAAGCACTTGAAAATGATGAGGTTTTTGGAGCTATAAAAAAGTTGTAGCCTTCTAGAGGAGGGGGGAAATGAAATTATACCTTGCAGGGAATTTTATATGGATGAGAAAAGAAGAAATAGAGCTGGAGCAATTGCGAAAAATGCTTAAAAACGGAAATTGCAGGAGGCTAATATCTTTCTTCTACTACAATCCAGACAAGCCGCGCGATGACTACTCTGGGAATGTGATAAGAGCTATAAAAAGGTTGAAAGAGGATATGAATGAAAGTCAAAATTGAGAGGAGGTTTTATGTATGATGTATGCCTGGTTCAAAAGAGAGATGGTCAGGAGCGGAAAGGAGAATAAAATTAATAAAATTAATTAGGAGGAGAGGAGAAACCATGAAAGTCAATAAAGTTGAGCTTTTAGAAGCGTTGGAGAAGGTAAAGCCTGGATTAGCTAACAAGGAGTTAATTGAACAGTCTACCAGCTTTGCGTTTATCGGGGATAGGGTGGTTACTTATAACGATGAAATAAGCGTTTCTCACCCCGTTACTGGCTTGGAGAATATGAGAGGCGCGGTGAAAGCGAAGGCGTTGTATGAATTTCTTGCCAAAGTAAAGGACGAGGAGATTGAGATTGAGCAACAAGAAAATCAGGTGGTTATAAAAACCGGAAGGTCGAAGGCTGGACTACTTTTTGAACAAGAAATCCGCCTACCTCTCGAAGAAATAGGCGAAATCGGAAAGTGGAAGAAGATACCGGAAGACTTTTTGCCAGCCTTGTCTCTGTGCTATCCAGCCTGTTCCAGCGATATGAGCCGTCCAATATTGACTTGTGTGAACATTCGAGGCGATAAGGTAGAGGCGTCAGATTCCTTCCAGATTATTCAATACCAACTTAAGAAGAAAATGCCTGGCGATTTCCTTATCCCTGCCTCATCGGTTAAGGAACTTATCAAATACGATATTCAAGAGATTTTCCTTGGAGAGAATTGGGTACATTTTAGGACGTCTGAAGGCACTATTTTCTCTTGTAGGACTGTAGAAGGTGAATTTCCCGATGTCGAAAGATTTTTGGACATTGAGGGCGATGAATTTACCTTCCCTGGGGATATGAGAGAAGCACTGAACAGGGCTAATGTATTTGCCAAGAAGGAAACAGATATAAGTGCCATCCCCACGGTAAAAGTCAAGGCGAAAAATGGAGAATTGATATTGACGGCGCAGAATGAATATGGTTGGTTTGAAGAGAGGTTAAAGACGGAACATAAAGATATCAAGTTTTCTTTCTCTATTGGTATTGAATTTCTCATCAGCTTATTTGATAGGCTGAAGACTTGTAAGATAAGTGACAATAAAATTGGTTTTGCCGGAGATAGCTGGAAACATGTGATTGCTATTATGTCTGAGGATGAGGAGTAATGAACGGGTTGCCGTTGAATGAGATTATTCACGGGGATTGCCTCGAAGTAATGAGGCAATTCCCTGATAAAAGTATTGACATGATACTGTGCGACCTTCCCTACGGAACAACGGCTTGCAAGTGGGATACGATAATACCTTTTGAACCCTTGTGGGAGCAGTATAAGCGATTGATTAAGAGCAATGGGGCAATCGCATTAACAGCAAGTCAACCGTTTAGCTCGGCGTTAATAGCAAGCAACATGGATATGTTTAAGTATTGTTGGTATTGGGAAAAGCCGAAAGGTGCTAATTTTTCCGCAGTTAAATGGCAACCATTAAAGGTTATCG
>Ga0209537_1004532_pt1 | contig 11743 bp, 10 predicted proteins | sample BioPla4DNA1_FD_187698 | JGI IMG/M metagenome (GOLD analysis project Ga0209537, IMG submission 187698) | Biogas fermentation microbial communities from Germany - Plant 4 DNA1 (SPAdes) (version 2) | ecosystem: Engineered > Bioreactor > Anaerobic > Digestate | place: Bielefeld, North...
CGTTATTTCTAACTCGTTACTTAAAAAGCAAAATTATATCTCGAAAGTGACATTTTCATAGAATAAAATCATGATTTTTTAGGTGACATTTTCACAGGTTATTGACATACCAAAATTAATTAGAGAAAACTGAAAACTAAGTTTTTTTATCCAATTAGGGAAAGGACATATATCAATAGCCAAAATTAATAGTGAATAATAATTGTGGAACTAGTACAGCAACCACATAAATAAAAAGTTGACTTATATGATAAATAGATTATAAAATATCAATAAATCTTATTTATGAGAGGTGTATGAATTTGCTTATAGACTATCATATACACACCAATCACTCTATTGATGGTGAAATGACTATAGATGAAGCCTGTATTAAAGCAATTAGCCTTGGGATAAAGGAACTCGCCTTTACAGACCATATTGATATAGATTGGCCAGACCCTGTATATGATTTTTCTAAGATCGATTTAGATAAATATATGACAGATGTAGAAAAAAGTAAAGTAAAGTATAGGGGACAGCTAACAATAAAGGCTGGTATAGAATTAGGCATGCAGCCCCATATCTTAGATGAAATGGCTAAAATAGTAAAAGACTATCCCTTTGATTTTGTAATAGGCTCAGTACACATAATTCAAAGAATGGATCCCTACCGAGGAAAATATTATATTGGTAAGACTAAGGAAGAGATTTATAGACTCTATTATGAGGAAACCCTTAGATTAATAGAAGATTTTTCCCATTTTGACGTATTAGGTCATATTGGCTACATAAAAAGGTATTCTCCCCTGCCTTATAAAAAGGAAGATGAACTATTGCACTTAGATCTCATTGATGAAATTTTTAAAGTATTAATTAAAAAAGGTAAAGGAATTGAAGTAAATACATCTGGCTATCGACATATTTCAAATTGCCCCATGCCTCCTTTAGAATTAATTATGAGATATAGGGAGCTAGGGGGAAATATAATAACTTTAGGTTCAGATTCCCATAAGCTAGATGATTTCGGTTTTGGTCTAAAGTCAGGGCTAGAAACTATAATAAAGGCAGGTTTCAATCAAATTACTACTTTTACTAACAGGGAACCTTATTTTCACTATATTAAAAAGGAATAGGCAGAATTAATAATTGCCTATTCTATCTATGCTGGTGTAACAAGGACTTCAAAGCTTTGATTAAGCTTTTTATTATATGTTATATTGTCAATTGAAATGAAAATTTTTTCAGATTCTTGCCAAACTTCTAAGGGGAATATGCAATATATTTTAATATTATTATCATCATGGAGCATAAAAGGATACAGGTAGAATTCTGCTTCAATGGTCTCACCAAAGTGATTTTGAACTGTTATAATATTGGGTACATTTATTTTACCACTATTTACATTTGATAATAAATCTTTATGATTACTACTAAAAATATATTCCATTTCTAATATTGTGTCATTAGCCCTATTACCAGCATCATCCCACTGCAACTCAATTTCAACGTGCTTATCTTTAAAGTGCAAAGTTTCTAAGATTATGTCTGTATTTATTACACGTGCCAATGGCATTTTCATGGTATGAATGCCTTTCTTTTTGTTTGTAATATTGGTGTCGATGGTAAACTGAATGGAATCATTTCCTATCAAGCTTAATGATTCTATTTTTATATCAAATGAATCTGGTAATTCATTAAAAGGTTGAATTTCTATACAGTACTTTGATTCATCCTGATCTATTAAAATAGGGCTTATATCAACTGTGAACTTCTCGTTTTTATCTGTAATGATCTTAGCCTGTATTTTGTATATGGTTTCAGAATTAGATCCATTATATGTAAAATAAATTTTACTATGAGAAACCCCAGCTTCCAATGCATATAAATCTATATTATATTCTTCTATTTCTATCTTGCTATCAAGTTTAAACTTTATTATTGGGTCTTCAACATAGATAATCTCTGGATCTATATTAATTGCTTCAAAATCATATTTTGTGTCTTCAATATATAATGAAGGTTTAAAAAGTAAATGAACATCCATTTCTTCTTCATTTATTGGATGTACAGGTGTAATTCTTAAAAAGCTGTAAAAATTGTTATTATAAAAGAACCCTTTTTCTGATGAAGTCCCAACCAAATCCCTAGGGTGTATGTCTTTAGTCTGCATGTTATTATCTACAACAAAATATCCTCCTAAATAAGCCACCTGATCAATATTTTCAACATGATAGAAGATAAAGGCGTCCCTACTGTTATACCATATTCTATCTATCTTCAAGCTATAATGGGTGTCTGGAATAATAAAAGTATTGTGTATTGGTTTTACCATATCTAATTGCTCTGCTCTAATAAGACCAGGTATAGAATCATAATAGTATTCTCTTATGGCATTAGAATTGGGATCAATATCAGTAGTCATATCTTTTTCTTTATTCCTATATGCAAATGAAAACAGAATGATAAGTACAGCAACTATCAAAATAGTGATTTGATAAGCAAAATATTTTTTCTTCAAGGGCTCTTCCTCCTTTATAATAAAGGACTTAGATATATCTATGATAGCATACTTTATAGTCAAAATCAGCCAAAATTCCAAAAAAATCTCCTTTAAATAATTAAATTATTTAAAGGAGATTTTAGTGTAGCTCACATCAATAGTCCTCATATATATATGGAATTGTATCATAAAAAATATTTTCTAATGCTTTAACCTTATCTTTATTATATATTTGGATCTTTTTATACATAAAAGCTTGTTCTACTGTATAATATCCCCATAACAGCTGGGACAGAACAGATATATGAATCACAATATCAGGTGATTTTTGGGTGGGAGAAACTAATAATCTATTTTCCCTACCCTTTAGATTTAACCTTATATTATTCCATTCAAGTAAAGGATCAATAACTTGTATCACTAATTCATCATTGTAACTAATAGGAAGATTTTCAAGAGCTTTTTCAACATCAACTATTCTTCCCATAACAAAAGGCTTTTCTTGTTTTATGACGTCTAATTCTATTATATGAGGCAGGGGGGATAGTCCTAATTTATGCTGCAAAAAAACCATATTATTCTCTGTTGAAAAGTTAAGAGCAATTTTTAACATTTCCATATATGTGTCTATATCTTTACAACATATTTTTCTTATGGAAAGGCCCTCTTTGTCATTCACTAAAATCATATATCCTGCAGTTTTATTATCTTTTGTATAAATGAATCCATTTCCACCGTCTATTCTAACATCTGACAAAATTCTATCCCAATCTTGCTTATTTCTAATCACATAGCCATTTAAACCCTTGGTATAATAAGAATAGTATTTATTTAAATCTTCCAAATCTTCAGGCAAACGTATAGGTCTTATTTTGCCCTGTATTCCTATTCTATCAAGATAATGTAAAAAGTTATTTTTCTGGCCTGAATATGAATAATAGGAATAACAGGTCTCCCATCCATATTTTTTATAAAAATTATAGTTAAAGGGCAGCAATATACTAACCCACTGCTTTCTTTTCCTCATTTCTGCCAGGCTTTTATATAATAACTCCGATACATAACCTTTACCTCGATCCTCGGGCCAGGTGGAAACACCTACAATATATGAAGTCTCCATTTTTTTGCTTCGTATTGAGATATTATAAGGAAGAAGCTGCAGTGCAGAGCATATTCGATCCTTATCACATACTACTAAGGTATTCTCATGTTGATATCTGGTATTGAAAAACCATTGAACAAAGTCAGAGGAATCATCAAAACAGTATTCCCATAGTTTTATAATAGTTTCTTTTTCATTGGGCTTAGCTGTTCTTATATTATCCATTATCCTCACCCATTCAAATAGCCCGTATATTTGACTATCATTTTATGAGGATAGTAGGATTCTTTAGCCTTTCTAAGCCCAGGTAAACCCATGTCTTCTTCACGATTTATATATGTATATTCACTCCAGCAATGCTGAGCAAACTGCTGATTGATCACTGCATAACTTCCATGGTAATCTGTATTGGCCTTTTCAATATGAATTACAGCCATGTCGGGGTTTAACTGCTCCCCTAGAGAAAAAGCCTGGATTTTACCATTTATTCTTAAAGCACCACCTTTAATACCCAACGCTTTCATGTTTCTTAAAGCCTCAACTATGGCTACCTTCTCTTCCATAATTCCCTGGTCATCAGGTCGAGCAGCTGCCCATTCCATTTCAGCAATCAAACATTCTTCTATATTATCATCTGTTATAGGTTCATAATTGTATTCATATCGCTTCATGAATTTGTTAATATGATTACGTTTTTTCTGATACTTTCTGCCATTTAAATTTATTAGATCTTGGGTTAAATATACGTAATCATACAAATCCCTATCATGCTCATAACGGAATACACCTGGCATTAGCTTATCTATTGTCTCCTTAATAGGTTCTGTAATAGCTTTTATTATTACTGGAAAATTATTTTTTTGGAAGTATTCTACCATCATCATTAGGGCTTTATCAAAACCTTCCTCTTGGCTTCCAAGAGGCGGGAAAATTATTGGAAATTTGTTTCGATACTGTCCTATTAGGCATAGATGATCTTCATATATTGTAAATGCTAACTTGTAGTGATACCTCCATATAAAAAAATTTGTAAAATTAAATTCTGAGTTTTCGTGTATCTTTTTACTAATGTATTTGTCAAAAATTGGTTTGTCTTCTATTTCTATGTTTTTAAAATCCCTATCTTGAAACAATGTTACCCAATACCTCCTTTATCTTATAGATATATAACACTAAAATATGACCTTGAAACACTTCCATTTCTAATTTTTACTATATTGAATTCTGTCTAATTCCTTTTCTCCTTTACTATCAAGATCCACCATGGCTTTTTTTATTATATCTAGAACAGGTTCTAACTTCTCATAATAAATTACTATAAGATCCCCAGGTAATGCTTCACTTATGGCTTTATTAAGTGCCTGTGTTTCAGAAAGGATTACTTCAATATGATCTTTTCCCATTCCTTGAGATAGGACTCCTTCTTCTAAAAGTTTAGCTACCTCTCCCTTCTTTCTGTTTCTTAAATCAGAATCTTCCTTAATAATTATCTTATCAAAAATTGTTGCAGCAATGCTACCAATGGCTTTTATTGTAGAATTATCTCTATCCCCAGGTACACCAATAATGCCTATTAATCTAGATGCCCCCATTTTTTTGATTGCCTCGCCCATAAGTTTATAACCGGCTATATTATGCCCATAGTCTACTATTACTCTAAAGTCCTTAATATTAAATACGTTAAAGCGGCCTGGGTTTTGTAGCTCGTCTGAATAAAAAGAGGTCATAGCCTTCTCAATTATCGGGAGTGGCACCATCATAGAATATGCTGCTGCTATTGCTGCAAGACAATTTTCTATATTATGTACTAACCTACCACCATAAGTTGCTGGTATCTTGGATATATGTAAACTCTGGATGTTTCCATTACCTGTTGCTATGGTCACATATTTGTTTCTTAAAAAAACAGCTTTACCACCTGCCAAAATATGTTTATGAATAATTAAGTTATCTTCCTGTTTTGAAAAATATATAATGTTGCAATTTACCCTATTAGATGCTTGCACAACCATGGGATCATCAGCATTCAAAACAGCATATCCATTTGGTTTAACGGATTCAATCACCAGAGATTTTATAAAAAGTAAATCATCTAGAGTTTCCACACCATCTATTCCTAAATGATCTTCGCTTAAATTGGTTAAGACTCCTACATCACTTAAATCGTAAGCCAGCCCAGATCTTATTATACCACCTCTTGCTGTTTCCAGCACTGCTATATCAATAGTTTTATCCATAAGTACAGTCCTAGCACTTACGGGACCTGTAGTATCTCCTTTTACAAGACATTTATCGTTTATGTATATACCTCCAGTTACTGCCATTCCTACGTTCATTCCATATATCTTAAAAATATGGGATATCATACGTGCAGTTGTGGTCTTGCCATTAGTTCCAGTAATGGAAATTATCGGGACCGAATGTTTTGCCATTGGGGGAAATAGCATATCCACTATTAAGTCAGCTACTTTTCGAGGCTTCCCTTTTGAAGGGAAAAGATGCATACGAAGGCCTGGAGCTGCATTTACTTCTATAACTGCACCACCGTTGGTTGATATAGGTTTTGATATATCTGGACAAGTGATGTCTACTCCTGCTACATCAAGTCCAATAATTTGACTTGCTCTAACTGCAATATTTTCATTTTCTGGATGGATTTTATCAGTACAATCTATTGCTTCCCCTCCTGTACTGATATTTCCATTTTGTTTCAAATAAACCTTTTTACCTTTTGGTGGAATGTCATCTAATTTATATCCCTGTTTTAATAAAACCCTTAGGCTAATATCATCTATTTTTATTTTTGTAAGAGGCTTCTCGTGCCCTTGTCCTCTTCTAGGATCCTTATTGGCTATTTTGACTAGCTCTGCAATACTATGAATGCCATCACCTATAACATGGGCAGGAATCCGCCTAGCAACAGCCGCTACCCTTCCATTAATAACAAGAACTCTGTAATCATTTCCTTTGATACACTTTTCTACTAATACATTACTATCAAATTTAGAAGCAATCATAAAAGCATCAGCTACTTCACTAGGACTATTAACATCTAGGGATACACCCTTCCCTTGATTTCCTTTTTCGGGCTTGACTACTACTGGATATCCAATTTTTTCTGCCATATCTAAGGCTTGCTTTAGTGTTTTACAAACGCCTCCTTCCGGTACTGGTATCCCTACCTCATCAAGGATCATTTTTGTTGTTGTCTTATCACAGGCGATATCCACTGCAATACAGCTGGTATTTTCCACTATTGTGGCCTGTATTCTCTTTTGGTATTTACCATAGCCTAATTGAATGATGCTATCATTTCCAATTCTTGTAACAGGTATTTGTCTTCTCTCAGCTGCTTCTACAATTGCTTTTGTACTTGGACCCAACTGATTTTCATATACCTTCTCTTCTACAATATCTAGAGCACTATTGAGGTCAAAAGGTTGCTGATTGCATAAAGATTTTACTAGTTGGACAGCTACTTTTCCTACTTCTAAACCTCTGGTTTCATCTATATATTCAAAGACAATAGTATAAAGAGAAGTGTCTCTGATTCTTCTAGCCTTCCCAAAACTTACATCTTCCCCCAATATATTCAATAGTTCTAGGGCTATATGTTCAATCACATGGGCCATGTAGGTACCTTCATGTAATCTTTCTACAAACCCTCCTGGATATCCAAGAGAGCATTTGTGTTCATATAAACCAGGTAGGATTTCAAGGAGCTTATCGTTAAAATTTACAATATCTTTAGATGAAATATCAATCCATTCACCTAAGTCTACAACCATTTTTATAGTCTTTCTATGACTATATATATTTCTTCCTTTAAAAGCCTTCAGCTCTACGATCTTCAAGTCACTACCTCCTAAGTATAGGTTTTCGAGTTTTAATATTATATTTATACCCTGCAGGCAATACATGCATTTTTATATTTGTAAAAGCTAATATTTCATCTGGTTCTAGTTCTGATACATTACTATAGTCTGAGCTACTTCCATCTATAATAGTAACTGCATTAGATCCTATGACTTCAAACACAGCATCATCATTTACAATTAATCCTGTATCCTCATCAATTCCAATTCCTAAAACGTGAGGATTCTGGGCAATTGCAGTCAATAATCGACCTATTCTACCTCTTTGAGCAAAATGTTGATCTATTACAACATCTTTAAGTAATCCTAAGCCTGGTGCCATTTTCAGAGTGCATTTTCTAGGTGCATCTTCATTATTACCTGAAATAATCATAGTTTCACTCATAACTGATGCTCCGGCACTGGTCCCAGCGATTATAGCACCTTTGTTAAAAGCCTCGTATAGAGCATTTTCAGCTCTAGTGCCACCCATTATAGAGGTAATGCGTAATTGATCACCACCTGTCATAAAGATGCAAGAGGCTTGACTTATTAACTTACTCTTTTCTAATTCATTGGCATCCTGCCTAGTACGAATATGAGCAACGGAAATATGGGAAGCTCCTAATCTTTCAAATACATCAACATATTCTCTGGCAGTTTTCTCTGGATATTCCGTTGCCGCAGTTAATATTATTACTTCTCCTTCTCTTTTATTGGATAAATCTATAAGGGTTTTTAAAATTGTGCAATCCCTTTTTTTATCTTCAGCTCCTCCTATTATCATTAAAGTTCCTTTTACAACTTCCTCCATGTCCTTTCACCTATTCATAGCAATGATATTATTTTTTCTTATTCTAATAATTTTATTCCAAATTTTACATTAAAAAATGAGGGTCTCATATATCTAATATGAGAACCCCCATTTCTCTGATTTATATTATCTATCTACTTTTGACTTTTCTGTTCTCTGGGCATCTGATTCCTTAATTACATCTAATATTTTTTTACGCCTTCTAGGTCCATCTAAATAGCTCAAACCTGACAAAATAGGCAGAATAGCTATTGGGATAATAGCAATATAGGGCATTTTATCCTGAAAAGTTGTAAAAAATTTAGTATAAGGAGCCAGCCATAGCCTAAGAACTATTTCAGCATAGTTAATCTTAGCCTCTATTATTATTGCTAATATGTATAAAATCAATGCAGGTATAGATGCTATTAGTCCAATTATAAATCCTTTTGGTTTCCAAAATAAATCCCGTTTCAGCTCATTTTGACCAACATAACTAATATCAGAATAAATTATAAACCATAAGATGAACATTAATAGTAATCCTACCAGCCATTGATAGATTTCATTATCTTTCCACAAGCCCATCAATGGTATCATGAGAAAAAATTCCACTATAGAAATTATGGCATGAGTACCTATAAGCTTCAAACTTAATTTACCAACTCCCATAAAATTCATCCTTCCAAAAATCGATATAATTTCCTGTTTTTACCACAAATTGTAATCTCAGAAAAAAGTATAATTAAAATAAGTCATATTATATTGTATAACAAAACCCAAAAGTTTACCAGTTATATGCTGTATTGCTTTTGATTTTTCTTGAAAACATAAACAGCAGCTTGAGTTCTATCAGATACATCGATTTTTTTAAATATGTTTGAAACGTGATTTTTTACTGTCTTATCGCTGATAAATAATTCATCTGCAATCTCGCGATTATTTTTTCCTTCTGCTATCAATAATAGTACCTCTATTTCTCTCTGGGTTAAATTATCTTGTTCTAATTCTTTAATTATATCTCTTGTGCTAATATCATCATTGTCTTTTTCAAGATTGTTAATACTATCAGCGATATTAGGTTGGATATATTTTTCTCCATTATAAACAACACGAATTGCCTCAATAAGATGATCAGATTCAGCATCCTTCATAATATATCCTGAAGCTCCTGCTTTCATGGATTTTCGGAGATATTCTCTGTCCTCATGGATTGTTAAGACTATTATTCGAGAAGTTGAACCTTTTTCCTTCAATTCCTTAATGGCTTCCAGACCATTCTTATTAGGCATGTTAATGTCCATAAGTATGACATCCGGCTTAGTTAATAAGGCTTTTTCCACGGCCTCCTTTCCATCCTTTGCCTGGGCAATAACTCGAATATCATCTTCTAATTCTAATATCTGTTGTAAACCCTTTCTCATAAGTGAGTGATCATCTGCAATCATAACTTTAATCATTTGAAATTTTTCACTCCTTCTCTTGTGGATTTAATGGAATTTCTATTCTAACTGTAGTACCTTTCCCTACATAAGATTTAATACTAAATTTTCCTTTCATAAGTTCTGCCCGTTGTTTCATACTATAAATTCCAAAGCCTCCATAATCAATATTTCTGGATGGAGTTAAACACTCATTTTTTACATCAAATCCTTTACCATTGTCTATTATCGAACCTATTAACATATCTTCTATTATCTTTAAACTAATAAATACCCGGGTAGCATTTGCATGTTTTACAACATTGTTCAAAGCTTCCTGAATTATCCTAAAAACTGCTACTTCTATTAGTGGATTAATACTTATATACTCTGGATAAGTTTCCAATACCACATCTATATTAGTTTCCTTCATAAAACGGCTAGTATATTGCTTTAAGGTGGCAATTAATCCAAGATCATCTAGTGACATAGGACGAAGATCAAAGATTATCTTGCGTATCTCTTGAAGAGAGCTTCGTACTAACCTTTTAAGATCTCGAATTTCTTGACGAGCCCTGTCTATATCCATATCCACCAATTTCTCACATAGTTCTGTTTTTAAAGCTAGATTAGAAAGGGATTGGGCAGGACCATCATGAATGTCTCTTGCTACTCTTTGACGCTCTTCCTCTTGGGCCATGATGATTCTTATGCCCATCTCTTCTTTCTTTTGAATCTCTAGAATAGTATCATCTAAATTTGTAAGAGCAATTTTTAGATAGTTCATGGCCGAAGCTACATGACTTGTTATATATTCTGCTCTTTCCAAGGTTGAGCGCATTCTTCTTAATTGGTGTTCTAAATCGGTACGTTGAGCTATAAGCTGTTCCTCTTGTTTTCTATAAATAAGAACCTTAATCTGTAAATCTTTAGTTTCATCATATGCTTTTCTTATATCTTCTTCATCATATTTTTTTAAGTTCTTGCTAATAACCATAAGTTTATATCTACTTTTTCTTTCTAGCTTTTCTAATCGCTCCACCTCTTCAATAGTTTTAGCTATTTTTACTTTCAGTTCTTCAAGGCAGGATTCCAGCCTCTTGCATTCCTGCCTACACTCTTCAGCTATTTCAAATATTTCTTTTTTTCCTTTTTCTATTGCTGCTATGGTTTTTTGAACTATTTGATCCATCTGTGCTAAATGTATAGAATCTTTGACCACTTTATCAATCTCCTATGTATAACAAAATAATTGATTTATTAAAACATAATAAATATGCACTAACTTTATTATTTCGACATTTTTTTTATTATTTCCTCTTTAATATTAACAGAAATCCTTATATTTACAAAAGAATATTAAAAAGACACTGTTTTAACTCAGTGTCTTAGCATGAGATAATTTCATTTTCTGTTATTATTATATCCAGCGGAACATCTGCAGAATCTACTGGTACTTTCTCTATAACCTGAAAACTATATGCTAATCCTATTTTAAGTGTATTGGGAGATACCCTTTTGAGAAAACCATCGTAATAACCTTTGCCATACCCTAGCCTATTCCCTTTTCTATCAAATGCCAGTCCAGGCACAAAAACAATCTCTAGCGTTTCCGGTTCAATTGGTCTTATTAAGTCACTTTTCGGCTCTAAAAGTCCAAAATGTGAAGATACCAATTCATTCATATGAAAAATCTGAGATGCAATAAGCTCTGTACTTTCTGGTACACATACTGGTACTGAAACATTTTTTTCATCCTTTAAAAGCTGCTTTATTATCTCAATTGTTCTGACTTCGCTTCTTATACTTACATAGCTCATATAATTTTTATAGGAGTTATTAGTTAAAAGTGAGTTTAATTGGTCTTTGATTTTACTGCTCCTGTCTAATATTTCTTCTTCGCTTAGTCTATTCCTTTGCTCTTGCATTTCTGTACGAAGTTTCTTTTTTTCTTTAATTATATTTTTCATATTAACCCTCCACATATATACGAGGAACCCTTTTATTTATATTAGTAATAACCTCATAGGAAATAGTACCATATAATTTAGCTATATCATCAGCAAAAATCCTCTCATTGCCTTGCTGTCC
>Ga0209537_1004533_pt1 | contig 11741 bp, 10 predicted proteins | sample BioPla4DNA1_FD_187698 | JGI IMG/M metagenome (GOLD analysis project Ga0209537, IMG submission 187698) | Biogas fermentation microbial communities from Germany - Plant 4 DNA1 (SPAdes) (version 2) | ecosystem: Engineered > Bioreactor > Anaerobic > Digestate | place: Bielefeld, North...
AGGACCGTCATCGGGCAAAATGTGGGTCAAATATGTTCTGCGGCCATTAACCTCAGCTAGTTATCGAACTGCATGAGGTTGGGAAATAAACTATGCGGGAGTTTACCCACTTAATCTTGACAGGGACTAACAGTGGACATAAGTTGTTTATCCCCCCCATTCTTCGATATATTATCGAAAATTAACCAAAAAGGGTTCATAGAAACTTTTGGAGAATTATTAGTAGAATGATAGTGGGGCATATTCGCAGTGTGCTTAAAGACTACGATGCTGCGAGGCAGAAGCATGCTTTGATAACTAGATACCTATTTTTCTGGCATACTGGATCTTCTATACTATGTCGCCAAGCTATATATGCAGGTGTTATTAAATCAAGCTTATCATCTTTCAAAATCGCAACTCCCCAGCAGTAAACAATAGAGTTTAGCAGCAAACACACCGGTTTTTGCATTTATTGGAGGTGCTGCACTGTGGCCTGACACAAGGGATAATTCAAGGTATGGTTTGATGACGACACCACCGTTGGTATTGAGAGCAGTTTTCCATTATAGGGTAGGATTAAGAGAGAACAAAAGTGGACTTAAATCGGTGGGCTGGTGCATTGGAGGTCAACAGCATGGATGATTTTGCTCGTGTCCTGGTGGTCGACGGCGAAGAAGAGCGTTTACGCGCCCTATGGGAGTCAATGGATGAGCGGGGATATCTGGTTTCCGGTTTTAACTCAGGGATGGAAGCTTTAGAAGCACTGAAGGAACAAAGATGTGATATCCTGCTACTGGATCTGGAGATACCTGATATTAATGGAATTGAGCTCCTGAACAAGGCTCTGGAAGTAGATTCCAGCATCTATTGTATTGTTATGACCGATTTCGGCACAGTCGAAGCCGCAGTCAAAGCCTTGAGAGCGGGCGCAGTTGATATTATCTTAAAACCTTTTGATATTAAAACGGTACTGCCGGTATTGTCTCAGGCCATGGAGATGAAGCGATTGAACAGTGAGAAACTTCAACTGCGGGAATCAAAGGCCCTGGACGATCTTTTACTGGCAGTTTCTTTTTCATTTGATAAAAACGTTATCCTTAATAAGACTGCAGATGCTTTTATTGATCAGTGTGGGGCGGATATGGTTACCATCCTCCTGCGTGACGACGAGAGTGGAGAATTTTATACCGCGCTGGTGCGGAGCTCTCAGTTTTCCAACCGCACGGGGAAAATAAGTTCGTCTCCAATCAATGATGCCGGGTTTGCGAACGAGCCAACAGGCTGGGAGAGGCTCGTTGATGCTTCTGTAAAGCCGAGCAACCCCTATCTGAAGGACAAGTCATTCATTACCATCCCGCTTATGGCCAGAGGCAGGGGGGTGGGTATGATTAATTTGACCTCAAAAAATGGCCATACCTTTCCTCTAGGGAAGGTTAAGGCCTTGAAGATCCTGGCCGGCATGGTTGCCGTGGCCCTGGAGAATGTCGAACTCTGTGGCAAAATACAAAAATCAGAACAGAAATACCGTTCAATATTTGAAAATGCTACCGAAGGGATCTATCTTATCACCACTGAGGGGCGCTATATACTGGTCAACCCGGCCTTGGCGAAGATACTCGGATATGACAAACCGGAGGAACTGATCTCCACTGGTGCAGGGGTTGATTATAAAGAGTTGTTAAACGGCCTACCGGTCAAGACCGGGATAGAACGCCAGATATCACGCCGGGACGGCACTACGATTTGGGTTTCCGAAGATGTACGAGCGGTGTATGACGACCGGGGCAAGATTCTTTATTTTGAGGGTACCTTAAAGGATATTACTCAGCGTAAAGAGGCCGAGCACTATGAACAGGAACTGGCCCGTCTTGACAGGTTGAATATTGTGGGTGAACTGGCGGCTTCCATTGGTCACGAGATAAGAAACCCCATGACTTCCGTACGGGGTTTCCTGCAGATGCTGAAAACCAGAGAAGACTGCCGTCCCTATCATGAGTATTACGACTTAATGATTGAGGAACTGGATCGAGCCAATACCATCATCTCAAATTATCTGAATATGGCCAAGAGTAAACCCCTGGAACTGGTGCCGGGGAATCTTAATGAGATAATTGAGCTTATCTATCCTATGATACAGGCAGATGCCAGTTACAAGGACAAGCAGGTGAGAATCGATCTTAATGAGATCCCTATGGTATACATCGATGAGAAAGAGATTCGGCAGCTTATCGTCAATATGAGTCGTAACGGGCTGGAAGCCATGCTGCCGGGAGGAGTCCTGGTTATCGGGACGCGGGCCGAGGACGGCGATGCCATACTGTATATCAAGGATGAAGGGCCGGGAATCGACCAGCAGTTGTTGAACAGGCTGGGGACTCCCTTCCTTACTACCAAGGAGGATGGAACCGGTTTGGGTTTGGCGGTCTGTTATGGAATTGCTGCCCGCCACAACGCCCAGATTAAGGTAGATACCGGCCCTGAGGGAACCACCTTCTGGGTCCGTTTTCGTGGGAGTGACGCTTGAACGGAGAAGGGCTGAATGCTTCGGCAGACAACAGATAACGTGTCGCTTTGGTTCTTCGCGAATGATAATTAACGCCAAATGCCGGGAATCTCTGAGAAGCCTCCCGGCATTTTGGTGGAGCTGATATTGCCCGGTCCAATTGGTGACCGGTATGGTTTGGGTAGTTAGGGTTACAAACGGAATCTCCCCACGTGAGACTGTAGTCTGTGACCCATAGAAGCCAGCACGCTGGCAGCCGAGGAGATTTCCTGGATACCGGCCAGCTGTTCCTCGGCTCCTGCTGAGACCGTTTGCGTTTGCGAGGCGGTTTGCTGGCTGATGGTATTTATCTTTTCTACCGCTGAGACAAGATCCCGGTTGCCGGATGCAATCTGGTGAATAGCTGTCGATACTTCTTGGATTTGTTGAATCAGCTGGGTGGTCAGGCTTTCGACTTCAGCAAAGGCGGTATTAGCGGCATTCGCTACATCTATCCCCGCCAGAACATCCTTTTCGCCGTCCGTAATAGCCTGATTGGCCTTTTCAATGTGAGCATGATTATCGTTGACCAGTGCGGCAATCTGTTTGGTTGCCTCCTGGGATTGTTCGGCCAGCTTTCGAACTTCTTCGGCAACAACAGCAAAACCTCTGCCAGCCTCCCCGGCCCTCGCGGCTTCAATAGCAGCATTCAGGGCCAACAGGTTGGTTTGTTCGGCAATCCCCGATATTACGGCGGAAATATCATTGATCTTTTTGGAGCTTATGGTTAGTTTGTTGATGGTTTCGCTGACGTACTCGGTACTCTGGCTGATGTTCTTCATCTGTTCCACCGATTTTTCCAAGGCCAGAGCGCCTTCCTTGGTTACTCGTTCCGCATCGTCAGCCGTGGCTGCCATGGCCTCGGCCGCATTGGTCAGCTGTTGCGTAGCCAGAGATAACTGTTGGAAAACGGCTGAAGCACTGGCAATTTCCTGAGATTGATTGGCTGCTCCCCGGGCGATGGATGTCATGGCTTCGGCCATTTGCTGAGATACCGCAGAACTCTCTTCGGAAGCCGACAATAATTCATTGCTGGAAGTAGCCAGCTGGCTTGCGGTGTTGTCTATCGCAACCACCATTTCATGCAGGTTTTGTACCATTCGATTTAAGGCTTGACTTAAGCTGCCTATTTCATCTTGTCTGTCGATGATAGGACTTATGGAGAGATCGCCCTCCGCGATGCTCTCCGCGCTCTTTTTGAGGTCAACAATATTGTTGGCCAAGCGACCGGAGAAAAACAAAGCGATTCCCAGAGCTATCAACATCTGCAATACTCCAAAGCCCAGAGTTTTTTGTCTGAATTCGCCGGCCGTTATTTCATAGGGGGTATTGGGTACACCAACATAAAGGATACCGATTACCTTTCCGCTGGCGTCTTTAATGGGTTCATATATGGTCTGGTTCACAACCCCGGCTACTTCAGCCTCTCCCAGATATGTACGTTCCTCCACTAATGTAGCCTGGGCCACGACATCTGAGACTTTCGTCCCTATAGCCCTCGTTCCGTCGGCCAGTTTCACGTTCGTTGCTACCCGGGTGTCTCCCCGAAAGATGGTTACCGTCCCCCCTGTTTTGGAACCGATTAAATCGACAACATCATGGTTGTCGTTGAGCGAAACTCCGCCCTTGAAAATCTGATCACCTGAGAGATGCCATGGGCCCGGGTATATTTCGTCAATTAACGCCGCCGACATTGCCAGATCAGATTTGAGTTTCTCTTGGGCAGTTTCAATCACCTTGTCTTTCATGGCCCCTGACATGTAGAAAACCATAACCAGGTTACCAGCAACGATAACGAATGCAAACATGAGTATGATCTTCATCTTGATGGACAGCCGGAGTTTCACAATGCACCATCCTTTCACGACTTGTTATCTTCTTCCTAATTATACAGTAATCAACTGATGTCGGCAGTACTTAACTGGTGTCGCTTGGGGTGCAACTGTTCACCACAATTAATTAAAGGGGAAGGCAAGCGATGTGTTACAATTTAATCAGAGGCGTTTAAGGAATGGCATTCCAACCTTGCTGGATTTTACTTGGATCTGGCAGCATCGTCGGCGGTGAGAGAATTAATTTTCAACCGGATGAGGGTGAGAGGATGGTCATGAGGGTTTTTTTCGATAGTGAGTTTACCGGACTCCGCAGGGATACTACTCTGATAAGCATTGGGTTGGTAGCCGAGGACGGCAACATGTTTTATGCCGAGTTTACCGACTATGACCGGAGCCAGGTTTTCGAGTGGCTTCAGGAAAATGTAATCAACAACCTGTGGCTGTCAAACCCTGAACAGGAACCGCCTTCATATATCGGAGAGGGTAAACTGGTGACCTGCCTGGGCGACACTGAGCAGATCCGTCAGGCCCTGCGGCAGTGGCTCTCCCAGTGGGACTGGGTTGAGATGTGGGCGGACATTATTCCTTTTGACTGGGTGCTGTTTTGTGATCTCCTGGGGGGAATTTTTCAGTTCCCGCCCAACCTGTCCTTCATCTGCTATGACCTCTGTACCCTGCTCAAGATGAAAGGCTTTGAACCCATGAAAACCAACCGTGAGGAACTCGCAGGTTTTTCCGGTGTTGAAAACAAGCACAATGCATTATATGATGCCCTGGTTATCAGAGCCTGTTATGAAAAACTAATTGCCCTGTAAAGTGTCAAGGGAGTGTCAAGGGGACGGTTCTCCTGACACTTTTTTTGCTTACAATGCTTACAATAGATCCCTTTTAATACGCAGAAGCGTTTGGTACTCCTGATCAAGGGCGGGATAACTGGGATCATCTGGTTTTAAGAGGCTTAACTCACTGAGCACCCGGGAGATTTTCGTTTCAAGCAACAGCCTGTCAACATTACCGTTCGCGGTATCCACCCCGGTATTGGACACTTCGGCTCGTCTTCGGGCCAGGTAGCTTGGCAGACGACCCTCGATACGGCTAATCTTATTGTTCTCGAAGACCAGTAAATGGTCGCATACATGTTCCATTAAATACTGATCGTGGGTAACAAGGAGAATAGAGCCGGGAAATTGCATGAGGCTCTCCTCCAGAGCCTCCCGGCTGAAAAGGTCCAGGTGATTGGTGGGTTCGTCAAGGATTAGCAGGTCATAATCGCCCATTACTGCCATTCCCAGTTCAATCTTCCTTCTCTCTCCCCGGCTGAGATCACCCAGAGAGACGCGGAAACGATCGTACGGGATCCCCAAGTTGATCAAGGATTGAATGGCATCTTTTTGTTCAGCTAAGGGCAGCTCTACTAACCGGTCCCGAAGGCTGTGTTTTTCTTCCTGCGGCACTTCCTGGCTTACATAGGCCACCTTAGCGGCTTTACTCAGGAATATCTTTCCTCCGTCCAGACTTTCCTTGCCCAGGATTGCTTTAAGGAGAGTGGTCTTCCCGCAACCGTTAGGTCCGAAAACCCCCGCCTTTTCACCGCGATTGATATAGAAAGAGCTGGCTTGAAATAGCTGCAGATTGCCGTAGGCTTTGCTAATGGCATCGGCTACCAACAGGCGCCGGCCGCCTTTTTCACAGGAACTAAGGTTAAAACTCACCACCGCTTCCTGCGGCGGAAGCTCCATACCTGTCCGGCGCATCTTCTCCAGGCGTTTAATCTGAGATTTTACGGCCCGGTCCTGCTTTTTAGCCTTTTTTCGATAGTATTCCTTGCCACCAATCATACGCCTTGCTTTCTCGCGGGATTCACGGTGTGCCTTGGCTGACCATCTCCTTAATCGGGCTATGGCATCTTCAATCTTTTGCTGTTCTTTCTGCTGAGAGTTATAGGTCTGAAGCTGGCTTTCCCGTTCTTTCTTCTTGGCTTCCCGGTACAATGTATAATTGCCCTGGTAAACTTTGATGATCCCGTTTTCGAGTTCCGCTATTTGTGAAACCGTGCGATCCAGGAAGTAGCGGTCATGAGAAATAATGATAACCGCTCCCTGATAAGCGGCCAGTTCTGATACCATGAAGTCTATTCCGTGGTGATCCATATGATTAGTCGGCTCGTCCAGGATAATCAGGTCCGGTTGGGCTGCAAAGATCCTGGCCAGGGCCAACTTGGTCTTTTCGCCACCGCTGATGTTCTTCAGGCGCTCTTCCTCCCAGTTCCCCAACCGGTTTATACCCAGATGGCTGGCTAGGCGCTGGAACTCACCGTTAAGCCCGTCCCGGTTGTTTAACACGCTTACTAGCAGCTCAAAGTGGTTTTCTTCCTGCCGCAGGTAACCTAAATTCATCTTTTCTCGGGGAGTTATGATGGTGCCCTCATCATAATCCAGGTTTCCGGTCAGGATGTCAGCCAGGGTAGTCTTACCGGTTCCATTCCGCCCGATTAAACCGATACGGTCTCTATGGTGTACATCCAGGTTTACTCCATTTAATACTTTTCGATCCCCATAGTATTTTTTGATATTGCGACAGCCAAGCAGCATAGATTCACCTCCAAAAAAAATGAAGGCTGCAAGCGACACCTGTCACTTACAGCCATGCACAGCATTCATTATCAACCTAAAGCGGCCTGGGATGGCAGTTTAATATTTGGATAAAGAGCAACAAGCGTCTGGCCACGGCAGAACAGCAGAAAGCACAAATGTGGCTTCTTCTCTTGTCCTGCAGGTATTAAACTATGCCAGAGTGCGCTTGTGCATTTCCAACCTCCAGTATCTATTATTACCGCATTAATATTAACACAGGTTACCCGGCCATTCAAGCAGGCTATAACCACAGAAACCGGCGGGGTGTCACGAGAACCGTCCCCCTGACACCCCCCCAAAAGGTGTCAACAGAACCGTCCCCGTGACACCCTTATTTCTTCGTGCCCGTGTAGAGCAGGATCGCATCCCGCAGGAATGCGGCCAGACCCGGTTGGTGCTGGTCATAGTATGCGGTAAATCGCTCGTCATCCACATACATCCGGGCCAGTCCGGCATGAGCCTCCTTGCTGTAGTTGTTCCACGTAAAGCTCAACCACTGGCGGTGCAAATCGGCCGCTTTCTGCGCCAGTTCTCCACCCGGATCACCGGTGGCAAAGGCTTCCTTAAGCGTTTCAATAATGCCGGCCTCCAGGTTTTCGTATTCCCGGTATTGCTCCTCAGTCATGCTCATGAATCTCTCGTTGGACTTATTTACAGCTTCATCGCCGTACTTGGCCCTGATTTCCTCCCCGTATTTCTGTTCGTTTTCTTCAATCAGCTTTTGCTTGAATCCCCTGAATTTTTCAGTATCGCTCATACTGTTCCTCCCTTCGGTCACAGCAATGGTTTTTTCAACATTGGCTATCAACAGGTCCAACTGCTGCCTTTTTTCAAGGAGTTTTCGGCGATGTTCTTTCAGGGCCGTTAGTGCATCAAAGGACGGTGCATCCAGTATGTCCTTGATACTTTCCAGACGCACTCCCAGGGTTCGATAGAACAGGATCTGCTGCAGCCGATCGACCTCGGCCGGACCATAGATCCGGTAACCGGAGGAACTGATCCTAATCGGTTTGAGAAGCCCGATTTCGTCGTAATACCGTAGCGTTCTGCTGCTGATGCCTGCCATACTGGCCAGTTTCTGTATGGTGTATTCCATCGCCGTCACTCCCACCAACAACTATATACCTTCACGTAACGTTAAGGTCAATAGCCCATCTTGGATAATTTAAGGGAGGTCATAAGGACGGGAGGCCGCAACTATTGTAACCCGGTGTTCGATGCAGTGAAAAAAGCGCCCTTACTGTAGGTCCCGCGGTAAAGACGGGTAAAAACCTCAGCTATCAGGTTGTCCCTCTTTAATTCGACCGCATTGTGCAGGCAGAGTTCGTGACAGCACATGCACTCGATACAGGAGTTGTAATCAATTCTCTTGCTCTCCCGGTCTATGGCCTGCACCGGGCAACTCTCGACACACATATTGCAGTTCTTGCAGAGCTTAAGCTTGATCCGGGGTCTGGTCTTTAAGAAATCAATCAGCTTTACCAGTATGGCATGATTTCTTTTCCTTGAACTCCGAAATCTCCTGGGCAGCTTGAAGTTGCGGAGCGGGGGTGGGGCGTCATAATCCCCGGCAATTTCGATTTTTTCCGGGTCTGACTCTCCCGGCCACTCTCCAGGATCGGTATGTCTTCAACCTCCATTCCCAGCATAGCCGCCGCAGTTGTATCGAGGGCCAGCGGATCGGTACTGATCAGGATTTTTTCCGCATGGTACACCTCACCGGCGGTAGGTCCCTCTCCCTGCATAGCGGTGATTCCGTCCATGATATGCAGTCCGACCTTGACCGCCTGGTGAATATCGGCAATGGTTTGTCCGAGGTCTTTGGGATCGGGGGCCAGACGGTGATACTCGGCTTTTCTCAGACCGGGTATACAGCCAAAAAGGTTCTTAACGGCTCCAGTATAGATTCCTGCTGAATGGGTTTTCAGTTTGGGTAGGTTGATAATAAAATCAGCTTCAAACAGCGGACGGGCCAGGTACATCTTGTTAGTCCTCCCGCTGGCGGGGGTAACCTCCGCTACCCCTTCCCGGTCAAAATTCTTGATAACGGCTCCTTCTTCTTTCGCCACCTTGGCCAGACCGGAGACCACCAGACTCTGGGCTGTAGGAGCGATCCCGGCAATGGAACCGCCGGAACTGTCGCCGATCCAGACGGTACATCCCCGTTCCGTTAAAATCCGGGTCAGGGCACGAACGAATTCGGAGTGGGTAACAGCGGCGGTATCGGGATGTTTGGGCCCGATCAGGTTGACTTTCAGCAGGACCCGCATGCCCGGTGATACAAACTTCTCCCAGCCGCCGAGGAGTTCCATCCCCGAAACGAGGTGTCTCTTGATTACATCAGGATCATAACTGGTACAGTTCTTAATGATTACTCGACTCAAAGATCAACCGCCCCTTCCCTGGAGTCTTGCAGATGTAATGATATTTCGACCCGTTCGGGTTTTTCCCTTATCTAATATAATCGTATCGTTACAATGCTGGATTACAGACATCAACCTTGGGGGATTCTGTGGGTTTTCGTCCGCTTGTTTTCCGTGAATCCAGTGACACCTGGCAGTTATTATGGCAATTATAAAGGTCATCTGGTCTTGAACATAGAATACTGTTTTCAAGTCACATTTATTAATCCCATCTGGGATTCGATGTTCGCATCCAGACTCCACAGAAAAGGGGGATTTGTATGGTAACCGAGATGCCGCTGAACGTGAGAAACCAGTACCCGTTTCAGGCCCACTACCTGAAGGTTAATGGGCGGATTATGCACTACCTGGATGAAGGTGACGGGGAGCCCATTCTCCTCTTACACGGCAACCCGACCTGGACCTTCTTATACCGCAAATTCATACCCATCCTGGTGGAGGCGGGGTACCGGGTGGTGAGTCCGGACTTGATCGGGCTGGGTATGTCGGAAAAGCCCTGTAATGACTATTACAATTCCCTGCTGCATCATACCTCCAATCTGGATCAGCTCGTGACCAAGCTGGGCCTCAAGAATGTCACCCTGGTTATGCAGGACTGGGCGGGGCCGATTGGACTGGGCTATGCGATAAGGAGGCGGGAAAACGTGAAAGCCATGCTGCTTATGAGCACCTGGGCCTGGACGGATGTTTCCCCCTTTCACAGCTCGATATTTCCGTGGCGGATGATGCACGCGCCAGTAGTGGGACCCTATTTCCTGCAGCGCCGTAATGCCCTAACCGAGAGAGGTCTTTGGTTAAGCGTGGTGAACCGGGAACGGATGACGGACGAGGTCATTGATGGTTATCGCTTTCATATGCAGTCCTACGATGAGCGCGGAGCCTTTCTGCGTTTCCCGAGGATGATACCCCTGGGGGAACAGAACAAGGAGAATACCGGCTACGACATAATCAAGCAGATCGAAGAGCAGCTGCCCGGGTTGGACATTCCTGCGCTCATAATCTGGGGAGAGCCGGACGATGTCTTCCCCAAAGAGTGGGCACAACGATTTTATGAAATCCTTCCTCGAGCCGAAAAACCCATCTATGTCAAGGCCAAGCATTTTATCCAGGAGGACGAACCCGAGTTCATCTGCCAGGAATTGATCCGGTTTTTAAGAAGCCTGTGAAGGAGTGAAGTCTGTGCGTTGGATTAATTTTGCTGATAAATTGCCGGGTTATCGTCGGGAACTGGTACTGGCGGAAACCAGGCTGGATCACTATGATGAGTTTCGCCGGTTCTTTCGCCAGGAACTGCAACTGCAGCCCGGAGACGTGGATGGAGGTAACAACCATTACTTCCAGGCAGACAGCGGAAGGATTTACGAGGTCGTATTTGTCGGGAAAACCGGGCGTCCTTTCCCCTGCGGGCTGGAGATTCTGCTGCTGGTAGAGGATATAGACCCGCTGCCGGAAGACGATGAGATCGATAAGGACCTGTGGGAATTCCTGCGGTGGATTATTGCCGGAGTCGGCGGGGAATGGACATTGGAAGCCCTGGAATCGACCGGATATCTTTACCGGGTACCGTTCGCCCGGCGACCGGTGAAGTAATAACATCAGCGGTGATAAGACTCAAACCTGGTTATTAAATAACCGGAGCAGTGAAACATTCCCTCATCTCCGGTAGAGCTTGTGTTGTCACGGACTAACGGGGCCGGCGTTGGCAAAACAACCCTGGGCTGTAGCCACAATACGGTCCTCCCAGGTTACAGTAGCCCTGGTAAAACCCAACCGGGACCCGATGGAAACCACCTCCGCCTCGACCACAACCTGAGCCCCCACCGAGGGTGAACTGACAAGATGCAGGGTGAGTTCTGCGGTTAGAGGTCTTATGCCCATCGTAGCAAGGGCATTGCCCATGGCGGTATCTACCATAGTGGCGATGACTCCTCCGTGGGGGTTACCCTGGGCATTGCAGTGCCGGTGGTCGAGCGTGAGGGCGTACCGAGCCCATCCCCGGCCCAAACCGCTGGGTTTAAGGCCAAGCATATTATAGAAAGGGGCTTGCAGGTTATGCTCGATTAGCGTATTAAAGAGTTCTTCGTCCAGACCTTGGTTTTCAATCTCGGACACCACCGACACTCCTTTACAATAAGGTATTCCCTGATTCGAAATTCGAAGGTCCAGAAATCCCCGTTATTCATTCCTTATCGCTTCCAGTGCCGAGAGGTTCATGGCCCGCCGTGCCGGGAGATAGCCGGAGATAACACCGATCAACGTGGCAAATACTACGGCGGCGATTGCAAGCTGCGGGGGGATTATGGACATGGCATTCACCCCGCCGGGG
>Ga0209537_1004535_pt1 | contig 11740 bp, 10 predicted proteins | sample BioPla4DNA1_FD_187698 | JGI IMG/M metagenome (GOLD analysis project Ga0209537, IMG submission 187698) | Biogas fermentation microbial communities from Germany - Plant 4 DNA1 (SPAdes) (version 2) | ecosystem: Engineered > Bioreactor > Anaerobic > Digestate | place: Bielefeld, North...
CACCATGGCCATGGTGATTAACAACGGAAAACGTCCGTTACACGGCACAAAATTATTGGTTAAAACGGCGATCAAACGTTCCCGGGGTGATTCGATAATCCGGCAGGCGGTCACTCCCGCCGCATTACAACCAAACCCCATACACATGGTCAGTACTTGCTTTCCGTGGGCACCTGCCCGTTTAAAGAGCCGATCCAAGTTGAAGGCGACCCGCGGCAGATACCCTAGGTCCTCCAAAAAAGTAAAGAGCGGAAAAAAGATGGCCATCGGCGGTAACATCACCGAGACAACCCAAGCCAGGCTCCGGTACAGACCCAAAACCAAAACACCGTGCAACCAGTCGGGTACATGCAGCCACTGACAGAACGCGGTGAGATGGCCTTGAAAGCCAAAGAGCAGATTGGATAAGAGTTGTGAGGGGTAATTCGCCCCGCTAATCGTCAACCAGAAAATCAGGCTGAGTAAGGCCAGCATAAGCGGATACCCGAAGACTTTTGACGTTACAAGACGGTCGATCTTCTGGTCTAAATCATGTTCCGACCCATGGCGCTTCACTACTTGATCGGCGATCTGCCGGGTTCGGTTGTAGATCGCTGCCACGATCAAATCCCGCACGGGACCTACCTTGCCCCCAAGCATCTGCGCCTTGGTAATTACCTGTTGTAATCCATTTTCCAGACTACTTATGGCACTTCACCACCTTAAGCCCACTGGCACCAAGCTCCATCTGCTCCGCCTCGGCAGTTTCCTTAGCTTGAAGATACTTTTTAATCTCCGTAATAATGGTGATATCCCCATCCAACAGGCGTAACGCCACCCACCGGGGATCAATCGTCCCCTGGAGATACGGCTCCAGTTCCTTCTGGATTTGGGCCACCGCCGCTTCAATCTCTCTACTGTAACGAATTGGCTGCGGCCGGGGATGTTTGTGCGCAAAGACCATCTGGTGGATGGCCTCTTTAAGCGTATTCAACCCCACTTTATCCCGGGCAGCGGTCGGAACAACCGGGATGCCTAATAGTGCCGCCAGTTTTTGGTAGCCAATTTCGATTTTTTTCCGTTTGGCCTCATCAATGAGGTTGACACAGAGGATCACCTTCGGCGTCATCTCAATAACCTGTAAAGCCAGGTTTAAATTTCGCTCCAAACAAGTGGCATCGACCACAACCACAGTCGCCTCGGGCTTGCCAAAGCAAATAAAATCCCGCGCTACCTGTTCATCGGCCGAATTGGCCAGGAGCGAGTAAGTCCCCGGCAAATCCACCACTGTAATTTGCTTGTTCTTATAACGGTAGTTCCCCTTCGCCAACACCACCGTTTTTCCCGGCCAATTGCCCGTATGCTGGTTAAGTCCGGTCAAACCATTAAAGACCGTACTTTTCCCGGTGTTCGGGTTCCCCGCCAGCGCGATTACCGCATCGCTCTTGGTTGGATTTAGCTTTGCAAAAAACCGACGGGCCCCTACCGCCCGGCTTTCCATCGTCTTTACCTCCTTAAGCCAACGGCCGAACCGTAATCAACCGGCTTTCCTCCGACCGTAAAGCAATAATTGCGCCCCGAATGTTATAGGCCACTGGATCGCCCGCCGGGCTTTTCCGGACGGCTTCCACCACCGTCGAAGGGACTAAACCCAGATCTAAAAGGCGATTACGGGTTAATCCCTCCGTCCCCACTTTCACCACTTGCGCCCGGTGGCCAATGGGGAGACAAGCCAGGGCGATCTCGGTGTTACCCATCTGCCCCACTCCTTTCAATACTTAAATCACCTTTGCGTGGTCTTTCGCCGCCGACAACAGTTTTGCCCGCGGCTAATATTTGCTTTAATATATGACCCAAGGCGTCCATCGGTGCGCGCCCACTTAATTTTTCCATAAAAAAACTACCGTTGAAAACGGTAGGCGGTAAAACAGTTTAGCTGCTTTTGGTCGAATTCCTGTGGTAATTGAAATTTACGTAGTCGACGGGAGCAACTACCCCATCCCTAGAGGAGAGGGGCAAAAAGACGAAAGACCCCTTCCAACGACTTGACCAGCCAAGACCGGCGTTGCCAGGAGGCTAAAGCGATCTCTTCACTCACCGCAAAGGTGGCCAAAATATCCTCCTTAATCTCTTTTAAGACCGGGACACCACAGATCCAAACCCCATTTTCGAATTGAAGATTAAAACTCCGGTAATCCATGTTAATAGTCCCGGTGACCGCATGGTCGTCATCGCTGATGATGGTCTTAGCATGAATATACCCCGGGCTGTACTCATAGACCCGTACTCCGGCTTTGAGCAGACGTCCGTAGTTGGAACGGGTGACGATATGCACATACCAGTGGTCAGTGATCTTTGGAGTGATAATCCGGACATCAACGCCGGATTTCGCCGCCGTACAGAGGGTTTCCGCCATTGAATCATCAATGATCAGGTAGGGCGTAGTGATGTAAACGTATTCTTTAGCGTTGGCGATTAATTGCCGGTACATCGTTTCCGCCGGATTGTTGGGGTTATTAACCGGGCTGTCGGAAAATGGTTGGTAAAAACCATCACCCGTAACGTTAGTGGTCGGACGGTAAATACTGTAATCCTCCGCAGCATGGCTCTCCACCTCCCACATCTGAAGAAAAGTAACGGTTAAACTCCAAACCGCCTCTCCTTCCAAGCGGATTGCCGTGTCTTTCCAGTGGCCATACTTGGGATAAAGATTGGCATACTCATCGGCCAAATTCGTCCCACCGGTATAACCGATGTTGCCGTCGATCACCACAATTTTCTGGTGGTTACGGTAATTGATATATAAACGGGAGACGTACCGGTGCACCGGATTAAAAGCTAAGGCTTGAATCTGCTCGCTTCTCAGTTGCTCAATCAAGTTATTGGGCGCCGTTATAATGCTCCCCAGATCATCAAATAAAATCCTTACTTCTACTCCCTCGCGGGCTTTACGCCTTAGCACCTCATGGATACGGTCCCAAAGCTGCCCCTGGGCAAGAATATAATATTCCATAAAAATGAACCGCTCCGCTTTTTCCAGATCACGGAGCATCTGGGTAAACTGCAACTCACCGAGGGGGAAATACTGGCAACGAGTGTTTTTATAGATCGGAAAGCCTTCCCGGATTAGAAAACCAGCCATCCGTTTGCGCCAGGGATGGGCCTTTTCTAACTCGGTATAGACCGCGGGATCATGCTTCAGAAATTGCGCCCCCCGCCTTAACGCCTGTTGGGTCCAACGGCTTTTCCGGGTTCGGGGTGCGGCCCAGCTCCATAGCAGATACAACAAAAAACCGAAAACCGGTAACAGGAGGATTACGACCAGCCAAACTAAGGTGTAGGACGAATTCCCATTACGATCAAGAAGCCAAACAATGGCCGACAAACTTAAAACCTCAAGAAAGAAATAGAGATAAATCGTATTATGTTTGAGGTGCCGCGCCACCAGGGCAACGAGGAAAACTTGCGCAAGAATCACCAGTCCGACAAAGATAAGCCGAATGATCCCGGCAATTGTCCGCTCGTTTTTTTTCGACATCAATGCCACCACCCTGTTCAAGGACTAATCCAAAATCCGCCGTTACCCTGCTAAGTGTACTCGCCACTTCAAAACACCGGATCTTTACCCAATATCTTTCTCCCTCTGCGGTCTATCCTCTCTCTTCATCTTAGTTATGTTTATGTTAAATGCCCCTATTTCCTGCCTATGTCCGCATATTTTTATTATTATGTAAAGTTTCGGCATCATAAAGAAAACCGCCTAACTATGAGGCGGTTTCTTTATTTTTCTCTTCTTCCCCTTTGGAGAATAAGCCAACCATAAGGTGGAAGTTCGGTTCTCCCCTGAACCTCTTCCTTTGTAAGTAAATTGACACCAGCTTCGTCCGGTAGATCCACTATTTGCCGTTCAGCCGTGAAATTAAGGATAAAGATAAAATTCCGGACACCATCCGTTCGCAACTGTGCCGTTACGCCAGTAGGTAACTTTACCGGTAGGACCCGCTTTATTTGTATTTTTTTCGTCAGACCTTCGTAAAAACCCTCTAAAAAACGGTCTTCATTATTGGAAGCGAGGTAATAGGCTTCGCCTTTACCGTACCGGTTAACGGTAACCGCTGGGCACCCGGCGTAAAAATCTTTTTTATAGACCCCCAGTGCTTCACCGGTTTCTAGATGAATTATTTCACATAATTCTTGTGCTTTATAAACACCATTTAAGCCCAGATTGTTTTCGGCGTTCATGGCCACATAGTTTACTTCACCATCATACAAAGCATCAATCTCTTCCGCCCAAATCCCCAAGACTTTACGGAGCGGGCCAGGGAACCCCCCCAAAAAGCAGCGGTCATTTTCGTCAACAATCCCTGACCAGTATGTCGCTACGAAAGTACCACCGTCAGCCACGAACTGGCTAATTCGTTCCGCCACCCCGGGTCGGATCATATAAAGCATGGGCGCAATTAATAACCGGTAACGGGAGAAATCCGCATCTTCATTAATCACATCAACCGGAACCCCCCGGGACCAAAAGGGATAATAATGGCGGTAACATGTTTCCTCGTATTTTTTCTCTTCGCGTATTGCCTGCGCGTCCTCCAAAGCCCACCGGTTTTCCCAGTCAAAGATTAAAGCAACTTCTGGTTCCACCGTGGTCCCAACCACCGGATCAAGGCATTTGAGAAGGGCACCTACCTCCTGCACATCCTGGAAGACTCGCGTCCTCTCATGACCAACATGGTCCACCACGGCCCCGTGGAACTTTTCTGAGCCACCCCGGCCTTTCCGCCATTGAAAGTATTGTACAGTATCGGAACCATGCGCCACCGCTTGAAGTGATGATAACAAATGCATCCCCGGCCGTTTTAACTTGGCCACTCCCTGCCAGTTGGTCATACTAGGGGTACTCTCCATCAGCATAAATGGTTTCCCCTGCTTCAAACTCCTGTTCAGATCATGAACAAAGGCCGTCGCCGCTGCCGTCTGTGCGTCCGACTTTTTCCCATGCCAACGGGGGTAACTGTCCCAAGAGATCACATCTAGTTCATCCGCAAATTTCCAGTAATCAAGACCCGGGTATGTGCCCATAAAGTTAGTGGTCACTGGGACCGTCGGCGTTATTGCTCTTAGTGGCGCGCATTCGTGTTTGAAGAAGTCGAGCGTCTGATGGGTCACAAACCGTTTCCAGTCCAGATTAAGCCCGTGATTGGAACCTTCTCCGTGGGGAGCGGGCGACTCAATCTGAGACCAGTCGGTATAGGTATGACTCCAGAAAGCCGTCCACCACGCCTGGTTCAGCGCCGTCAACGTTTGGTATTTATTTCGCAACCATGCTCTGAATTTTTCCTGGCACAGCGCACAATGGCATTCACCACCGTACTCATTGGACACATGCCACACCAGTAAAGCGGGGTGTTCCTTATACCTTTCGGCCAGTTTAGTATTGATGATTTCCACTTTTTCCCGGTAGACTGGGGAAGTGTAACAATGATTATGCCGGTTTCCATGTAAAATTCGCTTCCGGTCGGCCTCAACCCGTAAAACCTCTGGATACTTTTGGGACAACCAGGCGGGTCGGGCTCCACTTGGCGTGGCTAAAATCGCATAGATCCCATTCGCCGCCAGCTGATCCATTACCCGGTCAAGCCAGCCAAACTCAAACCTTCCTTCCTCCGGTTCGAGCGCAGCCCAGGCAAATATCCCTACCGACATTGCATTACAATTAGCCAGTTTCATTAGGCGGAGATCCTCCGCTAAAACCTCGGGGTAATCCAGCCATTGATCAGGATTATAATCGGCGCCGTGGATGAAATGAGGTAGCTTTGGATTGATCGGTGGATATTTCATCATCCTCCCTCTAACCCTCCTTGTCCTGTTTCTTAACGCGAAAGACGTTTATTTAGCGAAACTGACCGGTGCTGTTGAATCACGTTTAATGAGTTGAACCGGGAAATGGATATAGCGCTCTGTATCTTTGATTTCCTCACCATCGATCATCTTCAGGAGAAGTTCAGCGGCAGTTTTGCCCATTTTCTTTTTGGGTACATCAATCGTGGTAATCTCCGGATTATAAAACCTAGACACCGTATTATCGATCCCGCACACCGAAAACTCTTCCGGAACCCTTTTTCCTGCTTTAATCAGAAACTGGGTCAAACCAAGAGCCACTTCATCATTGAAGCAAACAATCCCGGTCGGTTGCTCCGTTAAACCTAAGAGCTTTTTCCCCGCCTCCACACCGTGGTCAAAAGTAAAACTTGGCGCTAAAACATAGTTTTCTACTAACGGGTAACCTGCTTCCTCTAAACCTTGACAATAGCCAGCATACCTTTCTTCATCCTTCCGCCCAATAAAAGCAATCTTTTTATGACCTAAGTCAATCAAGTGGCGTGTCAATTGGTACGCGCCATCCTTTAAGTCGGATTTAATGACCGGGATCACCTGTTCATCTTCGCTTAAACGGTCCACATAGACGATGGGAATATAGTTACGGGCAAGCTCCATGATGAGTTCGTTGTTCACATCCGTCAAACAAGCAAAGATCGCCCCATCTACCAAGCCACTCATAAACATATTGACATATTTACTTTCCATCTCGGGATTGTTATCGGTTCCGCAAAGGATAATACTGTAATCCGAATCCTTTATACAATCCTTAATCGCTTGCGCCATTTCGGAAAAGAAGGGGTTATCGATCTCCGGAATGACCAGACCAATGATCTGTGTTGCCTTCTTCACTAAAGCTTTCGCCCGGGCATTCGGGATGTAATTTAACGCCTTTGCCACCTGCTGGACCCGTTTTCTGGTTTCCCGGTTCACTTTTTCGTCATTGTTCAGTGCCAGCGAAACCGTTGCTGGCGACACTCCTGCTGCTTTTGCCACATCTTTTATTGTAACCATCATAAGATCCCTTTCCTTTATCTTCATTCTCTCTTCACGGTAAACATTGATCCATGAAAAACCAACCCACCTTGAAAACCAGAAAAACCTCTACCGAATCGAACTAAGAATGCCCTCAGCAAAATACTTCTGAAGAAGTAAGAAGATGACCAATGTTGGTAGAATACTGAAGGTAACGGCCAACATTAATACGCCATAATCAATGGTATAACCAGCGATTAAACTTGAGATAAGTAACGGCATTGTTTTACTCTCTTCAGCTTGCATGATAATCAACGGCCAGAGATAACTGTTCCAAGCATTCATAAAAGTGATCACCGCGGCCGCAGCAAAGGTTGACTTCATAATCGGAACATACATCCGCAGAAAGATTCCGAGCTCACCCATGCCCTCAATCCGGGCTGCCTCAACGATCTCCATCGGGAAAGATCGGGTGCTTTGGCGGAAAAGAAAGATCAAGAAGGCCGTTGAGACCGTCGGTAAGATAAATGCTGTGGTGGTATTCAGGAGATTTAAACGTCCAAACATAATAAACAAGGGAATCATAATCGCCGCAAACGGCACCATCATCGATAATAATAAGATGCCCATAAGAAGATCTTTCTTACGGTCGTGGTAGATCTCAAAACCGTAGCCGGCCAGCGAACAAACGATGAGACTAGCCAGCGTCGCCACCGAAGCATTACGCAATGAATTCCAGAGCACCCGGGGCAAATTCGTGTTTGCCAGTAAGACGCGGAGATTCTCCCCGAAATACGTCCCGGGCAATAAGCGGCCGGTAATTACATCCACACTTTTATTCGTAGCTGAAACCAACATCCACAAAAGGGGGAACAGGGATAATAAAGCCGCCAGGAGCAGGAAAGTATATTTGGTTACTTTGAGCACTTTTCGGCGTCTCGACCAATCGTATGCTGTTTCGTCATAAATCATCATCTTAGTTGCCATCTTTTCTTTCTTCACGTTCATCTTTTGTCACCCACTTTCATCTGGATCAGCGACAACAGGGCAACAAGGATGAAGACGACAAAGGAGATCGCCGCCGCATAACCAAACCGGGGTGAATACTGGAACGATAATTTATAGATGTATTGCGAAACCGATAGCGTGGTATTGGCCGGACCCCCCCGCGTTATGTTCATGGTTTCGTCAAAGAGTTGGAGGGTACCGTTGGTCGACATAATCGCTGTTAAAAGGATAATTGGTCTTAGCATGGGAATGGTAATGCGGGTAAATCTGGTAAACTCACTAGCCCCGTCGATAACCGCCGCTTCATAAATGGCGGAGTCGATGTTTTGTAATCCTGCCAGGAAAAAAACCATATTGTATCCGGTCCATCTCCAGGTCAAAGCCAAAACAATCACTAGCCTTGCCGTCCATGGATGGCCGATCCAGTTGATCGGTTGCGCAATCAGCTTTAGATTCATTAGTACCGCATTAACAAAACCATCCAAGGCAAATAGGGAGCGGAAAATAATGGCATAGGAGACCAATGACGTGGCACAGGGTAAAAAAAGCGCCGTCCGGAAGAAAGCCTTATATTTCAAGTTCTTGTCGTTAAGTAAGTGCGCGAGGAACAAAGCCAGGATCAACATCAGCGGAACTTGGAGCACCAAATAGATAAAGACATTACCCAAGGAGGTTTTGAACAGCTTATCCGCCAACAGCCGCTGGTAATTGAAGAGTCCAGCAAACTGCATATTAGTCCCGACTCCGGTTTGAAAAGAAAGGATCAATGCTCTAATGATCGGGTAAAAACTAAAGACAAAGATCAGAAGCGCTCCGGCGAAGATAAACCCCCAACCAACCATGGCCTGCCTCTTAACTAGCTTCATAACAATTTCACCCTCTCCCATATTATAATACGCCAGGGTTCGCCAAGCATCATCTTTTGGCGGAAGTGCTGCAAAACAGGGGTGTGAGGATAAACAGAGAACACTGTTCTGCAGCACTTTTCCTAAATCCCTATTGTCGCCGGTTGAACGCGCCCAAGTGGTTCAGCCCGCCGTAACTTTAGGGTCCCATCAAGAAGCGAACCGTCTCCTCGGCTTCACGCAAGGCATCATCGATCCGCGCCCCCGCCAGGACTTGGGAGATCGCCGTTCCGAGCGCTTCCCGGGCTTCATAGTTATATACGCCATAAGCAATCTGTGGTACTTTAGAGGCATAGTCGGTGATTTCAGCATAAATGGCCTGACCGCCAAAGAAAGGATGGGGTTCCTTATATACATCACTCTTCCCCGCTGGTAAGTAGGTGGCCAGCGCGCCCGAAGAAGGAAGAATTGTTTCGTACAATTTTACGCTACCGGCAAAAGTCCGGGCTAAGAAGTCGATGGCAATGTCCCGATTTTTCGAGCTAGCTAGCACCATCCAACTGGATCCTCCCTGGTTACTATAGTTACTCGCATTTTTCGCCTTTTCTAACCGGGGAATATTGGTAATTTGCCACAATCCCTTATGATCGGTTTGGGCGGTAATGGAGCCGATGATCCAGCAACCATTGATGGTCCCGGCCACCGTACTTTTGTTGATCGAACTAATATATTGCTCCCAATCGTTAACCTGGACGAGAACACCACTCTTGACCAGCTCAACGTAAACTTCGATTACTTCCTTAAGAACATCGTTATTGGCAATATAGGGTTCCCCTTTATCGTCGAACAGCCAGCTACCAGCACTTTGCAACATGACCATCAACAGGTCGGGGCTCTCCGCGACAGCAGAAACCAGCGGTTTTCCGGTTTTAGCGAGTACGTCTTTACCGATGCGGATATATTCAGACCAGGTAATATCTTTAAAATCTTGCACCGTATAGCCTGCTTCCTTCAGAACGTCAACCCTTAAAGCATTGATCGCCGTACCGTTATCAAAGGGGACCGCATATATTTTTCCATCTACTGTACAGTGGGCAACCTTATACTCGGCAAACTGTGAAAAATCAATCCCCGACTTGGTCAAATCAAGGAAGGTCCCCGGAAAATTCTTCACATTTTTCGTTAAGGCATTATCCTGCATAAGTAAGATATCAGGTAAAGTCCTTGTCTGACGGGAAGTAACCGCCGCGGTGAGTTTCGTTTGAATATCATCCCACGGTGTCTCCACAACATCGATCTTGACCTGCGGATTGATCGTGGCATAAATCTTCGCGGCTTCCTTCATCGCGTAAACATTAAATGAAGGGTCCCAACACCACACGGTAATAGTCTTCACCTGAGCGCCTTGCACCCCAACATGAGCCGCCCCAACAAAAACCATCAACAACACCAACAATAAAACTATACCTTTCTTCACTTTAATTCCCTCCTCACAAATGTGATTCTTAGACCAGACAGACCATTCTCCCGTAAAATCCGTGCCAATGATCACCTCCCATCCTTCCGATAAGAACCAAAGGGTAAATCCACTTCTTGTTTAGCATATTAGTAATCCGATATTCATTTAAAACGTTTTAATTTAAGCGTCAAAAAAATATGCTTCAACGCTTGTTACTGTTTATTAAATTTAAATCGTTTTAAATAAAAAGTAACACAATTATCGCTTTTTGTCAAGGCCAATAATCAGACTTGTGTAGTCATTCTGTGAAAATGTCAGGTTGAATCTAAAAAGTCCAAAGGGGATTAAAAAAACCTCACCAGGGTGGTGAGGTTCGAATTTAAAAAACCGCCGAAAAGTGGCTTCCTTTAATCAACCAATTTACCTTAGCTATTCAGCTCCTTCCGAATCTCCGGCCAGTCCGGTAAATACTTGGTCAAATAACCATAAAATCGGGCGTTATGATACCGCTCCAAGAGGTGAATCATCTCGTGGACGATAATATACTCGAGGCAACAGGGGTTCTTCTTCACCAGCTCCAAACTGAGCCAGATCCGGCGGGCTTGGATGTTACAACTCCCCCACTTTGTCTTCATCTGCCGTACATTCCATGCCTGAACCGAAACGCCAATCTCTTTTTCCCATTTTTCAATATACGGTGGGATCGCCGCCTTCAATTGCCACCGGTACCACTCCTGCAAAACCTTCTGGCGCTCATCCTTAGTACTGTTCGGCCGGACATATAGATTCATAACTCCATCGGCGCTTAATTCCACCCGTTGCCGACCGTTGGTTTCGATTACCTTTAAAACATAGGGTTTACCGAAATAAAGGTGGTTTTCCCCATTGACATATTCCAAAACCGGTTGAACTGGCCGGGCTTGGATCTTTGCTTGTTGTTTTCGGATCCAATCCACCTTAGAACGGGCAAAGAAGAGAATCGTTTCCTGTGCCATCCGGGCGGGAACGGTCATGCGAACGCTACCGGTAGGCGGATGAACCGAAAGGTAGATATGCTTAATCTTTTTGCGAATCACTTCAATCTCAAGGTCCCCAATCATCAGTTTCGCCATTATAATCACCTCTCTTCTTACCCAACAGCTGAATCCTACCGGGATTAACTTGTTTTCCGCCAACTCAACCGCGGTCGCTTCGAAGTGCCGATAATTTAAAGAGAGGCCATAGCCTCTCTTCTCTTGTACATTAATGACCATTGGTTGGTCCCGTATAGCACTACCTTTTTTATTTAGGAGTTTTTCATCATTACGCTTTCGATCACTTCTGAGACCTCTTCACAGGCGTCACAGCATTTCTCCATATAATCAAGGGTCTCACGCCACGCCAAAATGCGAATGGGATCCTTCTCGTTGATAAAGAGGTTCCGCATCGCCTTGACAAACAAGGCGTCGCCCTCCTCTTCCAGCCAATTTATTTCCACAATCAACTGGTGGAGAGACTGGGATTTCCGGAAATTAGCGAACTCCGCCACTGCTTCCTTCAGCGCCTCACAACACTGCACAATAAGAGCAGCCATTTTAATGGCATCTTCATG
>Ga0209537_1004540_pt1 | contig 11718 bp, 7 predicted proteins | sample BioPla4DNA1_FD_187698 | JGI IMG/M metagenome (GOLD analysis project Ga0209537, IMG submission 187698) | Biogas fermentation microbial communities from Germany - Plant 4 DNA1 (SPAdes) (version 2) | ecosystem: Engineered > Bioreactor > Anaerobic > Digestate | place: Bielefeld, North...
AGCTTTATCCTTAACGGTTCTTCAAGTTCATCTATTTCGTATATCGGTTTCAGCTCCAAGGGGGCAAGTTCTTCCAGACGCCGGTAGTTGCGTGTATATGCCGGACGCGTTAATGGTATGGCAATATCATAGGCCGCTTTTTCCTGTACCGGCCTTACTTCAACAGGCGGAGCCGGAGGCTTTGTTGTCGTTTTAATGCCGACACCTTCCTTTTCCAGCTCTCGCACAAATTCTTCAAATGCCCTGGTGCCAAGTACTTCGAGGGTTTGAGTACGGTCCGGGCTAATACCCACCATCAGGCGTAGGCCACGCCCTACCGCCTGTTCCGGTAGAATCTTGGCTTTTGAAGTGAATGGACGCAGCCCTAAAATGACAGTAACATTGCGGACATCCCAACCCTCCCGCAGCATCAACACGCTGACAATTACCTTTATTTTATTTTCCGGCTTGTCAATGTCGCGTGCCGCTTCACGCGCTTTCTCCAGGTCAGCCTTCGTGATTTCTCCTTCTTTATCCGTGTGGATAACCAATACTTCGTGCTTTTTCAGGTTGAATTGCTTTGTTTCAACCAGCCATTTTCCAATCTCATCAGCAAAGCTGTTTTTTTCAGTCATTATAAACAAAACGGGTTTATGCCCTAAACGCTTGTATACCTTGTAATGTTCTTTCCACCTTTCCAAGGCAGCAACAATCCACTCGCCGTAACTGTCAATTAAATTGTCTTTTGTAACCTTATCCGGATCCTCCCGCTTTACTTTCTGCAAGATGATCGGCGCCTTTACAATACGATCTTCAACCGCCTGGGCCAGGGGGTAATCACAAATTATCCAGGGGAAATAAGTTCCGTTTTGATCTTTAGGGGTAGCAGAAAAATCTAGCCACAATGAAAGGCCCCCCGGCAGAGCCTCGTGAATACCGATAAGAGTTTTGTACCATTCCAGATCCTCATCGTGCACGTGGTGCGCCTCATCGTTGATCACTACCAATTCATGCAAGCTTTTAACCCGCTCGAGCATGGAGCGCTCCTGGGACCCGAGATCCTTGGAGGGTTTCGGACCTAGGAGTGCTTCAACGGCATTGTCGGGAGTCCACTTTTTCTCGTGAAATGCATATAACTGCTGTATGTTAGTTAGAAAGAGATTCCCCGAGCGATTTGGTTCCGTGCCTTCACCGCGCAGGATTACCTTTAGATCCCACTCGCCTTTCCATTCCGGAGGAATCAGGGGGAGGGTATAAAAAATATTGTTATTGGCAAAATCCTTCTCCAGCCGCTGGTATACAATTACATTTGGAGCTACCACCAAAAAGTTAGTAGAAAGATCGGAATCCTTTACTTTTCGCCGATGGAAAAACGACCAAACAATTAACATGGCCATAACTACAGTCTTTCCGGAGCCGGTGGCCATTTTAAAGGCATAGCGGCGCAAATTTTCCGAAGGCAGATCCTGGACAGTCTCACTGCCAACTTCGGGAATGTAGCGACGAATCTGACGCTTGCCGTCCATGGTAGTCTGGTGGATTAAATCAGTTTCTAGCAGTCGTCTTTGTGTGCCGTCCGGATAGAAAACCTCCGCAAACCGGTCAATTAAAACCTTGGCATCCCTGATTTTCTCTATCTCCACCAGGTAAACCAGGGTTTCCACTGCTTCTCTTTGCGCAAAATAATAGCGGAAGGACCTATCATCCACCAAGTGATCCTCAAAGAACCAGTAATTGAAAAGGCGCGCGGTTACATGAGAACAACCCGGATAATCGTTCTGTCGCCAATCGCTCACGGCTTCTCTTAAACGGTTGACAGCCAATATTTTGCTGGGCCTGCGCCCTTCAACAATTTCGTATTGGTCCCTGGTCCCTTCTTTCTTTCGCAAATGATATTCAGGTGGCTTAAAGGGGTTATGATTAGAAATTTCCGGCAAATCGCTGTCATATGATACTATCGGTTTAGGCACTGTTTATTTCACCTCCACGTCTATCGCCTGGGAAGTGTCGTTGCCGAATATGTCAATGACCTTTATTAAAATGCGGTACTTGCCCGGTTTTTCATAGGTGTGGACATCTGAAGCCAGTTTTAAAGTACGGTCCCTCCTGGTGCGGTAAGTTACCCACCCTTGAATGAAAGTATCATTCTGGAAATTCCAGTCTACCGCCCAGTAATCGATGTAGTCGGACCATTTCTTTATTTTCTGGCGTACTTCCTCAGGGATTAAATCATAGTTGGGAATGACAAAATCTTTTAAAATAACCTGAACCGCTAGCTTCTTAGGTCTTTTTATTTCGTGCTCCAGGTAGGCCAGCTCAAAGAACTGTATATCGCCTTTCTCTACCGCCTGCTGTTCCATTACTTCACGGGGAATCTGGAATAAGTACAACTTTATCCCTTTGCCCTTGGCCACGTCATGCATCGGCCCGCCCCGGCGATAATCGTTATTGGGGCCGGCCAAGCCCATCTCCCATTCCCAGCCAAGAACGTGCAACTCTGGGAGTTTCAATTTTTCGCACTCGTCTAGGCAAGCGGCTATTTCATCGATGGTCACCGGGGCGTCCACGGCGCCAACATGAACCACCGCCTTTCCCTTCTTGCCGTGGAGATGCACAGTACCGGTAAGAGGTTCGGCACCATAGAGCTTGAGGATGAAAGCGATATACTGGTAGATGGCCACCTGTTGGTCTTCTTTAGATTTCTCTTTAAAAGTGACCCCTTGCCAGTATTTACGCTCGTACTTGCCCAAATTAAGGACCTCAAAAGGCTTGCAATTTTCAATGTCCAGAAGCCGCTTGCGGGTAACATGAATGGCCCAGCGGGAAAGATCACAACCGATCCAGCGCCTACCCAGCTTTTCAGCTACGGCAAGGGTAGTTCCCGATCCAGAAAAAAAGTCCGCAACAAGATCGCCAGGATTTGATGAAGCATTAATGATTCTTCGTAAAATACTTTCATTTTTTTGAGTTGCATACCCTGTCTTCTCTTGTGAGAAACTTTTTATCTGGATAGAATCCAGAGAGTCTTCACCTTTTAAATTAAACTCAAAAGTATTGGCATTCCAAACATCTTCAATAGGATAACCTTTTCCATTAGGATTTTCACCACCCCTACGTTCATAGCCTGCAGGGTACGGAATATACTCTTTATTAAAAGTAAATCTCCCAGGTGTCTTAACATAATACAATATAGTATCATGGTTTCTGATCCAGTTTTTTGCCGCACTTTTGTAACCCGAAATCCATCCAATTCTCCATACTATTTCCCGTTGAAAAGAGTTTGGACCAAAAACTTCATCTAATATTAGCTTGACATAGTGCCCAACTGTTGCATCTAAGTGTACATAAATTGAACCTTCCTCACTAATCAGCTCCCTCATAATAACTAAACGTTCATACATCATCGATAGATATGTTTGTAAGCCTTTTCCCCAAGTATCCCGATAAGCCTTCTCTTCAATAATTGAGTGCTCTTTGGTTACTTCTAAATCTTCTTCACCTATTTGCGCGTTAAACTTAAAATCCGCCCCCGTCGCAAAAGGCGGGTCAATATAGATCAGATCTATTTTACCTGCAAATTTCTCCAGCAGCGAGCTCATCACCAGGAGATTATCTCCCCAGATGAGCTTATTTTTCCACCCCTCTTCAAAAGTAGAACCTTCTTCTCCTTTATAGTAATCATAGATAGTCTGCTGTCCCTGCTTGGCAACTCTGGTAGCTCTGCTCTCGTTGACAGTCTCGATAACCTGGAAAGGCAGATTTACCCGGGGCACCTCCTTGCGGGTACCGTCCTCGTTGTATTTGCCGGGCCAAACCAGTTCGGTGCGGGTGACATCAATTTTAGCCAAGGGAAATCACTCCTGTTTAATTTTTTCTGCTGCTTTTTAGCTTAAGGGTCCCCTCGTTTAAGCAGTATTCCCTAAGGTCACATTCAGCACATACTTTTTTCTCGGGCATTGTCTTTACTTCAAAATCTCTTGCCATAATTTTTGACACTACCTTATCAAAATGCCGTCCTGCTTCCTCGACAAGCTCGGGCTGATAAGGAAAAATCATCAAGGCATCCTCTTTTATGGGTTCGCCCGTCCAATAAAGCAACAACCGGTCGGGCTTTTTGCTGTAACGCTGTTCCAATATGTGTGCATATATACAGAGTTGCTTTTGGTAATTATCCAAGCGGCTATCTCCGGGAGAAGGCCGCTTTTGCGATTTGAAGTCCAGAAGCTCAAGGCGGCCGTCGTTACCAAGCAGCAAGTCTATCTTCCCTACGAGAATATAGTCATCTTTCTCAACCGAAACATCTACCTCTGTCTCGATAACCCGCTTCATCTCTTCCCGGTTGTTGAGCACGTAGTTCATCACCTGGTTAAAGGCCTCTTCCTTCTGCTTTTTCCCAATGGGACGAATGCCGCATCCAATAAGATGGTGGTAATTGAATTCGAACATGTTGAGAACCTGCTCTTCATTAATTTCATCGCCTCTCCCACCGAGAACAAAACGATGAATATCTTCGATAGTCTGGTGAACCAGTGCTCCAAAGAAAATCTCCGCAGAACGAGACGGGGTAAACTCATAATGCCTAAAAAACTGGTATTGCCGAGGGCATGTTTCATACACTTTTAGATCACCGGTAAAGCTGTAGCTTTTCTTTAAGGCCGACCTCTGGCGAAGGCGGAAAAATAGAGAGGTCAACAGCCCCTGGTCCACGTAAGGCCATTGGGGGAGATTCTGCCAAATGGGGTAAAAATGCCTTTTCGGTTCTTCACTTCCGGTAAGTACCAATATTTTCTCCGCCCTCGAAAATGCCACATAATGCAAGCGCATCCGGTCAAAACCGGTGATCTTGTGCAAAGGTTCAAAAAGAGGGCGATGATAATACGGCTGTAATACCCTGTCTACATCTTTTCTGCTCTTGATATTGGTTGATAATGAGCCGACAATCACGACCGGAAACTCCAATCCCTTCGCCTGATGAATGGTCATTACCTGCACATGTCCCTTGGGGAAGGGTTGATCAACATCTTCATATTCATTAATGCCACCCTCGTACAACAACCTCATAAAGCTGTTGAAAAAGTGAAAACGAAGTTGTTCCCGATTGCGTGCCGTAATGACAGTATAATGATAGTAATTCTGAAAAATGCTTAAAAGCTGAGAAAAGGTAGCCAGGTTGCGGGCCCTGTTTTCATTTTTTGCAAAAGAAGCGAAAGGCTCATGGGCAATGAAATGGTAGAAATAATCCGCCAGGCGCAGATCAAGGCTTTCCCCTGGGGCAAGGTTTTCTATATCTGCAGCATAATGACGCAACAACGCAACTAAAGGGCTATCAGAAAAACCTCGAGCCAGATCAATAAGACAATCGTCAACATAGCATGCCAGAGCCTTTAGCGCCGAACCGGATAGTTCGCCGCGGCCGCTCCCGTGATAACCCAGGAGCAAGGCAAAGCAAGCTACCATCAGGCGTACTTCTTCATTCTCAAAAAAAGCCCTTGCACGTGGGCAAAAAGCGGCAATTCCTTTATCAGCGAGCGCCTGCAAGTAGTGACCGCTATGCTCCAACCTGACACTGTGCAGCAACAGGGCCACCTGGCTTTCGTCTTCTATTACCCTGTGTTTTTTGAGAAATAGGATTAAATCAGCAACGCGCTGAGCTTCATCCTTTTTGTTTTCACCCCAGATGGCAAATACAGCGGGATAATCAGGAAAGGTTACTTCAGGGTTCGGAACAACAGTTTTTTCATAACGAAAGGGTATCTCTCCTGAAGGATTGCTCCAATCCCATGCCGACATGAATTTATTATAGGAAGAGATAATTTTTTCGTGAGACCTATAGTTTATTGATAATGTTATTATCGGGCAATTTTTATAATAGCTGGGGAACTCCAATATGTTTCGCACAGTGGAACCGCGAAAGCGGTAAATCGACTGATCCTCATCGCCAACCACGCAGAGGTTTTTATGTGAGCCAGCCAACTTGAAAAGGATTTGCTCCTGAATGTAGTTTGTATCCTGGTACTCGTCTACCATGATGTACTTGATTCTATTAATAATACTGCGCTCAACATCGGAATCTTGGAGCAATTCCAGAAATACCTTCTGTTGGTGCGCAAAATCGATCCGATTTGTCTCAATTAATTTTGCACAATAATTAATGTAAGCTCTGCCAATGGCTTTAGCAAACTCACTTTCAGATTGTATTAACTTTTCAGGGTCGATTAGCTCCTCGGTTATCTTGTTAAAATATGTTCTGGCACCTTCAATGGCAGTCCAGCGGGTATTCCATCTTGTTAAATAACACCCGTTATCATTGTCACCAATGATTTCATCAAAATGATCAAAAATGAAGAGCAGTTGAGTCAAGTCATCAAGAACTTCGTAGTTGTTGCCTAAAGGTGTGCGGTGGCGGTAGCGCAAGATAAAATTGTTGCATATACCGTGGATAGTCCCCACGAGCAATTCCGACAAGTCGCCCTGGTAACCCAACTTTTTTGCGGTGTAAGAAAGGCGATCCCGCAACTCAAATGCAGCTTTCTCTGTAAAAGTACAGAGCAATATCTCCCGTGGTTCGGCAAGACCTTGCAACAACAAGTTGAGAGTGCGGACCACCAGAACCAAAGTTTTCCCCGAACCCGGGCCGGCGACAACAAGAAGCGGCCCCTCGGTTGTGCTTATTGCCCTTAATTGATCTTCATTCAGTTCGGGAAACTCATCTTTGACAGCATCAATTACCGCCACTAAAGAAGGCCCTCCTTGCGAAAACTGAACACCTCATCCCTGGTCACGATAAGATGATCCAATACTTTTATCTGAAGGGTTTCAGCTGCCAGCACTAAAGCCCGGGTTAGCGTTTTATCCTGCTCCGATGGCGTTAAATTGCCGTTTGGATGGTTGTGGGCAAAAACTAAAGCAGCGGCACGATGACGAAGGGCCGCATCCATAACCCGCCTTGGAAAAACAACGGCACGGTCAATGGTCCCTTCTTCGATCCTTTCGTCGGCGATAATATGATAACCAGCATCCAGGTAAACTACCTGAAAAACTTCATAAGTTAAGGCACCCAGCGCAGCCCGAAAATAATCATGCAAAACATCCCAGTTGTTCAGAGAAAAAAGCTCCTTACTTTTTTGCTGAAGATAACGGGTCACAGCATCTCTTATAATGCGTAAAGCAACCGGAGCCACCTCTCCCAGGCCAGGTATCTTCTGCAACTCTTCTATGGGAGCATCAAGAACACCACGAAAAGAACCAAAGCGCTTTACGGCTTCCTTAGCCGGCTTCTTTACGTCCTTTCGGGGAATGGCAAGGGTAAGAAGAAGCTCAACCGCTTCGTAGTCAGCAAAGGACTCCAAGCCGCTTGTTAAGTAGCGGTGCCTCAACCGCTGCCGATGCCCATGGTAATGCGGCTTATCCACGGCATATCCCTCTGTCAATAAATTAGACATTGTAACACTATTTTCCTTTTTAGGCAAAGTTAAAGAATTAAACAATCCCATAAATTAACATATTACCAACTTTGATATGTATCTTCGTACTGTCCTGATAAAAATAGAAAGTAGTAACTTCGTCTCAAAAACGATATAGATCTGAACCCAAGCAAACGACGAATTTCATCAATTAACCTTTAAATCTTCAAGAATCTTACTTTTAAGTAAAGTGCTCTTGGCAACTTGATCGGTTCCACCTAAATATTGGTATCTTTCCCACACCAAGGATATGCATTCTAGTATCATCTCTCTTGTAGCTTTTGTTAAATCTACTTCAGCCATTTTCCTTGCCGATGGCACGCTCGATCCCATTAGTTTCATTGCCGTAACCATGGCTGCATTGAATCTAATGTTGTTCCAGTGCGAATTTGCTATATCACACTCTTCTGATCTTAACGCATCCTCCACCCGTCGAGTAAGCTCAATAGAATTGTAGTAAACGTTTAAAGGGTAGCTTTCATTAAAAATGCGTCTGTAATCTTCGTCTGATTTAATCAATCTTGAAGGACGAGCTCGTGCATTTGCGGGATCACCTAAAGCGCAAGCCAAAACAGCTTGTGCTAAAAATCCTATACTCACTATCTTTCGTACTGGCTTACCCTGATTTTTATAGAAATTCTTTCTCCTATCATAGAAAAGCCCCCGCGTAGCAAAGAAATCTTCAATGTCGCGATGTATTTTGTCAGTTGCTCTCAACGAAGCACTGGGAATATCTGTCTGACTGTTAGTAGCTCTGATAATACGGTCTCTGCTTTCTGCGTCTTCTGTTACAATAACTCGAACTAAAATTGATCGTTCATCAAATTGTTGAGATTTAGAGGATAGCACATTAAATATCTCACGGGAAGTTTGAAGACCGTTTACAATCTCTGCATTTTCAATTGTAAGAGTCTTGCCACTAACTATTGCATTGGAGCAAATTACAGTTATACCATTATTTAACCACCAAAAATCTTCCGGTAATGTATCAGAGATTAGTGTTTCTCTAATACTTCGGTTAACTTCAACATTTCCTTGGTAGTCACGTACGTTGCCCTCCAAATATTCGTTCATTAAGAATCCCGTTATCTGTTATAAAAGAATAGTAATCACTTAAATGTGCTAGACACACATACGCGTTGTCGGTAGATATAGGTGTTTCTGCTAGTTTTAAGTGGTGTACTGATTTTGGAGTACGTCTTGCAAGTTGCAGTAGCTTACTCGCTGTTAAAAACTCAAAAAAAAAATCGACCGGTGAAAATGCAGACTCCACAATCTCCTTTAGATAATCAATCTTACGCTTTACATTAGGATGAACTTCGGTAGCAAATGCAGCATAGTAATAGCGTATTGACAATTTAGGGAACTTCGAAATTAGTGCAATATAACATTCCCTGAAGGTGTTTATTTTTTCAATGAGATCAGAATTATATACTGTTGTAAGGCTGGCTGTCGCCCGAGAAAGATCTAAAAGATCGTGGGAAGTTGCACAAAATCTATCCATGCCCGCTTCAGAAAAACCAGAAGCAGTTTTTGCTTGAACAAAAACTAAATCTATTGGAACATTTCGCTTGTATTCAGACGGATTATTAATTATCTCTCTACACAGCGTGTTGTTAATGAATAAATATATTGCATCAATTCCGCCATCTCCGCCTCCATTAACAATTCCGTCTTGTATTTCATCATAACTGAGGTCGCGATCTTTAAGAGCCTGCTCAGTTGCAAAGATATTGAAGTATTCTTTTTCTGACAATTCTGGAGCCAACTCGCTCCTTCGCTGCGAAACAAGTTGTCGAATTAAAATCAAATCATTCGCGCTCATTTTTGCCCCCCAAAGATTAAAAGCTAGATATTTTTTTAAAATTCTATCCCCAAAGTGAAAATACCTTTGAAAAAATAACAATGATATGTGATTTGTTCCAATTACAACAATTGCCTTGGAATACATATCAATGCTTGTACTAACACCTGCAAATCAGTAATTTGTATTTCCGTCTTCTTCAGCTTCCCGGTTGGCGCGGGATATTAGAACGCTGAACAGGGCTTGCCAGTGCCTGGCTTGCTCCATGGCGACATAACAAGCTGCATCACCCTGCAACGTGATTACAACTCCTCCAGGACATCGGGGTAGATGATGGTCTGGAAGAGTTCTCCGGTAGATTCGTCTTCCAAGTTGATGGTTACCTTGATGTTTTCGGCCTTGATCCCGGCAAAGAGCTGGTAGTGCATGGCGGCGAAGCCCAGGCCGAAGACGGCGAAAACGTCCAGGCTGTTTTCAAAGGCTTCCCTCTCCACCACCAGGGTAATGGCGGTTAAATCAGGGTTGCATTTGACATCCCTGATGGAGGGGAAATCGCCGCCGCTTTTGAGGTCTTCAACAGCCTCGTTAAAGTCCTGCCGCAGCTCCTGCATCAGCTGCCTGTGGACGGAGCGGGACATCTTGTAGGTAACCGAGCCGTCGCTGTTTATCACCACTTTTTTAATTCCTTTTTCCCTGGCCTCTTTGGTTAAGGCTTCCGCGTCCTCCAGTTCAACCATTGAAGCCGGCAAAGTGACGGTTACCTCGGAATCCTGCTGGCCAGATGCAGGTGTGACGGGATTGCCGCATCCCAGCAGCAACAAGCACGCAATAATAAGAATAACCGCCAGCCGCTTCATTTGTTAACGCCCTCTCCGGATGGTGATGTTTGTAATTGGCCTGGTTAAACAGAATTTACCCCGATGATGACGGGGGCAAAAACCGGACCGCCTTCAGGTGAGAAGGACAGGAACCGGGATTTGCGCTCATGATGACGGCAATATCATAACAAACTGTTGTGACATGATGATGTCACACACGCGCATTTTGCTGAATTATGTCGCTATTCGGGTAAGGTTTTCAGTGCGGCGGCAGGCCCGGTTCCCTGGTAAGGGAAAGCAACCAGCCAAAGGATAGAATAAACATCAGCCGCTGCCAAAGACCGGCGTAATCAGCTGCTGTAAACATCAGAGCGGATAAAAAGGTAGCCATGGCGGCGGTTAACAGGGCAACACGCCTTCTATTGGGTGTTGTTTCAATGAAAGCGGCAGAAACGGCAAAGAGAATAAAGGAAAACCCCACGGTGCTGGCAAAAATGGAGTGCATGGTATCGGCCAAAAGATTAACCGGTACACCTTCGACTAATGGCGCATGCCGGAAGAGGCCCACACCGATCAGCCCCAGCCCGAAGATTATTAAGATTACCTGATGAAAACGGTATCCCCGCAGGCCGAGCCATGCTTCCAGGACAACAGCGCCGCCAAGGAAGATAAAAACCATGTTCATGATCCAGGCATGCGGCGCCCCTTGCGCCCCGAGATGGCTGGTAGTGTTTTTAAGTATGGAATAGCCGGGGAAACTGAAAAATGGAAGGATGAACATGACCAGGAACAGCATAATTACAGCAGCCGGCAGCAGGCAACGGAGGCCCAGTTTGTTTTTGAAGTCAATTTTCATCCTTAAGCTTGCCTCGCATACTCAAGAAGTAAAGGGTGCATTCTTCCCGGAAATAAACAAGAGGAGGCCAGGTGATCAAGATATCTTATATTTCAAAACCTGACCCCTTGTTTCTTTATATGTACCTTCGTCATAGACAAAGTCTTTCCTGCCGGGATTGTTGGCGTTAATTTAATTGACGGTAACAGCGCAGCGTTTTCTGGAGGTTGTCGATCAGCTGTTCTCTAAGCCAAGCCGGCTCCAGCACCTCAATGGCGTCGCCCCAGCTCATGAGCCAGGGGATCATCTCCTGCGCCGCGGTGAGGCGGTAGATAACTTCCAGTTCGCCGCCGGGCAGCTCCTTCGTCTGCTGGCTTTCGTGAAAGAGGTTGTGCCTGAAGCGCTCCGCGGGGCCGGCGCGGACTCTAAGGCGCACCGTTTCCAGCTCTCCCGATTCATTCTCGGTCCAGGTGCCCCAGACATCCCTGTAGGATTCTTTCAGCGAGAAGCCGGGAGGCATGCGGTAAGAGCTGTTCTCGATCACTTCCAGCTCCTTGATGTTCAGAAGCAGGAAGACGCGCCTCTGCTTGCGCCGGGTGCAGCGGCCGGTGAGATACCAGTTGTTCAGGCGGCAGAGAAGGCCGTGGGGCTCCACCACCCGCTTCGTGACGGCGCCGTCATAGGTGCGCAGGTAGTTGAGGCGCACTTTCTTTCTCTCCCGGATAGCGCGCAGTATTTCCCGGATCATGGCCTCGCTTTTCGCGGGATCGGCAGGAAAGGCGCCGGATACATAGACCATCTGCTCCAGTTCGCTTAGAT
>Ga0209537_1004544_pt1 | contig 11713 bp, 15 predicted proteins | sample BioPla4DNA1_FD_187698 | JGI IMG/M metagenome (GOLD analysis project Ga0209537, IMG submission 187698) | Biogas fermentation microbial communities from Germany - Plant 4 DNA1 (SPAdes) (version 2) | ecosystem: Engineered > Bioreactor > Anaerobic > Digestate | place: Bielefeld, North...
TAAGCAAATAAGGCCATTTACACCAAGACATAACGGAAAGGTTGAAAGAAGTCACCGTAAGGATAATGAACGTTTTTATGCTACGCATTCTTTTTTCTCCTTCGATGATTTTAGTAAACAACTAAAAACATATAACAGTAGGGACTATAACAACTTTCCTATGAGGCCTTTAAAGTGGAAATCACCTAATTCTGTTCTTAAGGATTTTATCAAGTATGGTGTAACATATGTTTGACAAACCAACAGTCTGAAAATTTTTTAATTATATTTTTAGTATCCCAAATAAAGCTCCTACTAATCCTGTTTATTTGCAATATATTTCATATTAAAATCGTAGCTTGAAGGTTCTTGATATATCCTTAAATCAAATTCAGGAACGACAGCAAAAATATGATCAAAAATATCTGCCTGGATAGCTTCGTACTCCTCCCAATCGGTTTTATTAATAAAAGCATATATCTCAATTGGCAGGCCAGTTTCCATTGGTGGCAACTGTCTCACTATAGTTGTTAAATTACCACTGATATTGGGATTATTCTTTAAGTAATTCTCCACATATACTCTAAAGATACCAATGTTAGTTAATCCAACCCCCTTTGAAATACCAGCAATGTTTTCCCTATGTCCTTGCTTATAATCTGCTAACTCCATCCTCTTGCTACAGATGTATTCTTTTAGGTATGGTACATTTTCTAATCGTTCTAGTAACTCTTCATTACAAAATTTGATGCTAGTAATATCAATATTTATTGCCCTCTTAATTCTTCTAACTCCTGACTCCTTCATACCTCGCCAATTTCGAAAGGACTCTGTAATCATTGCATAGGTTGGTATGGTCGTAATTGTCTTATCAAAATTTTGAACCTTTACTGTATGCAGAGATATTTCAATTACATCACCATCTGCTCCAAACTTAGGCATTTCAATCCAATCCCCAATTTTCAGCATATTGTTTGAAGTAAGCTGAATACTCGAAACCAGTCCTAATATGGAATTTTGAAAAATAAGCATAAGCACCGCTGTAGCAGCACCAATACCACTTAAAAGGATCCAAGGAGATCTATCGATTAATACACTTATTATGATGATAGTGCCGATTATGTATATAATAATTGATACCACTTGCAAATATCCTTTAATTGGCCTCACCTTTGAAATTTCAAAGCTAGAATATATTTCATTCACTGCATCCAAGAATCTACTGGCAGTTGGTAAAATGATTATCACAATACAGGTAAAGGCTATTTTTTGAATAAACACTTCATAAGATGGAAATAGTGATGCAGATATATGTATAATACCAAAGGGCACAATATGGGCAAGCCTTTCAAAAATCCTCTTCTGCATCAAAATATCATCCCATTTGAACCTAGTATTTTTAATATATAGCTTCACGTATTTAAGGAGAAATTTTTGAATAACTTTATCTACTGCAAAGCTAATTCCAAGCACAAACATAAATGCAATAATATTAGATAAAAACAAAGATATCCTTTCACTAACTCCATAGTTGGTCAATAAGCTTTCAATGCTTTCTATCATATCTTTATCCTTCCTCCATACTTGTCTTTTGTTTTAATAATATTGCATTTCTCTGTAACCTATTCCTGTTTCCTTAAAATCTAGTAAAGCAACTAAACCAGGCTAATAAAAAAGCTTTGCTTCCAATATTATCTTGTATTATTTTATGAAGTTTTTATATAGCTTATCCATGCTGTTAAAACTTTGAAGCCGTTTTAAACTTTAAATAAAAAAAGAGCCCTAAGCCTAAAGTATGTTTAGACCAATTGCTCTTTATTCGTATAACAATAAAGTTGCAGATTATTACCTTTACCCCTTTGTTCTTAGCAGCTAATTAATATGTTCGGCAGTGTCTACACTAAGTTCTTAGAAAAACAAGCTACTATTAGGTATCCCCAACCAGTATATAAAACAGTATAAATCAAAGCAACTATTAAGCTCCTTGCTAAATCACCATTACAGTATTCCCCTTTATCAAACACCTTTTTAAGAGCCCTATAAAATAACCAATATATCATAACAAACAAGCTAATTAAGGCACCCCAGACAAAGGTAAGAAGTATTCCCAACAGGATGCTCATAAGTAACCAAGCTATGATAGCTAGTATTGTGATAAATATACCGTCTCCTTCGAGGCAATCAAAATCAACAACTGTATCAGCAAAATCCCAAAAGTCAGCTTTAGATAAACTCATTTTCTTTTTTACAAATCCACCAACATCCAGGTTTTCTTCCTTAATACCAATTCCCTTATACAATCCAAAGAAAAGAAACAAAAAGAGACATCCCGATATAATTCCAAAGGTTATTGTAAGCTTTTGAAACATAGATTTTTCTCCAATAAAGAAGAGAATTAAAAAGGAAACAACAGCTACAATACATAATAAAAGCGCTACATATCTAGCAGAAACCTTAATTTTCTCTCTATCCTTAATATTCATGAAATCCTCCAACTATATATAAAGTTAATCATAATATTAATCCAAACGATACTCCTCATAATCCTACAAAGATAATAACAATTGCCTAGCTTTTTCTTGTAATTCTTCTTTTGTCCCATTATTATCTATTATGAGATGACACAGATTGTGGACTATATAGGCAACATCCTTTTCTGTATTATGATTGCTATTACTGTTCTTAGCAGTTTCCAAACCATCTCTAAGAACTAGTCGTTGGAACCTTATATCCTTATCAACCTCTAATCCTACTGCCATAAAGCCTTTTTCAGTCCAAAACTTATAATCTGCAATAGTTCTACCACCAACGATTACTGGTATCTCAAGATTTCTTATAAGTTTTAAATTCTCATTCAACGAACTCTCGAAGCTATCCTTGTCCACTTCTGACATATTTACATTAAATGCCTTTTTTATTTTTTCATATATTAGTCCAATGGTATACTTATTAAGAATATTTATATCTATTTCACGAAGCTTATCAGCATAAATCTGATATAGAGTTCTTTCATTTCCCATCCATTCTGGACTTACGGAAGCATAAGGCTTTATTATTCTTATTAAGGCCGAAAGATTATACTTTACAACTTTAGGAGATAGTAGCATAAGTTTATCTGCAAGCTCATCCTTCCCTGAGCCCATTTCACCAAATATGATTATACCATTATAGCTTAAGGCCATTTTACCCCTCCTCAAGGCTTTTAATGGTATTATATCATATTTCTACAAAAATCGGTATGCCCCTGGGGCGGTTTCATTACACCCTTCTTATATCTGTTATTAGCCAATTAGTTATACCCAACCTGGCTTTGATAGGCGCACCGCATGTATAACAGATAGGAGCATTATTTTTAGCAACAGTCCCACAATATTCACACTTAATTTCATTAATATCAGAAGTTTTCTTACTAATTAGATAGGTACAGTCCAACTCCAATTTGTGTTTCTCTTTTTCAACTCCTTTGCATAATACAACAATTGAATATTTTACCGTAGCATTCTCTGATGTCTTAATATAGTCAGAAACTACCTGCTTCTGTACTGCAATAGACTTATATTTCTTTATATCCCTTTTCTCACTTTTTAACTTTTGATATAATTCTTCGGTAGCAAATAATTCTAAAGATTCTATTCTACCTTCTACATAGGCATGAATTAATGCAGTTAATACAGTAGCATCTGCATCTAAGCTTGGAAAGTCTCTTTTTATTTCATCATAAATCATACAGTTTTACCCCCAAGAAAATATAATATTTTGATTTTATAACATTTAAAATCGTAATTGATATGTTTTATAATGGTATTATATCATATAACTTCATATTATCATAAAAATAAAACTTCTAAAGGCTTCTTTCAAATGCTTGTAGTCACTGGTATACCTTTAGAAGCAATTTAACTATTATATATCTTTTTTAGACTCCAGATTAATTGAAATTCTCAAAATCTGTATCTTAACTAAAAACTATCTTGCACTGCAGGAACTTTGTCCACTATTCCCTTGAATATTATTGTATTATCTAAATCCTTGTCTATTGCTATGAAAGGAAATACACATACTAAAGCTCCATTAGCACAATTTGATATGTATATCTCATAACTATCTAATTCAGCAATAAACTTTGGGGATACCTTTTCAGTCTCTATCCAAGCTATACCATATTCATCAGAAGTAATATTATAAGTTTCCCTAGTTTTATAGGAGAATATATTAACAGCTTGATTTTTTATTCTGTTACCTTCACTATCCTCTAAGCACACACCTACCTTTGAAGAATCTGTCTTTAGTGTTGTTACGAACGGTGCCATTTCGCTACCACTTAAAGCTTGTACTGTTATCATATTATCTTCTGTACTTTTAGGATCTAATACAGATTCAGTGTTGATATGCAATTCAACATACTTATTTCTTTCTAATAAATATTTATAGGTATTGTCCTTCTCGTCTATATCCTTAAAGGGCCTTTTTGACATTGATATTACATTGGTATGACCAAAATGTAAATCAGCTGTATAATAAATCATTTTCCCACCTCTTTTTCCTTGAGCTTTTAAAGCAATTTATATATCAATCATACTGAAAATTTTCTCTAATAGATAGTTTTGACACCATATTTTATAAAATTATAAAAGTGTTCCAATAAATAAATTTCTTATGTCACTGGGTTGAGGTATTTAATTACGCTACTCTATTATTTCCATATATCTAATATTCTACTAACCCTTATAATCATTGCTTGACTTACTTTTGCTATATGTTTATCTTTTCAAAAGCCTATAATAATGTTCGATAGAATCAAAAAAGTAATTCAAAAGCAAGCATCCACAGTTTTGCTTATACAAACCTGTGGATGCTTGCTTTTTTAGTTCCCTACTGTACGGCAAGGGTTTTCCGGCACTGTTTTAGTTGCCACTGTGCAGAGCAACCTACTGTCTTTATACTGCTTTGTAGCCACAGTACTGGTTTTTTCGGAGCTCCAGCAAACCCGACTTTTATAATATAATTATAACCTTAATTAGAAAATAAATCAAGAAAAGCCTTGTAGTTTTCTTGGCTTGAGCTTCTATCAAAAACAGAAAATAGTACTTTCTTATAGTATTTCTTGTATGCTGCTTCTTCATTAAGCAAAGTGTTAAAATATTGAGCAACATTTTGTGGAGAATTCCTAAAAACTCCACAACCGTAAGCACCTAGTACTATAGCATCACAACCTTGTAAAATCCCTAATATTAAAATTTTCTCAATTCTATTAAGCATAACCTGAGGTATTTTTTGAATATTCTCTTTTCCCTCTCTTTGCTGAACAATACCGGCATTAACTGCAGGAGCTGTTATAAAGGAAACTAGATAAGGCTCATCTAATAAGTTTCCCACATCATCCTTGATTACTGGTACATCTGGTGAAAAAATCATGTAATCAGAATACAAGCAGGTTTTGATTTTCTTATTGTACTCGTACATCTTTTCCATCTGAACAATACAAGGATATAAAGCAGAAGATCTAGCTAAACTTTCCTCTTGAGCAGAAGCTCCATTTAAAAATCCACCGCCTGGATTTTTAGCAGATGCAAAGTTTAAACAAGCTACCTTCTTATATCCTTGATCTAGCAGACGTTTTGCACCAGCTAAGGTTGTTTCATTAGCAACTTCTATTATTCCTTCCTTGTTATCCTCTACTCTGCCAGCGGCTTTGAGTTGTGATAGCTTGGATTTAAGGTCCTCGGTAGGTTCTATTAGTATAGACTCTTTTATAGATTTGTCTACTAGTTCTTTGATGTTGACTAGTTGTCTTTTACTATTAAAGTACTTTCCGGAGTTAAGTATATTAATTGTGTCTTCAGCAATTTGAATTAGTTGGGCTCTATTCATTTTAACACTACCTTTCTTAAAACTATATTTAATTTACTTATAAAAAATTCTACACTTATGTCTACTATATTGTCATAAGACCATCTTTTCCCTTGAACTTTAAAATAATTTATATATCAAATCATACTAAATTTTTGCTAATATTGATAGATTTGACACTATTTTTTTAAAAAATTATAAAATTGATCCAATAAATTAATTTCTTATGGCACAAGAATTCAAGTAGGATTGTAATACAAATTTATTGTATAATTAAAGCAACAATATATGGAGGGTAAGGATTTATATGAATCAATATATTAAGCCAAACCTAGTTTTACCAATAAGCTTACACGATGCAGTTATTACATCTATTGAAATTGCACCTGCTACATCTGAGTTGATAGATGGTACTTTAACCTTCAAATTTTCTGAAGGATTTTATTTAGTTGAGGAAAATAAGGTTGAGGTATCAGGTGAAGCCACTCTTAAATTTACAGGTATAGATTTTGATTTTTCCTCAGTTTACTATTGCAAGGAAAATGAAAGACAAGAGGTTACTTTTGCAGATTTAGCTAGAGATGCTAATATGTATCGACTTGAAGTGGTTGATGAAACTTACGGTTTTAACCAATCAAAATTTGGATGCTCACTTTTCAAAGAGGATTTTATCTACTGGGTGGAAATCGAAATTTATCATTTCAATGAGACAATATATGAATGGAAAAATGCTATTTAGTCATATTGTTCAAAAAACCGACACACCCCTGGGGCAACTGCCCCCGGGACGTATATTTATTTCCCTTTTCTTGAAGTGATATCTTCATCATGGGCTTTATTCTCTTGCTTAAACATATCATCTGCAAACTGATCAAGTCTTGCGGGATGTTTTGAGGCTAGGTCTTGGCGCCCTCTACTTTTTGCATTACCATCGTTTCTTCCTGTCATTTTGTCAACTCCTCTCATAGCGTTATCATACTTAGTGTTCCCGAAAAGCTAAATTATCATGTGGACATCATAATTATTTTTAAAGATATAAAATTTTAACGTATTTCTTAACTCCCCTCTCGTGCTAGTCTCAAATTTAAGTTATTAGATATAATTTTTATTATCTGACCGTTAAATACCTGGAGCTTTCTTATAATACCCCAATCAAATTCTTTATCTGTACCTATCTCCTTGAAAATTTGCAACATATATAACCCTTCATTGTCTTTATCCTTTGTATCATCTATCTGATTATTAAAAAAAATGATACAAACTTCTTAATTCTTATTTTCCCTCCATCATAAATTTATTGATAACTATTTAGAAATGAACTGTAGCTACTTTGCTTTATCCACTAACCTTACCAATATTACTCTAGATGTATTATGCTACATTATATTCGACTAATTTCTATTAATTTTTGCTTAAGGGTCATAAATTAAGAAGGAAATGATAAAATATAATCAGCCTATATAATTACACTTAGTTCAATAGTTGTTATGTACTGCGCTATAACATGTATTAGTAAAGAAGCAATAACAACATCTAAAATACACCGATTATTTACATAAATATAAAGGGAACATCCTCAGTTTCGCTTAAACAACCCGTTGGATGTTCCCTTACAACATGTATCACTATTATTTTAACCTTTGTAAATTAGTTTTCTACTAATTGGCAATAATGTTCGTAAGAATTTACGACTCAATATCTATTTTATTTTTGCCAATGCCTTATTTACTTCGATTAAATCAAAGTATTCTGGATCGTACATTTTACCGCCAGTATCCTTTTTAGCCCAATTCAAATACTCTTTTCGATCTGGATGATTTTTATTCTTTATGACTTCAAGGAAGCTTTCATAGCCATCTATACCACCAATATCTTCTGGTGGTCTACTTCTTGCTCCATCAATGCATAGTGGATACTTTATCCCTGCTTCAGCTTCAAGCTCCTTTTCAAAAATCGGATTAACCCCTTAGTTTTGGACAAAACCTAATAAATTCTTTAATTTTCTTAGAATTAAACCCTTATTTCAATATTAGTTAGATTTTCTCCAAAATGAAGGTTATAAAATTCATTTGGTGACATAAATCTCAAACTTGAATGAATTCTTCTTTTATTATAAAATTCCATGAATTCATTTACAACTTCGTATGCTTCTGCATAGCTTTGAAACTCATATTTTTTCAAGCAATCATCCTCAAGTATTCTATGAAATGATTCTATATGGGCATTCTTATTTGGTGTTTTAACCGATATTCTCTCATGTTCTATACCAATCACTTCGCATTAGGCATTTTCTTAGCAATGCTGCCGCATCTTTAGCTTCGCAGTGGAATCCCATGTGGTAATCAATGATGCTTCTATCAAAGACATCAATAAGGTTTAGAAGGTAGAAAAATTTATCCTCGCCATGGATATAACCATACTTAATGTCCATCTCCCAAAGCTGGTTAGAGCCTGTTATAGTCCTGTTTATAGCGATGCACCGCTTTATCTTATGCTTAATAACTCTCTGGTCTTTTAGTATACCAAGTTCCTTACAGAGCCTATAAACCTTCTTATGGTTGATTGTCAGCTTGTAGTGTTTTCTTAGATGGTAGGTTATTTTTCTATAGCCGTAGTTTGCTACATCTCCATCAATTGACTCCATAATAAACTCTTTGATCTGCTCATGGCATATCTTCTTGTATTCCTTGTCTAAGCTGTACCCCCTAGGCTTACCGCCTTTAGGTTTCACCTTTTCCTTACTTTCTACGCTTAAATTATAGTAGTATGTTGACTTGTTAAGCTTGACTACCTTTAGTACAAAAACTGCGTTATATCCTTGCTCTATATATTTTTTAGCTATTTCTACTTTATATTTAATTGAGGGTTTGATTTTTTATTAACTCTTTAAGTATTGCTATCTCTAGGTCTTTCTCGCCTAGAAGTTTCTTTAGCTGATCATTCTCCTTTGTTACTTCTGTCAATTCACTCTCTAGCTCTTTATCTCCCCAACTAAAGCCTTTCTTCCTGGCTTAACCTTAATCTCATCTTTATTCTTAGATTCCTTAATCCAGGTAAATATTGTTGATTTTGATATTCCATGTCTTCTTGCCACTAATGGATTTATGTCAATATAGTAGACACAATTAATCGAACTTTTTATGCAGATAGCCTGGCCAAATCTTCACACTTTTGGGGAGTGATATAACCAATGCTACTGTGAATTCTTTTTCGGTTATACCAAGATTCTATGTACTCAAATATTGCTAATCTGGCAGCATCAAAATCATAATATTTAACTAGGTTTACTTCTTCTTTCTTCAGTGAAGCATGAAAGGATTCAATGCAAGCATTATCGTAAGGACATCCTTTCCCACTAAAAGAATGAGTGAAAATTTTAGATTCAGATATATACTTTTGAAACTCAGAGATTGTATACTGGCTTCCCAGGTCACTATGAAGAGTTATAGGCCCGCTAGGGCACTGAGATTTTATAGCATTTCTAACAGCTTGTAGATCTAATTCTGTTGTCATATTTCTAGAAAAAGAGTAGCCAATTATTTTCTTTGAAAATATATCCATAACTGATGCTAAATAGCACCAACCATCTTTAAGTGTGTATATATATGTTATATCTGTAACCCATTTTTGATTTATGTTAGTGGTTGAGAAATCTCTATTTAAAACGTTTTCTCTGCTAGATACTTTGCTCTTAGATGCTGCTGGTCTAAATTTTTTAACTATTATAGACCTTATTCCTAAAATCTTCATTAATTTATACGTTCTTTTTATACTTATTTTAATACCTTCTTCAACAAGAGTTTCTCGTATCTTTGGCGCTCCATAACGTCGCTTGCTGGCATTATATATATCAAGGATTCTTTCTTTAAGCATCTTATTTTCTTTTGATCTGTCGCTCTCCTTGTGCTTAAGATGTTTATAGAAGGAACTCCTGGGAACCTTTAAGACACTACACATAAGCTTAATATCTTAGTTGTTTTTATTGTCACAGATGAATTGATAGACTGAACCTACTTCTTTGCGAATATGGCCATGGCTTTTTTTAATATTTCATTCTCCTCTTCAAGCCTAGCCATCTTCTTTAGCATTGCCTGATAATCTGCTGATGTTATAGTTGTATCTTTATCCACAGTTATTGGCTTTACTTTCTTAACCCATCCAGTTATTGTTGATTTTGATATGCCATACTCGCTGCTTAGCTCTGCCAAACTCTTACCGGAGTTATAGAGCTCTGCAATTGTCTTTTTAAATTCTTCTGTGTAATTCTTTTGTCCTTTTGCCATGTAGACACTTCCTTCCCTTTTCTTATTTTAAAGCGTTCGGGTTTTTGTGTCTACAATATTATACTAACAACAAGACATAACGGAAAGGTTGAAAGAAGTCACCGTAAGGATAATGAACGTTTTTATGCTACGCATTCTTTTTTCTCCTTCGATGATTTTAATAAACAACTAAAAACACATAACAGTAAGAACTACAACAACTTTCCTATGAGGCATTTAAAGTGGATATCACCTAACACTGTTCTTAAGAATTTCATCTAATATGGTATAATATATATTTGACAAACCAACAAAGAAACATTTGTAGAATTTCCTAACCAATTAAAAAAATTTATTAATAAATCATATATTATAATAGCTACACTTCATTTCTTTGATAAATAAACATTACCACTCTAGCTAAAGCATATCTTTAGCTAATCCCCCCTGTCATATTAATCAATATCTCAACACAATCCCACTCTCATCACACAAACAATAGTTAATTTTTAACAAATTAACTCTTGCAATTACATATTATTCCATTTATAATATATATTAGATAATATTTCCAGAGATAAAAGGGTGATATTTAATGAAAAAATACAATAGAAAACCAAAGGGTAAAGTAATAAAGCTAATAGTCAACGAAGAAGAGGAAGCTGTTATTAAGAATAAGGCATCCCTATTAGGTATGGATGTTAATGACTATATACTTGATTGCTGTATATTTAATTGGGCAATTTCTGACTATATCAACAATCGCTATGCCCATTCCTCAGTGGCACAGAAAAAATCTAGTTCATAATCAACTCACTATCATAAACTTTGCTAGATATTTTCAATACTATCACCGCTAATATCCTCCTTATTTATATGTGATAACTAATTCACCTCCGAGCTATCATGTATAAATAAGTAATTACATAAATTAAAGGGAGTATACAGGATTAGTGATGAAATCCTTGTACGCTCCCTATTTTCATTTGCTATAATCAGTCTATAATCTACCTTGCAAGCCTTAGTTTATGTCCTAGTCTGCTGTGTACTATATATGCTTTTATCCTAAACTATATGGAAATTCAGGCTCTATGCAATACTTTATCCCAACCTTATGAAATTCCTGGCATATTTCCTTTACCCTTACAGCATAGCCCGAATATAATAATGAGCCTTTTTCTTGCAACCATGCCTTGTCTTTTATGTATCCAATGTTTTGAGACTTTGACACTGCATGTATTACCTTAATATCCTTAAAATCAACCTCTAATAAGTACACATTATATGTTTTCCTATCCAAAACTATTTCCTCTATATAAGTTGTTACAGTCCTCTATCCACAATTTTTACAAAACATTCCTTGAATGCTACCCTATCGCTTAAGCTTTAATTCAGTGCCACATCCTGTGCACTTCCCTAAGAGTTCCAAAAAAACTTTTGGATCATTTATAAATCTATATGCTTCCGACTTTTTAATAATATCCACTAAAACTTCCCTATTAATTTCCATATATGCTCTATTATCTACAATAACAGCTAAATCATTTGCCCATATAAATCTTAAAATAGTATCCATTATCTCAATATTTAAATTTCTTAAATCTAACCTACATGTAACTTCG
>Ga0209537_1004545_pt1 | contig 11712 bp, 9 predicted proteins | sample BioPla4DNA1_FD_187698 | JGI IMG/M metagenome (GOLD analysis project Ga0209537, IMG submission 187698) | Biogas fermentation microbial communities from Germany - Plant 4 DNA1 (SPAdes) (version 2) | ecosystem: Engineered > Bioreactor > Anaerobic > Digestate | place: Bielefeld, North...
GGTTTTTTTGGCATCTTTTTTGTACAATAAATTTAAACTAACAAAGGTTATTTTCTTAGATGATAGTTTTTTACGAAAAAACAAACTATCTTTGTATTGCAAATTTACAGAATAGCGAATGAGAGAAAAAAACAGGTTATTAGAAAGCATAATAAAAGGAATACAGGAAAAAAAGGGGAAAAACATCACCACTATAGAATTGAAGGAGATTGCAGGAGCAATCTGCGATTATTTTGTTATTTGTGAAGGAAATACTCCTATGCAGGTTTCGGCTGTCGCTGAATCTATTGAAGAGGTTGTATGGGAAAATACGAATGAAAATCCGCTCAGAATACACGGTCAACAACGGGCAGAATGGATTGGCATGGATTATGGCACCATTATTGTGCATATTTTTTTGCCTGAGTTGCGTGTTTTTTACGATATCGAACATTTGTGGGCTGATGCTTTTCTAAAGACTATTCCCGATGTAGAATAAAAACTTATTTCTTTTATAATTGTTACATTCGTACGTTATTAATTTTTTCTTGGGGATAATAAATAAATGGATAAAAACAATAAAAATTCGAATAAGCAACCACCCTTAAACCCTAATAAAGGCAATAAACCTCCAAAATCATCTTTTAACGCATACTGGATTTATACCCTTATTTTTGTAGCCCTGTTGGCGTTATACTTTTTTGGTGGAAATTCTTCGGTAAAGGAAGTATCATGGTCTGATTTTCAGAAATATGTAAATGAAGATCGGGTTGAGAGTATTGTTATTTACAGTAATAAAGAGATAGCCGAAGCAAAAGTAAGGAAGGAATCCGCAGGTTACATTTTTGGAGAAGATGTAAATGCTGCCGGAAAAAATCCCGTTATTACGGTTCGTATCCCATCTGCAGAAGGTGCTTCGGAGTTTATCGATAAAGTAAAATCGGAAAAAGGGTACAACATTGAGGTGCGTTTTGACACCACATCCGAAATATGGGGAATTCTACTTACCGCCGCTCCTTTCATTTTGTTGATTGTTTTCTGGATTTGGATGATGAGAAGAATGCAAAGCGGCGGGGGTGGCGGAGGTGGAAATATTTTCAGTGTCGGGAAATCCAAAGCCCAGCTTTTTGACAAGGATGCAGGTGAAAAGGTCACTTTTAAAGATGTTGCGGGGCTTTCGGAAGCCAAGGAAGAGGTTAGGGAAATAGTGGAATTTCTTAAACACCCCAATAATTATACCCGATTAGGTGGAAAAATCCCTAAAGGCGCATTGTTGATAGGACCTCCCGGTACAGGGAAGACCTTGCTGGCAAAAGCTGTCGCAGGTGAGGCCGACGTGCCGTTTTTTTCTATTTCGGGATCCGATTTTGTCGAAATGTTTGTTGGAGTGGGCGCTTCACGAGTACGAGACCTCTTTCGTCAGGCAAAAGAAAAAGCCCCGTGTATCGTTTTTATTGACGAGATTGATGCTGTAGGGCGTGCTCGCGGCAAGAATGTCAATTTTGGTGCAAATGACGAACGGGAAAATACCTTGAATCAGCTTCTAACCGAAATGGATGGCTTCAGTTCGAATAGCGGGGTTATCATTCTTGCAGCAACCAACCGCGCCGATGTATTGGACAAAGCCTTGCTGCGTGCCGGTCGTTTCGATCGTCAGATCTATGTGGAATTGCCCGATTTAAATGATCGTAGAGAAATATTCAATGTTCATCTTCGTCCGATTAAAATTGATGAAACGGTAGATGTCGATTTCTTGGCTCGCCAGACACCCGGTTTTTCCGGTGCAGATATAGCCAATGTTTGCAATGAAGCAGCCTTGATTGCTGCACGCAGAAAAAAGAAGTTTGTTCAAAAAGAGGATTTTTTGAGCGCTGTTGATCGTATAGTTGGGGGATTGGAAAAGAAAAGTAAAATTATCACGCAGGATGAAAAACGCTCCATTGCTATTCACGAGTCCGGTCATGCGACGTTGAGTTGGTTCTTGAGATATGCAAGTCCATTGGTTAAAGTTACTATTGTTCCGCGAGGAAAAGCGTTGGGAGCAGCATGGTATTTACCGGAAGAGCGGCAAATTACAACCAAAGAACAAATGCTCGACGAGATGTGTGCGTTACTAGGTGGTCGTGCCGCAGAAGAATTATTTACAGGAACCATTTCATCGGGAGCAATGAATGATTTGGAAAGGATTACCAAACAAGCGTATGCAATGATTATGTATATGGGTATGAGTGAGAAATTGGCAAATTTGTGTTATTATGATTCTACCGGTCAGGAATATTCTTTTTCCAAACCATATAGTGAGGAAACGGCTAAATTGATCGACAGTGAAGTAAAAGCCATGATATCGGAACAATATGAGCGAGCAAAGGCTATTCTTTTAGAGCATAAGGAAGGTCATGGCAAACTTGCTGAAATTCTTTTGGAAAAAGAGATTATTTATGCCGAAGATTTGGAAGCGATTTTTGGCAAGCGTCAATGGATTTCTCGTTCGCAAGAGATTTTGGAAATTAGTAAGAATATGAGACCCGACGATAATATCATTCGTTCGAAACCGCAAGAAGTAAATCCTTTTGCTGACGTAAATCTCAATTCAGCTTCGACACCTCGTTTTTCTAAAGAAGGAGAAGAAACAAAAGTGGAGAAATTTTCAGAAAACGAAAAAGATATCGATATATCCGAAAAAGAAGAGTAATTCGTTTTTTATGTCGCAACAAGGGCATCCAAAACTGCTTGGATGCCCTTGTTGCATAATGGATGTTTTCTTTTTATTGTTTTTAGTTTTTCTTAATAAGAATCAATCTAAATTATACTGAACAATATGCATGTCTTATTCGTTATAGTGATAGACATCAAATGTAGCTAATAAATGTATTCTCATTGAGTGGGGATAAGTGCAATGGGCATGTTGATGTACCTTAATTTACATACTCAACGCAACGATGATAATATTAACTCTAAAAACAGTAAAAGTATGAAGTTTGAAAAAGTACCGCTTCCTTATGCACCCGATGCTCTTGAGCCGGTTATTAGCAAAACGACAATTGAATTTCACTATGGCAAACATCATCAGGCTTATGTGGATAATTTAAATAGGCTGATTGTAGGAACAGAATTCGAGAATGCCGATTTGGAAACGATTGTGAAAGAAAGCGATGGGGCTATCTTCAATAATGCAGGACAAGTTCTGAATCATGATCTTTATTTCACGTCATTTTCTCCAAACGGAGGTGGGAAGGCAAAAGACAAGTTGGCTCAAGCGATTGATGAACAATTCGGTTCATTTGAAAAATTTCAGGAATTATTTAACGAAGCCGGAGTTTCATTGTTCGGTTCAGGTTGGGTTTGGCTGGCTAAAGACGGGGATGGCAAGCTTTCCATAGAAAAAGAAAGCAATGCCGGCAATCCGATAAGAAAAGGATTGACCCCAATCTTAGGATTTGATGTTTGGGAACATGCTTACTATCTCGATTATCAAAACCGCCGGGCCGATCACTTGAAAGAATTATGGAAGATTATAAACTGGGACGTTGTTGGCCAACGTTATGAATTGAAAGCAGTTTAAATCCGGTAACATTGACACGTTTGATATGGAAATAGAGATGTTGAAACAACCGACATCTCTATTTTTATATTTTTAATCGTATCGCTTAATTTAAAAATCTTCTTCGTAGTAATCGATCGTGTTTTTCGAATCGTTGTTGCTGCTGTCATTTTCGTTATTTGCAGCGTCTTTCACTTTGTTGAGATGGGTGGATGGCATATCCATATCCCGATGAACCAGCGTGTCCTTTACTATTGCATGAGGATCAAAATCTTCGAAATCGAGTGTTTCCCAAAGAACATCTTTTAGCTTTTGGATGCCGAAACCTGTAATGGAAGAAATAAACACATAAGGAATATCGGGTAAATCTTGTGTAATTTTTTTCATTTGCTCCTCGTCGATCATATCCGATTTCGAGATGGCCAAAACGCGGCGCTTGTCTGCCAGTTGAGGGTTGTATCGTACAAGTTCGTTTACCAGTGTATCGTATTCTTTGTGGATATTTTCGGAATCAGCCGGAATAACAAAAAGCAACAGCGCATTGCGTTCGATATGTCGCAGAAAACGTAATCCGAGCCCTCTCCCTTCACTTGCTCCTTCGATAATCCCGGGTATATCGGCCATCACAAACGATTTTCCATCACGATATTCCACCATTCCCAAAATTGGCTCCAATGTAGTGAAAGGATAATCGGCAATTTTGGGTTTTGCCGCTGAAACTACCGATAGTAGGGTTGATTTCCCTGCATTGGGGAAACCTACCAGCCCCACGTCGGCCAGAAGCTTTAGTTCTAAAATTATCCAGCGTTCCTCTGAAGGTTCACCGGGTTGTGCATAACGTGGCGCTTGATTGGTAGCCGATTTGAATCGGGCATTTCCTAATCCGCCCTTCCCGCCTTTCAGCAGGATGACTTCTTGTCCATGCTCGGTTATATCGTATAAAAACTCACCTGTATCTGCATCATAAACTATTGTTCCGCAAGGTACTTCGATGATTTTACTTTCTCCTTTTTTCCCCGAGGATTGGTTGCGCGAGCCGCTTTCTCCATGTCCTGCAAAAATATGGCGTTGATAGCGCAGGTGCAATAGCGTATGATAATTGCGGTTCCCTCGAAGGATGATATTTCCCCCGTCACCGCCATCGCCTCCGTCGGGTCCGCCTTTTGGAAGGTGTTTTGCTCTATGGAAATGCACAGAGCCGCTACCTCCTTTTCCGGAGCGACAAAATATTTTCACATAATCAACAAAATTAGATTTTGTCATTCTTTTTTCTCCGCCACAACTTTGTCGACTGCCTCTGCAATCGAAGCAAAAATTTCTTCGATCGATCCTTTTCCCGAAATTTCTACCAGTTTACCTTGTCCTGCATAGAATTCCTTTAAAGGAGCAGTTTGGTTATAATAGACTTTCAATCGCGATTCAATGGTTTCGCGGTTATCGTCGGAACGCCCCATCAGTTCGCCTCGTTTGAGCAATCGGTCGATAAGTTCTTCATCGTCAACCTCAAGACTGATCACAATGGATATTTCTTGACCGAATTTTTTTAGTATTTCATCAAGAGCCTCTCCCTGAGCCAGCGTTCGAGGGAATCCGTCGAAGATAAATCCTTTTGCTTCCGGATTCTTTTTTATGGTGTCCTCCAGCATACCGATGACCACTTCATCGGGGACCAATTGACCTTCAACGATATAATTTTCGGCCATTTTCCCTAAATCGGTTTTTGCAGCCATCTCTGCTCTCAACAAATCCCCTGTTGAGATGTGTATCAAACCGTATTTATCTTTCAGATGAATGCTTTGAGTTCCTTTCCCCGAACCGGGTGCTCCAAAAATAACAACGTTCAACATAGTTTACCGTTTAATTATATATAATTACTATTTCTTTTTCAAAGATACACCATTTGTTCCTTTTAAGGAAAAAACGCGAAAGCGAACGATTGAAGCTTTCTCAATTGAAAAATAAAAACGACACTTTGGAGTGCCGTTTTTGCTTGTTTTAGAGGTACCTGGCGGATTTGAACCGCCGTAAACGGTTTTGCAGACCGCTACCTAGCCACTCGGTCAAGGTACCAAGAATTGGTAACTGCAAAGATAATACAATTTCCCGATTTCATAAAACAAAAGCCATTATTTTATGCAAAAAGGCGTTTGAATGCTTCCTCAACTTTGCGTACCGTTTCAATCTTTATCGTTGTTTTTGTAGTAAAACCTTTTAGGTTATGTGCCGGGATGAGAATAGATGAAAAGCCGAGTTTTTCTGCTTCAAGGATGCGTTGTTCGATCCGGTTAACGGGGCGGATTTCTCCCGATAGTCCCACTTCGCCGACCAAGCAAATATTTCTGTCTATCGAAATATCGAGGCTAGACGATAAAATGGCGCTGATTACCGATAGATCCAGTCCGGGATCATTTATTCGCAAGCCTCCTGCTATATTCAAAAAAACATCCTTCTGCGAGAGTTTGAAACCTGCCCTTTTTTCCAATACTGCCAGCAGCATGTTCATTCTTCGGATATCGAAACCTGTGGACGAACGTTGCGGCGTACCATAGGCTGCAGTGCTTACCAGAGCCTGAGTTTCGATCAGAAAGGGGCGGATACCTTCGATAACGGCAGCGATACCTACGCCGCTCAGGCCTTCATGGTTTTGGGTGAGCAGCAGTTCCGATGGGTTGGTTACTTCGCGTAGGCCCGACGAGCTCATTTCGTAAATGCCGACCTCGGATGTGCTGCCAAAACGGTTTTTTATGCTTCGTAGAATACGATACATATAATGGCGATCGCCTTCGAATTGCAAAACCGTATCCACAATATGTTCCAGAATTTTAGGTCCCGCAATGTTCCCTTCTTTGGTGATGTGCCCAATCAAGATGACGGGTATACCCGATTGTTTCGCAAACTTCAAAATCGAAACGGCGCATTCGCGTACTTGAGAAATGCTTCCCGGCGATGATTCCAATACATCGCTGTATACCGTTTGAATGGAATCGATTACAACCAATTGGGGCAACGTGTTTTTGATATGTGTAAAAATCTGATCGAGATTTGTTTCGCAAACGATTAGGCAGTTATCGTTTGCGATTCCGATTCTATCGGCACGAAGTTTTATCTGTCGTGCACTTTCTTCTCCCGACACATATAGCGAACGTATATGTTGCAGTTTCAACAGGCTTTGCAGCACCAAGGTAGATTTTCCGATACCCGGTTCTCCGCCGATCAGTACCACCGATGCCGGAACAAGCCCTCCGCCAAGTACGCGATTCAATTCGGCATCGCAAAGATTGATTCGTGGTTCTTCGTCGGCGTTTATTTCGTTGAGTGGCAATGGCTGACTTTTTATACCGGAAAAAGAACGCATATCGTCTTCTTTCGAGAAATCGTTTTTGCCAACGATTTCTTCTACGAATGTTCCCCATTCGCCACAAGCCGGACAACGCCCCATCCATTTGGGAGACTCATTACCGCAATTGCTGCAAAAATAAACCGATTTGAGTTTTGCCATAGTTCTTTCTCGACAAAGTTAGGGAATATTTGTAAGTTAAACGCTTTAAATGAAGGCATATCCTCCTATTTTACCGCAAAAACACACAAATTATCATGAAATAATTTTAATTCGAGACCAATAGTCGATTTGTTTTGTGCACGTGATTTCGATAGTTGACCGGAAGGGAAAAGAAAGCGACGTTGTGTTTCTTAAAACTCGATTTTCAATTGTTTTTCAAACAGCGCAAAAGTTTTGCGGTGGTGAGGAGTAATGCCGTACTTTTTTATTGCCTCGCGATGTAAGCGTGTGGGATATCCTTTGTTTTGCGCCCAACCGTATACCGGGAATTCGGTATGAAGATTTTTCATATACCCGTCTCGGTAGGTTTTGGCCAAAATTGAAGCGGCCGCTATCGACATGTATTTTCCGTCACCTTTTACAATGCATGTATGGGGAATATTTTTGTACGGACGAAAACGGTTTCCGTCTACCAGAATATGTTGTGGTCTTACAATAAGTTTGTCCAGTGCCTTGTGCATGGCTTTTATCGATGCCCAAAGAATGTTCATTTCATCGATTTCCTGCGGCGAACACGATGCGACGGCAAAACACAGCGCCTGTTTTTCGATAAGGATTCGCAGCTCGTCGCGGTCGTTTTCCGAAAGTTGTTTGGAATCGTTGAGTTTGGCACATTCAAACTCCGGAGGGAGGATAACGGCGGCGGCAAAGACAGGTCCTGCCAGACATCCGCGCCCGGCTTCGTCGCAACCGGCTTCCGTGCAATTGCTATTCATACGGCATGCCAAATGTGGGAACGCTTTTGGTTTCATAAGGCAAGTTCCACATTGTTGTCGGCAGGCGGGTAATCCGGTTGGAATGAAGTTGGTTCAAAATTTTCCTGCCCCATTATTTTCCCGAAAATTTGTATTGCCTGCAACATTTCTTCTGTCAAATGTTCATCTCCGCAAACGTGCAACAGGTTCATTTCAACGATAACATCGATAAGCGCCTGTCGGATTTCCTTGGGTAAAGGTATGTTGAGGTTGTTTATTTTTGATGAAGCCGAAGCTTCGGTTTGTTTACGTAGTTTTTCTCTGTATTCAGCTGCCAGTTGTGGTTTTGAAGGAATCGAATTTACTACGTGCGTGTTTATTTTCAGGGTATTATTCTCGAGAAGGATAAGACGGTATGGGAAGGGATATTGGGCCAGACTCCCGGTTTCCACATCGGTAATCGTATTCCCTGCGGGTGACGTGAAAGAGGTGATATCGTTGGCATGAAAGTGTCCTGTAAAAACAATTTTCAATCTGTTGTCTGCAAGAATTTCTGCATTTTTTTCCCAGTCATCAATCAGATATTCCGAAAAGAATGCACTTTGATAAGGCATGTGTTCCACCAAACCGTGATGTATCATGCCAATTACGTCGATATTTTTTTCTTTTGCTTCGTGGAGAATGTCCAATGCCCAGTTGAGAGTTTGTGGAAGAATTCTTCCGGATGAAATGGATGAGGTGCGGTATTCGTTGTATCGATTGGTGTCGAAACACAGCAGCCATAGCGAATCGTTTATGAATGCAAGGTAACTCAGCGAAGCGGTATCGCGTTTCACGGCTTTTCCATAGCCGAAATCGGAATAGATTGCCGCGAATTCTTCGGCTGAAACGCTCTCTATGGGTTCGGCTTTGTCTCCAATGTACTTTTTTGCCGTGGGAACATTGATATCATGATTACCCGGAACAACAAATACTTGCGTACCGTTTTTGGTTAACGGCAGGAGTTTTTCTTTAAAATCCAAATGGCTTTGTTTTTCTCCGCTGTTGGTTATATCGCCGGGAATGAGCAAAATATCGGGGCATTCATCGAGCAAATCGTTTATTACTTTATCCAATACCGCGTGAAGATCTTCCGTATTCCTTCCCGTTGCCGTTTCGTATTTCTCCAAAGCGGTACCTTTTCCTGCGAGTTGGGAGGATAGATAATGCACATCGCTCACAACGGCTATCTTTATCGGTTCTATTGTCCAAACCGATACCCAAGAGGTTAGGAAAAGCAGAATATATAAAAATCGTTTCATTGAGATGAATTATAAATTGAATGGGTTTTTCGGAAGGAAGGGATAAAAATATACCGATACCAATTCCAAAAGTAATTATGTTAAATCAACATCCGATTTGTTGAATAGGGATTGAGTCAAAATCATGGCAATGCATGAAGTTTTTATGAATTAAGTAATCGCTCAATTTCTTCAATATCGGCACGGAATCTTTTATCTACTTCAGCAAGATTTTTTACGGCGTTGCAGGAATGTAGTACCGTGGAATGATTTCTGTTGCCAATTTGAGCTCCAATTTGAGCGAGTGAAAGTTTGGTATGTTTTTTAACAAAATACATAATTACCTGACGTGCTTGAACAATTTCTCTTTTTCGGGATGCAGAGTGGACAAGTTCTTTCTTGATGTTGAAAAAATCACAGACAGTATCTTGGATCTTTTGTACGGTGATGCGTTTTTTTTCCAATTTGAGTGTTTGTTCCATCACTCGTTTGGCAAGACTTATATCAATATCGCGGTCGTTGATGATAGAATGTGCCATCAGCGAAACAATGACACCCTCGAGGTCGCGTACGTTATCGGTAACATTTTCCGCAATGTAATCGATAACTTCATCCGAAATGGACAGCCCATCGGAAAGCACTTTGTGCTTCAATATTTTTTTGCGTAATTCTTTGTCCGGACGTTCCAGGCTTGTCGTCAACCCCCATCGGAAACGTGTTAGCAATCGTTCTTCCATTCCCAGCATATCCATAGGAGCGCAATCGGAAGTCATTACCAGCTGTTTGTTGTTTTGATGCAGGTGGTTAAAGATGTGAAAAAATGTATTTTGCGTTTTTTCCAATCCCGATAATTCTTGAATATCGTCGATAATCAATACATCGATGCCTTGATAGAAATTGATGAAGTCGTTTATTGTATTGAATCGGCGGGCATCGGTAAATTGTATCTTAAAAAGGTGAGCCGAGAGGTAAAGCACTTTTCTTTCGGGATATTTATCGAGGATTTTTGATCCGATGGCGTGGCAGAGATGCGTTTTGCCAACTCCTGAATTACCATAGACAAATAAGGGATTAAAGGCAGTTTTTGCAGGGTTTTCGGCTACAGCTTCTGCGGCCGTGCGTGCCAAGCGGTTGCTTTCCCCTTCAAAAAAGTTGTTGAAGGTATATTTGGAGTTTATTTGGGAATCGAATTCGGGAGTTTCTACGCGTTCAAACGGATTGGGAACTTTTATGGCTATTTTTTTTGCAAGTTTTTTGTCTCCCGATTGTTGTGTTCGGGGTTCGCCCCGAAGTTCCACCGCCGTATTGGTTTCTGTTTCAACTAATACCCGATAGTTGAGAATGGTGCCCTCTCCAATTTCGCGATAAAGTGTTTGCTGAATCAGGTCAATGTATTTTTCCTCAAGATATTCATAAAAAAACTGGCTTGGCACCTGGATTGTCAACACATTATCTTTATAACTCAAAGGGATAATCGGTGCAAACCAAGTGTTGAATGCAGCTTCGGAAATATTATCGCGAATGACGTTCAGACAGTTATTCCATAAAATCTTGAAATCTGCTTTCATTTGGCTATTAAAAATCGTTTTCTTATCGTTTCTTGAGTACAAATTTTGGGAATATTTTTCAGAAAAAAAAATGTGTTTCTTTATTGGAAAAGGACAACAAAGCACAGGGTTAATTATCAAACGGATAGCTTTAAGTATTTAGATGTCAATTATCTACAAAAGCTCCATCCCTGCAAAGCTTTGAAAATCAGTATTCCTATTAAGTGTATAAAAAACTTTGAAAATGTAAAAGCATTTCGTTTTTTATCGCTATATGCAATAATACGAATACTTTTGCGATTTTTATACGAGAAACACTTATTTAGAGTGAATCTAGTTAAATGTTTTTTGAGATAAAAGTCAAATGGGCTTTAAAATTAGAATAGGCGCAATTTTACGCTTAAATATCTTTTCGGATTTTCTCGTATGTCCTCCAGCAATTTTGTTGCGCTATTGATAACGATCACTAAACTGTCATGAAGTTCAGAACCATTTACCAGTTTTCCTACCGAGTTGTTGGGCGAATTAATTTTTTGCGAAAGTAACTTCAAATTTGTAATTGTTTCGTCAAGCGATGCTAGGGTATTGCTTAAATCGGAGTTTTTCAACTCTTCGCTTACTTTTTTCAGATTATCGGTTACGGTTGTCAGATTCAGGGTAATTTCGGGAATTTCTTCTCCTACGGAAAAAACGATTTTGTTTATATTGTGAGCGGTTGTCTGCAACTCCTTTATCGTGTTGTTTATTCCGTTGATGGATTCCTTCCATACCGGGTCTGTGAGCAATAAGTTTAATGCCATAATCGTGGAATCGATATGTAACAAAATAGAGTCGGCTTTGGGGGCAATTTTTTCGGCGCTGTCTATCATTCCCAGTGCTCGTCCTCCGATAAGCGTATCCCCGGGATTTAAATATCGGGTGCTTTCGTCGTTGATTTTCAATTTGACCGACGATCCGCCTAGCAGATCTGTGCCAAACTCGAGTCTGCTTCCTTCTTTTATTTTAAATTCGTCATCTAATCTTATTTCTACCGCAAACTTCAGAGGATCGTAACTGATCATTCGAATAGAACTTACCAATCCTACTTGATATCCGTTTACCAATACGGGAG
>Ga0209537_1004551_pt1 | contig 11700 bp, 9 predicted proteins | sample BioPla4DNA1_FD_187698 | JGI IMG/M metagenome (GOLD analysis project Ga0209537, IMG submission 187698) | Biogas fermentation microbial communities from Germany - Plant 4 DNA1 (SPAdes) (version 2) | ecosystem: Engineered > Bioreactor > Anaerobic > Digestate | place: Bielefeld, North...
CGTCAAAATATTCCTTATAAGGGGTGAGAAAATTGCTTTCCATCAAATCATTGAAAAGGCGTTCATCCGGGTAATGTGAGCCGAATACATCGCAGGTGAAAAGGATTTGATCCTCTTCCAGATAAGAATAAATGGTGTCCGGCCAGTGCAGGAAGGGAACGCTTATAAAACGAAGCATCCTTCCGCCCAAATCCAGCTTATCGCCGTCATTTACCTCCTGCGCTTTGAACGGTTTATTGGTAATTTCCTTAAGAAAGCCAAGCGCGGTTGGACTGCCCAGGACTGTCAAGTTGGGCACAAGGTCGAGCAGTTTGGCAACCGCTTCAGAATGATCTGGTTCAGTATGATGCATGATCAGATAATCAATTTCGGCTAGATTGGCTACACTTTTGATATTGGCCAAATACTGATCAAAAAACTTGTCCTCGCACACCTCCATCAGCACCGTTTTTTGGCTGCCTTTAATCAAATAGGCATTATAGCTGGTGCCAACGTCAGTAGTCATCACTGCATCGAATATCCGGAGTTCGGGGTCGCGCACCCCCACCCAATAAACACCATCTTGCATAAGTATTGCTGTCATAGGTCCACTCCTTTCGCTTGGTGTATCTTAGCCGTTTTGCTGAATTGCTCTGCGGTCACAATTCCGGTCAAATACTCTCACAATTCTTATTCTTTTTCGCATAACTGGCAAATTTGCATTATTACCAAATTCAGGTTGTTTTTTATCGAAGGCTTGGACCAATTATAGCCCATCAAGCTGAAACAAACCAGATACAACTTCCCTATCTGTCGTCGCAACTTTGGATACTGAGACAATGTGATAATATGGAAATAAGGAACGAACAATGGTTTAACAGTGGTTAAATGGTTGAAGATGGTTGGACGGTGCTTGAACATGGTTGAGTGGTGGCTGAACAGGTTAAACAACGTTAAACAATTGTTGAACAATGTTAAACTATGTTAAAGAACGTCAGCCAAGTAGGAGGAGAGTCGTAAGTGTTTAAGGGCAAGACACTGTTGATTACTGGTGGTACCGGGTCATTTGGCAATGCGGTTTTAAAACGGCTTCTTGACACCGATATTGGTGAGATCCGCATCTTCTCGCGGGACGAGAAGAAACAGGATGATATACGCAAGGCTTTTAAGAATAATAAAATCAAGTTTTATATCGGCGATGTGCGCGACCCGCGGAGCGTGAAGAATGCTATGTATGGGGTTGATTACATATTTCATGCTGCTGCTTTAAAGCAGGTGCCTTCCTGTGAATTCTTTCCCATGGAAGCGGTCAAGACCAATATACTGGGAACAGATAATGTGCTTACCGCTGCTATAGCTGAAGGGGTCAAGAAGGTGATCTGCCTTTCAACCGATAAAGCAGTATATCCTATCAATGCCATGGGGTTTTCCAAAGCATTGATGGAAAAGGTAATGGTAGCCAAATCGGCTACAGTATCGCCAGAGCGCACATTGATCTGCGGCACCAGGTACGGCAACGTGGTTGCTTCGCGGGGATCAGTTATAGCCCTGTTTATTGAGCAGATAAAGCGGGGACAGCCTCTGACAGTTACCGACCCCAATATGACAAGGTTTTTGATGAGCCTGGACGCAGCCGTCAATCTGGTCATTTTTGCATTCTTTAAGGCTCAGGCCGGAGACATCATGGTGCAGAAATCACCGGCCTGCACGGTGGGCGACCTGGCCAAGGCGGTCAAGGAGATATTTGATGCAGATAATGAAATCCGCATAATAGGTACTCGTCATGGGGAGAAAATGTATGAAACCCTCTTAACCAAAGAAGAGTACCTGCATGCCGAAGATCTGGGCGATTATTACCGGGTTCCGGCCGATAAGCGTTATTTCAATTATGATAAATATGTCATAGATGGAGATGAGAAGTTGTCATGTGCTGAAGAATACAATTCCCATAATACCTACCGGTTGACGGTTGAAGAGATAAGGCAGACACTGTTATCACTCGAGTTTGTGCAGAACGAGATTAAGAACTGGAGATAGATCCTGCACTGTCAGGTTCTTATATGAAAGATTGCCACTTCGTGTTTAAGCACCGTAGTAGTAGCTCATACAGAGTTATACCGATTTGGGTAATCGGAGGGTTTGGGGGTAGTAGAATAGAAAAGGCCTAGCCTATGTAATCAAAAAAGTACTTAGAAATGGGTGTTAATTATGAATGAAAAGATTAAGGAAAATATATTTCGGATTGAAATCCCCTTGCCGAGAAATCCCCTTAAAGCCTTAAACGCTTATTTTCTCGCGGGCGATGACCGGAACTTGTTGATCGACACCGGCTTCAATCAAGCAGAGTGCCGCCAGGCTATGGATCAGGCCATGGAAGAGATAGGGTTCTCTATGGAGAACACCGACATTTTTATAACCCACTGCCATTCTGATCACGCCGGGCTGGCAGGCTATTTGGCCAAACCGGAAACCAGGATTTATACTGGTGATTATACCGCCCGGGACATTTCCCGCCAATTTGATTGGTTTGAGGACTTCGGTATCCTGGTGCAGCAGGGCGGGCTGCTGGACATGGACCTGGATCAGAATCCGATCAATCACCCGGGTTACCGCTACCGCACGGATAAAGTCGATTTTAACCAGGTAACGGTGGTGGCTGACGGCACAATAATAAACGTAGGGGATTACAGCCTCAAGTGTGTTCACACCACCGGCCATGCCCCCGACCATATCTGCCTTTATGAAGAAAACCACAAAATCCTGTTTTGCGGGGATCATATATTGGAAACCATCACTCCTAACAACAACATCTGGGAAACCCCCTGGGACATCAAAGTGGATTATCTGGACGAATATCTAAAGAGCCTGACCAAGGTCGAGGCCCTGGCCATCGATCTGATACTGCCCGCACACAGGGGACATGGGTTTGACTGCTACCGGAGGATTCAGGAACTGAGAGAGCATCATGAGCGGCGTTTAAATAATGTCCTGGATATCCTGGGGAACAAAACCATGACCGCGGCGCAAGTGGCCAGCAAGATGGACTGGGATTTGGATATCAAGGACTGGGACCAATACCCCAAGGCGCAGAAGATATTTGCCACCGGTGAAGCGCTGTCCCATCTCTCCCACCTGGTTTGCAAAGGGGTATTGAGAAAGGAACTCCGGGATGGAGTGGTATATTATTTCCGCTGACGCGGGTTTAACGGTGTTGAACATGGTTTAACAATAGTTAAATGGTAGTTTAACGGTAGTTAGATGGTGGTTAGCAGTGGTTAAATGGTGGGTGAACCACGTTAAACTATGTTAACCAACGTTAAACTATGTCAAACAATGACAATGTTAACCAACGTTAAACTATGTTAAACAACGCCAATGCAAAACCGCCTCCCGCTGCGTATGATAGTCTAAGCATTTATAAAAATCGCAGAGGAGGAGGTTTTCATGCATAGCATTGAGGCTATTATTGCTGCTGCCCTGTTGTCTGAAGCAGTTTGGGAAACCGGGAAGTTGGTGTGGCAAAAGGGAAAATTGTCGATTGATCGGGTAGGCGCGCTGCTGACTGGCTTGCTTATTGCCGTAGGCGCGGGTTTGGATCTGTTTAAGTTGGTTGACATAAGCTTTTTCCATCCCCTCATCGGTCAGGTACTGACAGGAATACTGTTATCCAGAGGCGCCAATTTTGTTCATGATTTGTTAAAAACCGCCGAAATAGTAGTGCACCGCAATCAAAACCAAATAACTGAATAAGTGTGGTGCCAGGCCCCAAATTCATTTTTTTCCCGCAATAAAATATACTGTTTAACACAAAACTTATGTTACGATGATTGCGAGGTGATGATGATGGACATCAAAATTGAAAGCCTGATTCCAATTGAAAGGATCAAGAGTGATGTAGATGCCGTTTTTCAGTTGGTCGACAAGAACAATACTGTGGTTGTGCTGAAAGACAATCAGCCCGCTTATTTAATAGTCAAATATGTGGCGGATGCGGATCACCTTCAAGAAAGCCCTGCTGCCGGGTACGAAGGCAGTCCTGACCAAGCTATAAAGAGCGGGCCTCAAAAGAGGAAAGCCGTGAGTCGGAAGCCTCGCCGGGCAAAAAAAGCTGCCAGCAGTGCAAAGGGCAGTGCAACTGGCTCAACCGGCAGCAGCGAGAGCCCCAAATACACACTGCACGAAGCCGTGAGGATGGTGCTGGCGGAAACTGAAAGCAAACAGATGACTGCTGCCGAAGTGGCCGAAGAGATTTACCAGCGGGGGCTGTATCGCAAAAGGGATGGCACCATGACGAAACACAGCCAGCTGCGCGCCAGGTTGATCAATTATCCGGATTTGTTTGAGGTGCTGCCGGGCAACATAATCAAGCTGAAAGAAGAAGGCGTAGAATCGCCTGCCGATGTCCCGATAAATGAATAAGTGTGGTGCCAGGCACCCAACAAAGTGATATTATATACTTGGAAATTATTTAACAATAACATCGGGGCATTATTTTTAAATTGACAAATGTATGGAGCAGTTTTTACAGCATGAAATTTGTTAATCAAGTTGTGCAAAATTATGTTGGCAATACGCATATTACGGCTGTCAAAATGAAACAGCCAGCCAGGGTTTTTATAGCTGTGTTGCTTGCGGTTTTGATAGCCGTCAACCCTGTTCAGACCAACGCCGAGCAAGAACCTTATCAAACCCCTCAGATTGTCTCTGAAGCGGCGGTTTTAATGGACGCCAAAACCGGTCAGGTGTTGTACCAGAAAAACATGCACACCCAGATGTATCCAGCCTCGATCACCAAGATCTTGACCGTACTGTTGGGAATAGAAAACGGCCGGCTGCAGGATAAGGTTACCATGTCGCGGGAAGCGGTATTCAGCATCACCCGGGGGTCTTCGCATATTGCGCTTACGGATGGTGAGGAGATTACCCTGGAACAGGCCTTGTATGCAGCCATGCTGCCTTCAGCCAATGATGCCAGCAACGGTATTGCCGAACACATCAGCGGCAGTATCGAAGACTTTGCCGTGTTGATGAACAAGCGGGCGCGCGAAGCCGGGGCTATAAACAGCAATTTCGTCAATCCCCACGGGCTGCATGATGAAGAACATGTGAGCACTGCCTATGATATGGCGATGATTACCCGGGCGGCCTTGAGAAATGATACCTTCAGGCAGATTTTCGGCACGGTCCGCTACACCATTCCTCCCACCAACAAACAGCCTGAGGCGCGTGATTTGTGGTCGGAACACAGAATGCTCACTACCAACCGTTTTTATTATGAGGGTGTGATAGGCGGCAAGACCGGATATACTTCGGTATCCCAGAATACCCTGGTGACCGCCGCCAAACGCGGGGACCGCGAGCTTATCGCCGTGGTCATGAAAAGCCAGGCTTACGGGGTGTATACCGATACTATAGCCCTTTTTGATTACGGGTTCGAACAGTTTACTGAAGCCAGCTTTGTCCCCGCTGAGATGATAAAACCTTCCCGGGGCCGGGGTGATACTCAACTCGTGGCCGATATTTTGAATCAGAATAAAGATACCGTTTTTACCCGGCTGATCCACAACAGCATCAGTCCGGCGGATGTATCGGTTGATTACCGGTTGGTGAATAAAAGCCAAAACCAACCGCCTGATCTGCAGTTGAGCATACGGCTGAAAACCGCCGGCAACCTGCAGTATGCCGATTTGGGATCGGTGTATTTGTTCAATTTTGATATGCCCCAGGAGGGGAAAAGCCGGCCGGCGTGGCTTGGTTATATTGTCATGGCCTTTAAAGTGCTGCTGTATACAATTTTGGGCATCATCGCCTTATTGTTCATGCTGCGCTGGTGTATCAGAACTCACCGCATGCTGAAGCACAAGAGAATCAGGGCGTAGAACTATCTGCCTAACTGAGCCTGCATGAAGTGAGTAAAGATGTCGCAGGAGAATCAGGGTGTAGAGCTATCCTCACCAAACTGCTGCAAAGAAAAACCGCCGCTATACGGCGGTTTTCATGATTTGTTTGCTGTCTGGTAAGGGTTCGTGTTTTCATATTAACCGGGTTTTATATCAAATGCAGATGACTATGATAATGAGCTCGGGTGGTAATTATTGTGGTAGATTCTTACTCGTTTTCAGATTCTTCATCAACCGGCTCTACTTCGCCTTCACCTATCTCGTCTTCAACAGCTTCCTCGTTGTCACCGTTCTCCCCGGCAGCGTCTTCAGATCCTTCCTCAACAGCGTTTTCGTCGACAACTTCCTCATCGACGGCTTCTTCCTCAGGAACGGCAACGTCTTCTTCAGGTTCAGTGGGTGTGATTATATTTACAGTATAGTTTTCGCCATCCCATAAGACCTCATAACCCAGGGCTTCAGCTGCGTAACGAATCGGGATGCAGGTGCGGTCGCCGGTCAACACTGCCTGTGTATCCATTTCTTTAACTTCACCGTTGACGGTGTAAGTAGCGCTTCCGATGGTAAATACTACCACAACTCCGTCTTTTTCAATAGTAGCCTGATATGTTTCGTTATCCCAGCTAACTGTAGCCCCCAAGGCTTCCATCGGAGCCCTCATTGGAACCAGGGTGCGATCATTCTCGTCTATGTAGGGCTTTTGATCGGCAAAAACCACGGCTTCTCCATCAACAAACACTGCAACATCGGCGGCAACTGCCTGTACGGCAAATAAGCCAACCATTAACAGGGCAAATAGCAAAATTAGTCTTTTCTTCATGAGCACCTCCTACCATTGCCTGAACCCTTATGAACAGCCGCAATAAATATTCCCGGTTTGTCCTAGTGTTTAATATATTGGAAATAATTGCGGTTGGCAACCCGTGCCGTTATGGTAATATAAAGAAATACTTATATTATCTGCCATATTTGCGGTGACAAGTAATGTTTTTTTCAGTTCAGCTGGGTTATCTGCCCCTATATAATAAGTGTGGTGCCTGGCACCACACTTATTAAAAAGGACCGTACTCATTTGTCACTCTAACCTATTTGATATCGATTTTGCACTTCTTGCCAATGATAATTTTTCTGCAATCGTCGCAATCGTCGTGGTCATCATCGTCTTTGCGGCAATCATCGCATTCTTTGAGTATACCCAAGAAATGATTGGCTTCGCGCAGTACATGGTCAGCTAACAGCGGTATAATGATGGACCTTATCTTGCAGGCCAAAATAAGCTCGGTTGCGGTATCCTTGAAATCCCTGATATCTTTTACTGCCCTGAGTTCATCCTTTATCAGCTGGCGCGGGATATGATCATCCCTTTTACATTTATCTATACGTTTGAGCTGCCTTTCCAATCTAAAGAATAAACGGGCAAAATCTTCAGCAGTATTGATAAGGTCTTCTTCCGTAGGATCCAGCAAATGGGCGATGAACAGGGAATGCTCCGCCATAATGCGATCCCAGAAGAGTTTTTCCTCCAGTAGCTCATCGCAGGGGTCGATGGACATGCGCCTCTGTAACCTCTGCAGGTGACGGATGTAGAAGAGGGCTTCGCGCCTGATGTGCTCTATTAAGAGCGGGAAGTTCCAGGTAAACAAGCAGCAGTTAAGCATGCCCTCTAAGACATCGGTTTTAAAATCTACCAAATCCTTTGTTTCCCGGATCACCCGGTCATTGAATCTTTCCAGCACATCTTCGAGATCAGGGTCGCCCGGCCCGGAGCGCAGCATGAGCTCTCTTTTGGTGAGGTCTAGGTCAAACGGGATCCCGGACAGGAACTCGGTTCTTTTCTCCGCCTGTAAGGTGTTATCAGTTACGACTTCGCCCGACTTCAGAACCCGTTTGCTGACATTGCAGTTGGCCAGGTCGACCGCTATTTCCAAGAGCCTTTCGAAGTCCACCCGGAATTGGTCAGCCCGCTCGATGAAATTCTCATTTTTGGCAACAAAAGCGGCTTCCAGAAAGAATGAGTGTTCTTTCATGATGCGCAGGAAAAACAAATGCAGGTCGAGCGATTGCTGCACAAATTGGGCTGGGGATAATCTGGACATATCATCTCTCCTTCCTTTTTCTGTATATCCATATGTTATGAATCTGGCCTCTAATTGGTTAATGAGGTATCATAAGGAAAAAAATGCACTGTTCACCATCTGTTCACCGATTGTTCAAAAAGCGGTCAAACTGCCCAAGTAAAATCATTGTTGAAAAAACTCGAAAATTTAAATTTCAACATTGTAACAGGAGGGGAATTGATGATGAAAAGCTTTAAGAATCAGTCGGTAAAATACATCCTGGTGGCCTTGTTGAGCTTCTTGATCGGCGGCTGGTGTTTCGCCGGCTTGCTGGCAGATCAGGTGGCCGATAGACCCGACAGCAATGTAGCTCAAGCCTCGCTGCCGGGCAGCCGAAGTGTCGCCGATATTGTTGAAACCGTGGGGCCAGCCGTGGTTTATATTGAAGCCACCGGTAGCCGCAGTATGGACAGGACTGATATGCTCTTCTACGGTTTCAGAATACCCCCAACCCCGTATACCGCTACCGGGACGGGGTTTGTCATCGATGCCAACGGCTATATTCTGACCAACCAGCATGTTATCGATGGGGCCAGCAGCATAAAGGTCACCGTGCAGGGGAAAGAGACCCCATATACCGCTACTGTGGTGGGGTCAGACTATGATCTGGATCTCGCGGTTTTAAAGATCGAGGCTAACAATTTGCAGACTATACCTATGGGGGATTCCGATTTGATGCGTCCCGGGGATACGGTTATAGCCATCGGCAATCCCCTGGGGCTGGATCACTCGGTTACCACCGGGGTGGTTTCGGCTAAAGGCAGGCCGATCACGGTTGGGAATCGCAATTATAAAAACCTGATTCAGACTGATGCCGCCATCAACAGCGGCAACAGCGGCGGTCCGCTGATCAACCTGCAGGGGCAAGTAATCGCCATTAATACCGCGGTCAGCGCCACCGGGCAAAACATCGGATTTGCCATACCCATCAACACTGCCAAAAGCATACTGCAGGAGCTTATGACCACCGGCAAAGTGGTGCGTCCCTATCTGGGAATATCCATGGTTGATGTTACTGCAGAGGTGGCTGAACAGCTGCAGCTTAGTCGGGATACCCGGGGGGTAGCCATAGCTTATGTTGTGCCCGGCAGTCCAGCTGCACAGGCCGGGGTCAAGGCTTATGATGTTCTGGTCAGTATAGACGGAAAAGCGGTGGAAAAGGCTTCCGCAGTGCAGGAATATATACAGAGCCAGAAGGTAGGGCAGACGGTTCAGCTGGGCATACTGCGCAGCGGGCGCAATATGACCATAGCAGTCACATTAAGGGAAAAGCCCTAAAAACAATTTCTAACCATACCGCTTATCCGGGAGGAGTAAGCGGAAGAATAATAGAAGATAGTCTGTATCATGCAAATACACCAGACATGATAACAGATAACGGTTATAATTGCTTATATAAGTGAAGTGTCGCGGGTTATCCCAGAGTTGTGACGCCGGTATTGAAAAACAGGTTATAATTGCATATATGAGTACTGCGGGGCGGAAGGAGGCAAAGCCTTTTCGTCCCCGTGCCATTATTAGTTGTATATAAATATTGCGGGGGTATGGGAAATGGATTATGAAGAGATCATGCAGGAGATAAAGTCAAACCTGTGCGGAGATGAGCTCACCGATCTGCAGTATTTGCAGACGCAATTGGATAAATACAAAGACCACGAGCTCTCCCAGGAACTGATGTGGGGCATCGGCCGTTTGATATTCGAGACGCTGCCCGAGCATCAGAAAGCCGAATTGAGCGATACCCTGGTAACCAATATTCAAGTCCTGGGAGCGGTTTTGGAGGAAGCCCAGAACGAAATAGCGGAGCAGAACTACGAGCGGGGACTGGGGCTGTTAGAAAGCCTGGTGGAGAAGATCGATGCCGCCGCCCCCAAGTTTGATGCCGACAGTGAACATGAGTACCTCTGTTTCGATAATCTATTGGAGGAAGTGCTCTATACCAAGCTCTATAATCCGGGCAAAGTCATCCGCCATGTTCCGCGGGAATATTCCGATACTTATCTGGTTTATGGCAATCTGCTCTTGGAGATGGGGCGCTTAAAGGAAGCACGTAGGGCCCTGTTAAAAGCGAACCGCTGGAATCCCATGAAGGTGGAGACGCTTTTTGAATTGGGGGAGATTTATAAAAAGAATCAGCAGTACAAGCGATACCTGGAAATCAATATGAAAGCCCTCCAACACGCTTACACCGCCAGGAACCTGGCCCGCTGCTACCGCAACCTGGGTTTTTACTATGTGGAGAAGCAGAACTATGAGCTGGCTACGGCATTATACAGCTTCAGTGTGAGATTCGACAAGGTGAGCCAGATACCGGGTGCCGCTTTGCAGTATATCTCCCATTTATCCGGCCAAAGAGCGGTTCCGCCCAGTTTCCAGAGGTGCGCTGAACTGTTTGCGGAGCATGGCATACAGTTCGGACCGAACGATTTGGTCTTGAGCATTGCCATATCCCTGGGAGATCAAGCCCGGGAGGCTCAGGCATATGAAGAAGCGGGATATTATTATTCTTTGGCTTATGATTTGACCGGCGATCCGCAGGTAAAGGCATGGATCGATGCCCTGCCGGTCGGCGAGGCAAACTAGGTGACAAATGGGGACGGTCCTTTTTTGTCAACTTTTTACAAAGTTGACAAAAAAGGACCGTCCCCATTTGTCACCTGTCACTTTATTGTTAAATCTATGCAGGAGATTTGAAATTTATTTAGAATGATTAAGTAGTAGGAAATATTATCTATTGTCTAACTAAAAATTTAATACGGATCAAATACTCCGAGCTTATTTGCCTAAATCAAAAAGGACATGGGAAATTAGCCGATAGGGTAGAACGGGAAACGGTTCTGCCTCCCTTCTGGAAAGGAGTACTACCAACTATGCGGGAAAACCGGTTTCGGTTTACTGCTATAAATAGTTTTAGGTTAAACCTCCTGCCCATGCAGGGGGTTTTTGTTTATTAGGTTAAATTTATTACTTTTTTTGCCTTTAATGTTCTTTTCCGTAAATGGGGTTGCCAGAACTTAAATTGAATATAGACTGGTAGATGTTTAAACCGGTGCTGGTATGAAGGCTGGGTATTGGTAATCGAATTGTAACCTAGATAGAAAGGGAGTGAAGGATTAATGAATATTGACAATAAAAGGCGTAAGTATCATCTTTCGTTAATTTTTATAGCGTTTTTGATGTTTGGTTTAGTGAGTGTACTGGCTCCAAATCCACTTTATGCGGCCGGTGGCGATATTACCATATCGGGGCCGGGGCTGAATAATCCTGATGGCATAACCATTACCCAGGAGCAGCTTCAGGGTGAAGTACCAATATATGATGATTATTGTTTAGAGCAGCAGGATATTATTTTCAGCACCATTAACACCTGGCCTACCAAGAGCTGGTACAGGGGGCAAGGTGTAACACTGCAAGAGCTGCTTGATGTGGCTGGAGGAATTAATGACCAGGCTACTCTAATAAGGTTTACCTCCGCAGACGGTTTTGAAGCCACATTTACGCTGCAGGAACTTCTCTACGAACCCAGGTATCGCTTCCCTAATTTTATGGATAATGGCGTGGCTGGTCATCTCATAGGCGATGCCTCAGGTGCGGAACTGGTACCAGTTATCATTGCGCACCAGAGTTTTTACACCCAGGATTACGAAGAGATTTTGGATGCGGAGAATTTCAGCCGGGCTGAAGCCAATCATCTTCTTTACGGG
>Ga0209537_1004552_pt1 | contig 11697 bp, 7 predicted proteins | sample BioPla4DNA1_FD_187698 | JGI IMG/M metagenome (GOLD analysis project Ga0209537, IMG submission 187698) | Biogas fermentation microbial communities from Germany - Plant 4 DNA1 (SPAdes) (version 2) | ecosystem: Engineered > Bioreactor > Anaerobic > Digestate | place: Bielefeld, North...
CTGTGGGTGAGCCAGGGGTTGATATTCTTTCTATTGTCAAAAAGTACGGGCTTCCAGAGGAGTTTCCCCGCAGAGTATTGAAAGAAGCGGCAGCGATTCCCCAGAGTGTCCCATTGGAGGACATGGAGGGCCGCTGGGACCTCCGGGATCTGCCGATGGTTACCATCGATGGCGAAGATGCTAAAGATCTGGATGATGCTGTGTCATTGGAGATACTTCCCAATGGTAATTACCGTTTGGGAGTGCATATCGCGGATGTTTCTTATTATGTCAGAGAAGACAGTGAATTGGACAAAGAGGCCATGAATAGGGGTACAAGTGTGTACCTGGTTGACCGGGTTATTCCCATGCTACCAACCGAACTCTCCAATGGTATCTGTAGTCTGAATGCCGGAGAGGACCGATTGGCGATTTCAGTTTTTATGGAAATTAATGAGATGGGCAATGTGATCCGTTATGAGATCGGCCCTTCAGTCATTCGGGTGGATGAGAGGATGACCTATACAAGTGTGCGCCGTATTCTGGAAGAGGATGATCCCGAGCTCTGTCAGCGTTATGCCGGGTTTACTGCAATTCTTCAGAAGATGAGAGCTCTCTGTTTGATACTGCGCAGTAGGCGTAAGCGCAGAGGTGCTTTGGATTTCGATTTTCCAGAGAGTAAGGTAACACTTGATCAAGAGGGGCGCCCGGTGGATGTTATACTCCTCAGGCAGTCTATTGCAGAACAGATCATTGAGGAATTTATGCTGATTGCAAATGAAACAGTAGCCAGGCATTTAACCAAATTGGAGGTGCCGATGCTCTACCGGGTTCACGAAGAGCCAAAACCGGAGGAAGTGGAATCATTAAATGAATTTCTGCATGGTTTTGGTTTTCACATCCCTGTGGGGGATAGTGTACACCCCCGTTTTTTTCAGGAGGTTTTGCATCAAGTGGAAGGCCGCCCTGAACAACTGGTGGTACATACTGTTATGTTGCGCTCTCTCCAGCATGCCCGTTATGACGCCCAACCATTAGGGCATTTTGGATTGGCAGTGCAATTGTACACCCATTTTACTGCACCAATCCGCCGCTACCCGGACCTGATAGTTCATCGAGTGCTCTGGGAAACCATGGCTCGCGGACAGCTATCCAATAAACATAAAGCGAAGTTGGAGCAGTTGATGCCCTATTATGCTTTCCATAGTTCGGAGCGGGAAAGATTGGCGGAGGAAGCAGAGCGGGAAACTGTGGAATTGAAACAGGTGGAGTATATCAGGAAATTTATTGGTGAAGTATTTGATGCCATTGTGGTAGGCATCACTAATTTTGGTATGTTTGTTGCTCTGCCGAACGGTATCGAGGGCTTGGTGCATGTTTCCTCCATCACAGATGATTACTATCTCTTTAATGAAAGAAACTACACCCTGATGGGTGAACATACTAAGAAAATTTTTCGCATCGGTGATCAAGTTAAGGTGCAGTTGGTACGGGCCAGCCTTGAAGACCGGCAGATCGATTTTGAACTGGTTACGGAATAGTGGTTGGTCGTGGGTAGTTAGTAGTTGGTGGTTAGTGGTTGGTTGATTGGTGTGTTTGTTCAGTCAGGACATGGGTAACAAAAATGGTTCAAGAGATAGGTTACACTCCTTTACAATAAGTAGATGAAATTACTCCTAGGAGGGTTTCATCTATGCCATGGAAGGAGAACAAGGCTGATCTCTCTTTTTTCCAAAATATTATTGATGAGTGGCGAAAACCTTTACCGATGCCTTAGTTTGCAGTTTGATTTTTATGCTCACTGTGTTTGGTGACCTTTTTAACGTATAGGAGGTATGAGAGATGAAAGAACCGATCAAGGTGGTTGCTGAAAACAGAAAGGCCCGCCATGATTATTTTATAGATGAAACATATGAGGCAGGTATTGCATTGGTGGGGACAGAGGTGAAGTCGATTCGCACAGGCAAGGTTAGTTTGCGGGATAGCTATGCTGAGGTTGTGAATGGGGAGGCTTATCTGCAGAACATGCATATATCCCCTTATGATAAGGGGAGCCGCTTTAATCACGATCCCAAGCGGCCTCGCAAACTTCTGCTGCACAAAAGGGAGATCAAAAAACTGTTAGGCCAGACTACCCAGAAGGGTTATACCTTGATTCCTCTGCGCCTTTATTTTAAAAGGGGTAAGGTAAAGGTGGAACTTGCCCTTGCCCGGGGAAAGAAACTTTATGATAAACGCCAGGATATTGCCAAGCGTGATGCCCAACGGGAGATGGCCAGGGCTTTAAGCAGCAGAAATAGGGACCGGTGAGATGGGTAGTTAAATAACAAATTTTTTTATGAGTTTTTATACTGCTGATACTATTATCATATAAGAAGATAGAGGGATAAGGTACATTTTGAACAGAACCAGCCGATGTGACTTTTATTTCACTTTATTGAGCTCTGAACACCTGCTGTGCTACAATAAAAACACCATCTTTTATATGAATAAACAATAAAAAGGGGTGTTATGAATTGAGTATAAAAACAGAGCTTATAGATATGGTTGTAAAATCTGTGAACGAATCTGAACGCAAGGATCTCTTCCGTGAACCCCTTGTCGGTTTTTCATCAGCAGATAATCCTTTATACAGACAGCTGAAGGAGATTATTGGGCCTGAACATCTTTATCCTCAAGATATTCTTCCCGAAGCTAAAACTGTGGTCTCATTTTTCATCCCTTTCTCTGAAAAGGTTGTTGTTAGCAACCGCAAACAGGAAGCTGTTTCAAGGGAATGGGCTGAGTCCTATGTTGAGGCCAATAAACTTATCAATGAGATATCCAGTAAAATGATCGAATATCTCGAAGACAGAGGAATATCTGCTGCCACTGTAAAAGCGACCTATAACTATGATGAAAAAACCCTTAAATGCGGTTGGTCACATCGGAGTGCTGCTTATATTGCAGGTCTAGGCAAATTTGGTGTCAATAGAATGCTGATCACCAGGGTAGGATGTGCGGGCAGGTATGGCTCTGTTGTTATCGCTCAGGAGATTGCGCCTGACAAGAGAACAGATGAACCTGACAAGAGAACAGATGAAGAATTCTGTGTTTATCATAAAAAGGGAAAATGCTTAAATTGCATCAAGGCATGTCCTGTCGGTGCCCTTGATATTGATGGGTTTGATAAATTCAAATGCCATGACCGACTGAAAGAAAATGCGAAGCTGTTTACAGGTCCAGGGCGTTGTGATGTTTGTGGGAAATGTGTTGTTGCCGGGCCATGTGCAATAATCAGCAGAAAAGCTATATAGCAGCGGCACTTTCGAAGCTAATCACCTTCTCCGCAAAAGCTCCGCATCTTGCGGAACTTTTGGGGCGTTTTTTATTCTGCTTGAACAGCGTAGTTGTCTATCATGTAGAAAAGAGGCCATCCCCATTGGGACAGCCTCTTTATGAACTTGATTTGACTAATCGCTTAAGATATGCGCTAGGAAAAATCCTCAGTGCATCTTTCAGACTAGGGAGCCAAATAACCGCCCAGCGTCCAGACGCCCAGGAACCGTCCCCAGTGCATCTTTTAGAAGAAGGGTGCAATAAACACCAGGGATACGATGGACATCAGTTTTAACAAAATGTTCAATGAAGGCCCAGCTGTATCTTTACAGGGGTCTCCAACAGTGTCCCCTTCAACTGCTGCCGCATGAGCGGGGGAGTGTTTGCCACCGTAGTTCCCTTCCTCGATGTATTTTTTAGCGTTGTCCCAGGCACCGCCGGAGTTGGCCAGCATGATGGCCAAACAGACACCTGATACGATGGAACCGGCCAGCATACCACCCAGTGCTTCAGCACCCAGAATAAAGCCGACCAGAACCGGCGCGATGACTGCCAGCAGGCCGGGGGCGATCATTTCTCTAATAGCAGCCTCTGTACTGATTGCAACACATCTTACATAGTCAGGAGTTGCTGTGCCTTCCAATAAACCCTTGATCTCACGGAATTGCCTTCTCACTTCTTCTACCATTTTGCCGGCAGCTTTACCAACAGCACCCATGGTCATGGCGCAGAAGAAGAAGGGCAGCATACCGCCGATTAACAAACCAACTATAACATACGGATCTAAGATGTCTATGGTCTGTATTCCGGCCACCTGTCCGTATGCAACCATCAGAGCCAATGCGGTCAAGGCAGCAGAGCCAATGGCAAAGCCCTTACCGATAGCAGCGGTGGTATTACCGACTGCATCGAGTTTATCGGTGGTTTCCCGCACTTTTTCAGGTAATTCAGGAGTCATCTCGGCGATTCCGCCGGCATTATCAGCGATTGGTCCATAAGCATCAACTGCAACTACCATACCGGTGGTCGCCAGCATGCCAACAGCTGCCAGAGCGATCCCATATACGCCACCGGTTTTATAAGCCAAAATAATTGCAGCACAGATTAAAATAACGGGAAGAACTGTAGAGAGCATCCCTACACCCAAGCCCTCGATAATAACAGTTGCAGGACCAGTTGTTGCTGCTTTGGAAATACCCTGTGTAGGTTTATATTCTGAGGAGGTATAGTATTGAGTGATAAAACCGATCAGAGTCCCCACTACCATACCACCTAAAATAGCCCAGAAGAGGCCGAATTGACCCGGGGTAATTACTCTTACAGCGAAATAGGCAGCGATCAAAAGAATGACAGAGGCAACAGTTGTTCCCATGTTCAGTGCTTTAAGCGGGTTAGATTTTTCATCAGTCTTAACAAAGAAGGTACCGATAATGGAAGCAATGATACCAGCAGCAGCAATGATCATGGGCAACAGAATACCGTTGAATCCCAGTGTCAAGACTCCCAAGGTCATAGCACTGATAATAGAACCAACATAAGATTCAAAGAGGTCAGAACCCATACCAGCCACATCACCCACATTGTCGCCTACGTTATCAGCAATGGTGGCTGGGTTTCTGGGATCATCTTCCGGAAGTCCGGATTCAACTTTTCCAACCAGGTCAGCCCCTATATCAGCGGCTTTGGTATAGATACCGCCGCCGACACGGCCGAAGAGAGCGATTGAAGATCCACCCATGGCAAAGCCATTCACAATTGTGGGTTCTCTAAAGATAAGATAAAGAATACCTAAGCCCAGAAGGCCGAGGCCAGTAACAGACATACCCATAACCGCTCCACCGGAAAAGGCGATTCCCAGAGCGGCATTTTGTGAAGTGCGGGCAGCTTGTGTTGTTCTCACATTGGCTTTAGTAGCCACCTTCATACCAATAAACCCTGCACCTGCAGAGCAAAGTGCCCCGACCAGAAAACAAATAGCGGTCTGCCAGGAATTATTAGGAAGGGCCAGTCCTAGCAGGAAGAAAACAACCACAACAAAAATGGCAATTGCACTATACTGCTTTCTGAGAAAGGCCATTGCTCCATCAGCAATGTAACCAGAAATCCTCACCATATCCTCAGTTCCTGGATCCGCTTTGCTTATTTTGCCTGCCAGATAAGCCGCGAAAAGCAGCGAGATTGCTCCGAGTGCTGGAGCATATGGAACTAAGCTTTGTAGACTATCCATTGTATTAAACATCTCCTATTCCTTAGTGTAAAAATCATTTGTATCCTGTACGAACAGGTTCAAGGATATCCCTAATCCCATATCTCCAAGGTTAGCTCTCTATGGTATCCTTTCTTATATTAGGATTATAAGACTCCTTGACGAGTACACCTCCTTTCCTTCCGCCTTGAGCCACCTTGATTGAATACGGCACTTGCAAAATCTTTTAATTAATTCAACATTGTCATTTAAGCAGATTTTATCGAGTTTTACAAGTCCTGCACCTTAATCCATAACAACGACCTCGAATATACACCCGAGGCCGGAGTCCTGTGTCGGTGAGTCAGGGGGACGATGACTTTGACTCAAGTGCGCCCGTCCCCGTAACACACTAATTATAAAATATTTCCATGCATATTACAATGGTTGAGTCAGTGAGTCAGGGGGACGGTGACTTTGACTCATGTGCCAAGACCCCCGTCCCCTTGACACATTATAATCTCATTTCATCTTCTTCCCGCTGCTTTTTTTCTTTGAGCCATCTGCTGACAAAATAAGAGATTAGAGCAAAGAGAAGGGTGCCGGCAGCGGCCCAAATGAGCCAACCAGGAAACTCAGATGCGGTTTTTGCTGTATCGGATTCCTTGGGAACTGTAACTTCTTTTTTCTCTTCGATGGTTGTATAAAGAGGGATTTCCTTTTCATAGTGCTCACCATATTCATCCTCATAAGATAAAAGGAGTGTTCCTGTAACCTTGCCCAGTTGTTCCGATTCTACGTGCAAATTGGTTGTTCCTGTTTGGGACTCACCTGGGGGAATGGTGCCAATAAGGAGGCTGCCGCCGCTGAGCCCGGGGATATCAATTTTTACGAGGGCGTTATAGATGGTGCTTTTGCCGAGATTCATCAGAGTGATCGAAAAAGACGGCCTGTCTCCCTGGGTCACCCGCACCGGCAGTGATGGTTCTGCATAGCTGAGGCGTACAGGTTGGCGCACTTGAAGAATAATGCGGTCAGAGGCGCTAAGGGGATTGCCATTGCTGTCCTCATATTCCATGGTGATGGTGGCAGGGTGTGGTTTGGACTGGGCAGTTGTAGTAGCTGTTACCTTAAAACTCCAGGTACAGGAGCTGTTTTTGGCAATCTGCTTGTAGTAAACCGCACCTGTGCCGTCAGGTAAAATTTCAGCGCTCTCTTCCCAAAAGGAGACCTTGATATTTTTCACATCTTGTGAGCTGCTGGTGTTGCGTATGGTTACTTTAACAGTTGCACTCCCTCCTGCCTCAATATAATCCCGGTCCAGCACATATTTTTCCACCATCAGTTTTGGTTGAGAGCTGGCTGCCTGTGCCGGTTCAGGCGCAGCAGCAGGGCGGTTGCCGTTTTGCTGTGCATTTTCGGCTGACCCAGCATTTGTTTCTTTAGGGCAGACCACTATCAAAGCAGTGCATAGGATAAACATTATGATCAAGAAACAAACGATTCTTTTCATCTGATCTCCCCCTTACAATTCGCGGATGTTATCCACGATACTGCCCTTAAAGATGGCGCCTACTTTGGAGCGGACATTGAGAAAGCATATAACAAAGAGAAGCGTTACGAACAGGAGCGGCTGCCAGATGGGAAGGGCGGTGATACCGGCTTGGATCTGTTCTTTTACTGCCAGCCACCTGCAAACCGCCAGTTCCGCCACCAAGCCGATGATTGTTCCCCAGCTGAACATATACACCAACTGCCACAGATATGAATGGAGTATCTCCCGCTCAGAGGCGCCCACAGCTCGGAGTGTGCCGATCTCACGCTTGCTCGCTAAGATGCGGGCTGATAGAGTGTTGATCACCATGCTGGCACAGATGGCGAAAAAGAGTATGATCAAGGCAACTGCGGCGATCAAGAGGCCGTATACGATTTTTTTGTTCTCTTTGGTAATGGCTACATAGGAAATAAGATCAGCACCTGCGGTCCTGGCCGCGATCTGAGCCAAGTTTGTTTCCAGATATTCTTCCATGGCCGGGTCCGGACTCTCTGAGAGGGTGATAGAAAGAGTGTCATAGGGACGGTCGAAGCCGAGCGCCTCCAGGCCTGTTGTTGTGGTGATGATAGCGCCCACCTGGGGATAGAAGGATGAGGAAAAGTATTCATACAGGTTTTTTTCGCCTGCAGTGATTTCAAGGATGGCGCCAATGGTGACCGTTTTGTCTATCCTCACTACCTCTTCAGGCAGTTTCGGATTTCCCTCCTCATCATACTGCTCAGGCTGATCGCTGTAGAGCAGGCTCATGGTGAGGGCATCCCCGGCATGGAAGCTGTCGTTTTGAAAAACAGCTGCATATTTTTTGTTCCCATCGAGCACATAATCGGTTTTCGTATATATGTTTCCATTGCTATCATGATGTATAGAGATGCCGTACTCTGCCGGGGCGATGAGCAGTATCTCCTCACCGGAGGAGAGTTTGTCGGTATCGATACTTCCCTCAGACACAAAAGGGGAGAGCTTTTCCACAAGCTCTGCATCAATACCGCAGCACTCCACAGTGAGATAATCCTGAGTATAGCCATATTTAGTCTTGCTTTGCTCATAGATGCCCTCCTGCCGCTGATAGTCTTGCCGCAGCAGCTCCGGAATATTTGTCAGCAGTTCCGGAGCGGTCTCTTCTATGATTTCCAAGGGCAGGTTGCGATAATTGTTAAAGCTGATACCCGCTATGTAGGGTGTGATCTGGTTGGTGAGTATCTTCACAGTAAGCGTTTTTGCTCCAATAACTGTTTTTACAGTGGGCAAGGCGGCGATGTCAGCCCTGTCCTGCTCAGTAATGCCGGGTTTGTGAAACTCATACTCCACAAACACATTATAGGAGCGACCCGCCCAAAAAAGCCTGTAATCAGGGCCATAGTCCATCTCAGCTTCCTTTAAGAGTGGGGTTGCTGCGAAAACAAGCAGTGACAGCAGCATGATGGACGCCGCTAACATGGCGGTGAACACCAGCTGTTTGTTCTTGTAGAGTGTCAGGTTGCGGTGGGCGATGTGGCGGGAGACCTTAAAATCCCTCTCGCTTTTTACTGTACTTTTCTTCATTCTGCGGGATAGATCTACATCACGTATGGCCTGCATAGGCGGTATCTTGGCTGCTTTTCTCAGCGGAATTGATGCTGCCAGCATAACACAGAGCACACCTGCCACTGCCACTCCCACTATGATCAGTGGGTTAAGGTGAAAGACGTAGTCGGGACCCAGTATTCTGGTGATAGCCCACACGGTGAGGCAGGCCAGCAGCAAGCCAAGGGGGATAGAGAAGACAGCTAAAAGCAATGTCTCTCTGCCGAAGATCTGGCCTATCTGCTTTTTCGTGGCGCCCACTGCCCGCAGCAAGCCGATCTGCCTTTTGCGTGATTCCAGGCTGGCTGTAAATGAGTTGACAATGCCCAGGCAAGCGGCACACATCAGGATCAGGGCGATGATCATAAAGAAGACAGATGTAAACATTATGTTGTCGTTTTCGATATTGCTGCTGTCAAAGAACAGGAAGCGCGTTATTTCCGCGTTTACCCAACCGTAATCATTGATAATCCCGTTTTTTTCACAGAATGATTTCAGCTGTTCATATGAAGTAGTGGTACTCCCGGCAAAGTATCCATAGCAGTTCACGATTTCCTTGCCGCCGGGGGCTATGGGCTCATCTGCTGAGAGCACAGCTGCTGGATAGTCGTGATATGCTGGGACCCTGAAACCATATTGATCTAAATAAGCAAGCTTGTCACTGAGTATTCCCACTAAAGTAAAGGTTTTTTGGACAGGGGAAGCTAAAAAGTCAGTGCCGTCAGGGATCAAGAGGGTGAGGGTGATGGTGTCACCCACCTCGGCCCCGCTGCGCAGCTGCGCCAGGGCGCTCCGCTCAAGGGCGATCTCCCCAGTTTTGTTGGGCAGCCTCCCTTCAACAGCTTCTTTACCGGCAAGCTTGATGGCGGATTCATCAAATTTGGCAATGGAAAAGCCGCTGTCTATGTCCTGTCCATCAGGGAGGATATAGCCTACGATTTCAGCTGTCCCGTACTCAGAAAAAACCCCCTTTTCCAGCAATTCCTCCAGTGGGGCATCCTGGCAATTAAAAATGATGGCATCCTGCTTGCCTACGAACCGATAGTGCTGCTCTTTCAGTGAGGAAAACATGGTGGCAGCGAAAAGGAATGTTGTAGCAACAAAATAGATGGCCAGCACGATACCTGTGATCAGTAACCTGTACTGCTTTCGCCTGTTTCTGAGATTGGCAATGGCGATGGAGTTTACGGAGAAGGGAGAACTCATCCTTTACACCTCTTGTGCACAGCTGTCATAGCTGATCCTTCCATCTTCCAGTGTGAGGATGCGCTCAGCCTGTTCGGCGATGTTCAGGTCATGGGTGACGAGAATGAGGGTTACACCCATCTCTTTGCTGACATATTTGAGCAGAGAGAGAACCTCTTTGCCTGTCTTTCCGTCGAGATTGCCTGTGGGTTCGTCTGCGAAGAGGATGGATGGCCTGTTGGCCAGTGCCCTGGCTATGGCAACCCGCTGCTGCTGGCCGCCGGACAGGGCATTTGGCAGGTGATGCAGCCGGTCTTCGATCCCTAAGAGTTCAATAAGCATGCTGATGTATTTTTCATCCGGTTTTCTCTTGTCCAGCATCACAGGCAGCAAAATGTTCTCATAGGCGGTCAATTCCTGTACAAGATTATATGCCTGAAACACAAAACCGAACCTGCGCCTGCGCAGAATAGACAGCTGATTATCGTTATAGGCGAAGAGATCTTCACCCTGGTAATATACCTTTCCCGAGGAGGGGTATTCCAGCCCGCCGAGAATATGCAAAAGGGTCGATTTGCCCGAGCCGCTGGGCCCTCGCACTGCGCAGAATTCTCCCTGCTCAAAGCTGACGGTGATCCCGCGCAAGGCATGAACAGCGGTCTCACCGCTGGGATAGGTTTTCGTCAGGTTAGAGCAGTGTAAAATCGGCATGGTTTACCCCCTTTTTACCCCTTTTGCTGTCTATTCTAGCAGCTCAATCTTTCGTTTCCCTGACCCTTATCTTACGTTTTCGTAAGCTTAGCTTGTGGCCAGGATTCCCTCCAACTTGGGAAAGTGAAGGGTGATCTTTAAGCCTTCTGCCGTGTTTTCCACATAGATCATCCCATGATGCTTTTCCACAATGGTCCTGGTAATGGCGAGCCCGATGCCGGCGCCTTCTTTTTGCGTAGGGGAAGAGCGGTAAAAACGGTGAAATATTTTGGGCAGTTCCTCTTCAGGTATCCCCTTGCCGTTGTCCTCAACAGTAATAGTGATTGAGCTATCAGTAGCCACAAGGGAAACCTCTATTCTGCCGTCTGGGGGCGTATGTCTACAGGAATTGATCAGAATGTTCTTCAGCCCTTCAGCCATCCAGTAGGGGTCACAGCGCATGGTTGCATTGCCTGTGATGGAAAAGGCCTTTTCGGGATACAGTGGTTGGATTTCTTCCCATACTTGCTTGACCAACTGGGAAAGGTTTTGTTCGGTAAAAATCATTTCATAGATGTTGGCCCGGAGTTTTTCCAGCCGCAGCAGTGAAGAGATCAGATGCTCCATGCGCTCGATCAGCAGGAGCTGTTGGGGGGTGTGGGGGCGGGAATCATATCCCTTATCCATCTCACAGTAAAGCCTCAGCGCGGCAAGGGGTGTTTTGAGCTGGTGTGAAATGTCGGCGATAAATTCGGCGTTTTTTTGTTTTTCTTTTTGTCTGTTATTTTGCTCTAACAGCAGCCTGTTTTCCAGTTCCACTATATCATTTTCCAGCAGGGCAAAGCTGTCGTCCTCTGTGCTGAATTTAGGGGTTTTATCCCTTCCTTCGAGAAAATTGACCAATCGCTCATGCAATTCATAGATCTTTTTCTCTTGCTTCCACGATACCCAGAAACAAAGCAGAAGTGCAGCCACAGCTGAGAGAAATACTGCAAGCCCGATCCATTTTGTTGTTCCTAAAAAGGAGAGATACAAATAGGCCCCTAGGGCCCCTGTGGTCCCGGAAAGTAAAGCGATCAGTTTCATGGTTTATCCTCGATCCATTGATAGCCGACACCGCGCACAGTTCTGATATGGCTGCTGCCGATCTTATCACGCAGGCGGCTCATATGCACTGATAGGGTGTTGTCATCTATATACAGTCCTTGATCATCCCAAATGG
>Ga0209537_1004556_pt1 | contig 11692 bp, 9 predicted proteins | sample BioPla4DNA1_FD_187698 | JGI IMG/M metagenome (GOLD analysis project Ga0209537, IMG submission 187698) | Biogas fermentation microbial communities from Germany - Plant 4 DNA1 (SPAdes) (version 2) | ecosystem: Engineered > Bioreactor > Anaerobic > Digestate | place: Bielefeld, North...
TAGCTCTACTCTTTAGACGTTCTATGGTAGTAATATGTTTCAGAAATAAAATCATTCCTGGAAAAACTTCATTTGCTTATTTTCCCGGAAAGGCAATAATTTTCTGCCGGTGCACCTTCCTTTTACAATAAAAATACCTGTCCTCACCTTAACATTTGGGGAAAGACAAGTATTATTATTTTAGGCAGTTTATCTCTCTTTGAACGTCATGGTAACCTTAGCCGCCTCTACAATAGCAAGCATCAGGGCTCTGTTTCCTCCGTGGCAGCACCGCTTAACCTGGCCAACTCTTCCAGGATCTGCTCCAACTCCTGCAGCCGCTGCCCGTAACCGGCCCAATCACCATTCTTAAGGCTCGCCTGGGCCTGCTGAAAAACTTCCTGGGCGCGCCGCGCCAGCTCGGGAACGGTCGCCGGCGGCTCCAATCCTGGCTCCGGCTCCGCTGTCTCACGGGGTTCCGGCTCAATCGGCCGGTCAGGCTCTTCCGCTTCCGGTGCAGGCGCTCCCCTCGCCCCAAAGGCGGAGAGCAGGGCCTGCTCCAGAGTGGGCTCCATGACCACCACATCCTGGAAGGCGACAATGACACGCACCAGCTCAGGCAGCTCGCTTTGTTCTGCCTGGAGAAAGACAGGCTCCACATATAAAACCGACTCATTAACAGGCAGCACCAGCAAATTACCGCGGATAACCCGGGAGCCTCTTTGATCCCAGAGGCTAAGCTGCTGGGATATAAGGGTATCCTGGTCAATGCGCGTTTCGATTTGCATAGGCCCATAAACAACCTTGTCTTTGGGGAAAAGGTAAACCAGCAGCTCGCCGTAATTTTTCCCGTCGCACCGCCCCGCCATCCAGGCGATCATGTTGTCCCGCTGGGCCGGTGTAAAAGGTATGATCAGTACGAACTCGGGCTCCTCTTCACCGGGAAGCTGTAAAATGGTGTAATAAGGCTCTACGGGCTGAAAGGAACCGGCGTACTTTTCGTTGGGGATCCGCCAGAGGTCTTCCCTGGTGTAAAAGACCACAGGATCTGTCATATGATAAGTAGCATAAACACGGGCCTGCAGCGACAAAAAGGTCTCGGGATAACGCATATGGGAAAACAACTCGGTAGGCATCTCCTCCAGAGCCTGGAAAAGTCCCGGGAATATTTTGGCATATGTTAATATAACGGGATCAACAGGATCGGCCATATAAAAAACAACGGAGCCATTGTAGGCATCAACAACGACTTTGACAGAGTTGCGCATGTAATTGATACCGCCAAAGGGCTCGGCATAGGGAAAGCTCCTACTGACGGTATAAGCGTCCAAAACCCAGTAAAGCCGGCCTGCGGAGAGCACCAGGTAAGGATCGTCATCGTAGCGCAAAAACGGCGCTATTTTGGCAACCCTTTCCCTGATGCTGCGGTTAAACATAATCCTGCTTTCGCCTGTTATCTCCCCGGAGAGAAGAATGCGGTAATCAGAAAACTTGAGGGCGTAAAGAAGTTTCCTCCCGATACCCTTCAGGGGGACACCGCCTGTTCCCTCATAATGCGTGTAAATATTTTCGTCGCCCTGGGGATAGTTAAACTCCGGCGTCCTGGTATTGACAATTACATAGTCGCCGCTAATTTCCCCGTAGTAAATTTCCGGCTTTTCCACTTCAAGTCCGCCTGAAGCAAAAGGCGGTATATCACCTATGACAAACTCGGGGAGGCCCTGCTCCGTAACGGTGTTCACCGGACTCATGGTCAATCCATAGCTGTGCGTGTACTGCAGGCGCAGATTGATCCAGGTCCGGGCCTGTTCGGCCAGGCGGCTCTGGTTGAGCTCCCGGGCGGCGAGCATTACCTGCCTGTATTTCCCATCCAGGTAATAACGGTCGGTATCGACATCAACAAACTCGTAATACTGCCGTATACCTTGAAGCTGGTTATATGTCTGCAGCAGAGGACGGTAATCCCAGAGACGCACATTCTCAATTGTTCCGGCCGCAGCATCCAGGTCTTCAACCTCCAGCGGGGAAAGGCCGGCATAATTCTGCGTTGTGATCTTATCCAGGTTATAGGCTTTTAGGGTAAAATTAATGTTGTTCTCCAGAAAAGGGCGTTCAAAAGCAAGCTCGTTGGGGTCCACCCTGAATTGCTGGACCAGTGAAGGGAAGATGCTCCCTACGATAATTGAAGCGGCAATCAGCGTTCCGATACCGATAAAGATCAGACGGGTCTGGCGGCGGAATATGTTAAAAACCAGCAGTCCGACTATGAGCAGTGCAATAAACAAAAGAATCCACAGCGCCGGCAGGTTGGCTTTTAAGTCCGTATACCCCGGGCCAAAGAATGACCCTCCCGGCGAGAGCAACAGCTCGAACATCTTTAAACGATAATCCCAGGCTTTTAATGCGAAGGAAAAAGCCAGCAACAGGGAAAGATGGCTCTGTCCATGGTAAGGCAGGAAAACGAGCCTCCGGCCGACCTGAACCGGGGGATTAGCGACAAAGTACACTATTCCGGTTAAAATGATGGTAAAGATGGCCATGCTCTGTAAAAAAGCATAAAGAGAACGCAGGAAAGGAAGCTGGAACACATAAAAGGAGGCATCGCGGTGGAAGATGGGATCAATTAACCCGAATTCTATCCCCTGCATGAATTGACGGGCTTCCAGCCAGAGGTTTGCCGTATAGGAAGAAAAGAGAAAGGAGAGAAACAGGCTCGCTACAAAGAGAAAGAGCGTAATTTTACGGGGGGTTAAATATCTTCCCAGGAAGGTTCCGATAATTTTCTCTCTTAACTCCAGGTTGGGGAGATTTACCAGAACATGACGCGTAAACAGGAGATTAACGAAAAGGAAAAGAAAAAAGATCAGCCAACCTGCCAGCCTCACCGTCCACTGGGATAGAAAAACATTCCAGAAAACAAAGCCGTAGCCCAGGTTTTCAAACCACAGCAGGTCGGTATACAGACCTGAGGCCCAAAGCACCAATCCCAGGACGATAATAATCACAACGATAAGTGTAGCTCTTAAGCTCATCTTAAAACCCGATTCTTTCCGATCAGGTTCAGCCTCCCTTCAAAAAGAAAACCTTTACTCTATATATACTCTATTTATACTCTATTTATTTTATTTAAGCCTTTATACTTTATATTATACTTTTAATATACTATTATGTTAACTTCAACCTCTCAAAGAACCTAAGTGCGCTCCATTAATAAATAGTGATCAGATCTCTAATTCTCTCCAAGGTCTTCTCCCCTATTCCGCTTACTTTAGTTAGCTCCTCAATACTCTGGAAAGGTCCGTTTTTCTCACGATAGCTGATTATATCTTGCGCTTTCACGCTGCCAATGCCGGGGAGCGTTTCCAGTTGGGATTTGCCGGCTGTATTGATATTAATTTTTGTCATGCCGACAGCGGGAGTTTCTCCCTGGTAAGACTGGGAGGAGTTCTCCTCCCCTTTCCGCGGCACATGGACAGGCTGTCCGTCATATAGAGGCTGTGCAAGGTTTATTCGTTCCAGATCCGCCTCTTCCACAGCCCCGCCTGCCTCTTCCACCACATGGAAAACACGTGAACCCTTCTGCAAGATATAAACACCCGGATTTTTAACAGCACCGGTTACATGGACAACCAAAACATCCTCCGGATCTTTTTCCGCCTCCGGGCTCTCTTCTCCTTCTTTCTCCTCACGGGCGCTATCCATACTGCCCGACTCAGCTTTCTTAGCGACAAGAGAGGTATCATGTCCGGGTAAAACAAAACGTAAGACAACGCCTAAAGCGAGGAGGCATACCAGCAAAATCACCAGTTTTTGCTCCTTGGGAGTTAGTTTAAACAACTTTACCAACCTATCCCTTCCCGCTTGGATCTGTTTTTTTCCACATTCGAGGCATACCGGAAAAATTGCTCTTTCTTTCTGTATTTTTGAAAGTTCGACAGGTTATGGCTATTTCCTTCTTTGATTATGGCTTTAATAGTGCCTGCGGAAGAAAATTATGTTAAAATATCATTAACTGCCGGTAATTGAAAAATAATCACGCCAAGGATCGAAAGTACCGGAAACTGCCGGTCAAGAGGGTCAGCTATGGCGCTATTAGCAATATGACTTTTACAGAACAGGAGCATGCCTAATCATGATTGAAGAAGTTATGCCCGGAATATATCGAATTGAAGTGCCCCTTCCCGATGAAACGCTAAAAACAGTAAATTCCTACCTGCTGAAAGGGAAGGAAAGGGATTTGCTTGTTGACACAGGGATGAATAAGAAGGAATGCTGGGAAGCTTTGCTGTCTGCCCTCCGGGAGCTGGGAACCAGCCCGGAAAAAATTGATATTTTTATCACTCATATCCATCACGACCACTTCGGCCTGGCCATGCCGCTGGCCTCAAAGGAGGCTACCATCTACTTGAACGCTCGGGACGCTGAGTTTCTCAAAGATCTACGCGTGCCGGGGAAAGAACTTGTATATGCCAGGTTGAACGGATTCCCTGTGGATGAAGTACAAAAAGCAATGTGGCAAAGGGATGAATTTATTAAAACCACCTCCTTGGAGGAGCTTAAAAAAGCCCTGCCGGGATCTGCCGGCGATGACGTTCCCCAAAGCAAACGTTTTCACTTTTTACGCGATAGGGACATTTTAAATATAGGGGAGTACTCCTTCGAGTGCCTGATGACACCCGGGCATTCCAGCGGGCACCTCTGCCTTTATGAAGCGCGGCATAAAATTTTATTTTCCGGAGACCACATCCTGGAGGATATCACCCCGGCCGTATTTCTCTGGCCGGGGGATAAACGCAATCCTCTGAAAGAGTACTTAAACAGCCTGGACAGAGTTATGGAGCTGGAGGTGGAGGCTGTCCTGCCCGGCCACCGCAAAGTCTTCCAGGATTACCGCGAAAGGATCTCCGAGCTCAAAGAGCACCATTATTACAGAAAAGAAGAAATGGCTTCTTTTCTCGACGCTAACGGGAAAAACGCCTACCAGATAGCCTCCAAGGCGAGCTGGAACATTCCCCTGCCCTGGGAGCAGTTTCCGCCCCATCTGAAATGGATGGCCCTGGCGGAAACACTGGCGCATTTAAAATATATGGAAGAAAATAAACAGGTAAAAAGTGAACTCCGGGACGGTGTCATGGTCTATTATCGCAGCTAATATACAACCCGGGCACCGGAACAGTCTCACCTTTTATAAAGGCCTCTTCTCTTACTAGCAGGCAGTCCTTAAAAGATGCGGCTGCCGCTGACTGACTGTCAGCGGACAACAATATTGACAAGTTTCCCTGGTACAGTAATGGCCTTGATTAGCTCCTTGCCTTCCAGGTAAGGACGGACTTTTTCATTTTGGCGCGCTTCTTCCAGCAGTTCCTCCTCGGATAACCCTGCAGGGACAAGGATTCTGCCCCTGACTTTACCGTTTACCTGGATAACAACCTCTACCTCTTCCACCTGCAGCATCTCCTGATCATAGGAAGGCCACTGCTGCTTGTGCACGCTGCCCGTAAAGCCGCACCTGTGCCAGAGCTCCTCGCAGATATGCGGGGCAAAAGGAGCCAGGAGAACGATAATCGTCTCCAGGACCTCGCCAATAAGCGCCCCGTGGCGATCCCTTTCTTCTGCAGAGATTTCATTCAGAAAACCGTAGGCTGCATTAACCAGTTCCATGATAGCGCTGATGGCAGTATTAAAATTGAAACGCTCTTCAATGTCGGCGGTGACTTTCTTGATGGCCGCATGCCTAGCCCGCTGCAGTTCTTTGGCCCGGCCGGAGAGGGGAATCTCTCCGGTTTCTGCTCTTCCGGAGGTTTTCCCGTCCCGGAAAAGGTCCATATTTTGCTGCAGGAGGCGCCAGACCCGGCGCAGGAAACGATAGCAACCTTCTACGCCCCGTTCGCTCCAGTCCAGGTCCTTTTCCGGCGGAGCGGCAAAGAGGATAAAAAGACGTCCGGTATCGGCGCCATAACGCTGGATAATCTCGTCAGGGGTAACAACATTTCCCTTGGATTTGGACATCTTGGCGCCTTCTTTATAAACCATGCCCTGCGCCAACAGGCGCTGAAAAGGCTCTACGATACTGACCATGCCCTGGTCATAGAGAAACTTGGTAAAAAAACGGGAGTAGAGCAAGTGCAGCACAGCATGCTCAATACCGCCAATATACTGGTCCACCGGAAGCCAATAATCGACTTCCCCTTTGTTAAAGGGTGCTTTGTCCTGGCGAGGATCCGCATAACGCATGAAATACCAGGAGGAACAGAAAAACGTATCCATCGTATCGGTCTCCCGCCGCGCTTCCTTCCCGCAGCGGGGGCACGTTGTGCGCACAAAATTCTCACAGTTGGCCAGGGGGGATTGATTATGCCCGGCTAAATTAATATCGGTCGGCAACAGGACGGGCAGATCCTCTTCCGGAACAGGAACCGTACCGCATTCGCCGCAATAAATAATAGGGATGGGAGTTCCCCAGTAACGCTGGCGTGAGATCAACCAGTCCCGGAGGCGGTATCTCACCCGGTAGTCTCCCTTTCCCCGTTCAATGAGCCAGTTGGTAATGGCCTTCTGTGCCTCTTCGCTGGGCAAGCCGTTAAATTCCCCGGAGTTGACCAGGTAACCGGCGCCCTCGTAAGCTTCCAGCAGAGGTCCGGCCGTTAAATCCTTCTCCGGTGAATTAACCACGACGCGTACAGGAAGGTTGTACCTGGCGGCAAAAAGGAAGTCCCTCTGGTCATGGGCCGGCACCCCCATAACAGCTCCGGTGCCGTAGCTCATGAGGACATAGTTGCCTACCAGGATGGGAACCTCTTCACCGTTGACAGGGTTTATAGCGTGGCCGCCGGTAAAGAAACCGACTTTCTCTGTTTCGGCGGAGGTCCTGTTAATCTCGCTTTCCATTCGTATCTGCCGGATAAAATCCCTGATTTCCTTTTCTTGAGGCTTACCGGCGATCAACTTCTCAATCAGGGGGTGCTCCGGGGCCAAGACCATGTAGGTTACTCCAAAAAGGGTATCAGGCCTGGTAGTAAAAACGGTCAGCTCATCTCCTGTTTCCTTTACGGTAAAGACTATATCCGAACCGTAGCTGCGGCCAATCCAGTTTTCCTGCATTGTTTTAACCCTTTCGGGCCATCCCTCCAGGAGCTTCAAGTCTTCCAGCAAGCGATCAGCATAAGCGGTAATTTTCAAGAACCATTGCTCCAGTTCGGTGGGTGAAACTTCAGTGCCGCAGCGCCAGCACCCGCCGTCAACAACCTGCTCGTTGGCCAGCACCGTTTGGCATGAAGGGCACCAGTTCACCGGCGCCTTCTTTTTATAGGCCAGCCCTTGGCGGTAAAAGAGCAAAAAGAGCCACTGGTTCCAGCGGTAGTACTCAGGAAGACACGTCGTCACCTCGCGCTGCCAATCATAGCTCAGGCCGAGTGCATTTTGCTGTTTTTTCATAGCCGCGATATTGGAAGCAGTCCATTCCGCCGGATCCGCTCCGTGCTCAATGGCGGCATTTTCCGCCGGCAGGCCGAAAGCATCCCAGCCCATGGGATGCAGCACATTATACCCCCGCATTCTTAAAAACCGTGCCAGCACATCACCAATGGAGTAAACCCTCATATGGCCCATGTGCAGCCTTCCGGAAGGATAGGGAAACATCTCCAAAACATAATATTTTTCCTTTGACGAATCACTCTCTGACCTGTAAAAGTCATTTTCTTCCCAGTAAGCTTGCCACTTAGGTTCGATTTCTCTGGCATTATACTCTTCCACATCTATACCCCCTGCCGTTATTAAGTCTGTTTACTTTCTGCCAGGATCATTTTCTTCTGTTACATATAGCTAAATACTTTGTTATATTATGGGTAGATATTTGTCCCATCTCTTAGTTTACCCCAATATCACGATTTGGCAATAGGTAAGTAGACATAAATGATATAATTTAAAGTATCGTTTCCAATGGGATGCCAATTCATGCATCCCGACAGGTCGATGGCGACCTCCGGACGTTAATGGATTAAGAGATTGTTTCGCTCAAAAGCACAATGTTTTCAAGGGGTATTAAGAGCCTTGGGTTGGCTCTCATGAATATGGATTTGCGCATGGTTTCCTTAACGGACATAAGATCAAATGAAATGAGCCTGCTGGCTATCTTCTTGTTCAAGCCCGGCTTAAATAGTGCCACTTTACCCAATGCTTGAATGCACTGGCGTATTGTTATGGGCTTCTTGTCATTCAGGAATGCCAGATATTCATCAGCGGTATCTTCCATTCGGTTTTGCGTATCCCACTTAGCATTCTCTGCAACAAGCATAAGCCCGATGCTTCTCCGATATGAATTATCACTTTTCAGCTTATCACGGAAGGTATCCCAAAAGGTGCAAGAGCCTTGGACGCTTCTTGGATATCGCTTTTATCGATTGCCATTATCATTAAACTGCTCCATTTCCACGGCAATGACCGAGGTCTCGTCAGGCAGTTCAAGGAGCTGTACCGGATTAGTCAGCAGGAGCACCGTTCCAACAACCAAAACAACCACTGCCGCGCACACTAACCAAAATGCCGGCTTTTTATAATTAAGCACATTTTTAATCCGGCCTTTCGTTACGCTTTCACCGAAAGCCAACGGACTTCCCGCCGAAAGAGAGATAATACAATTAAACAAATTCAGGTTTACTAAAAAATGGTACATCCGACTTCTCCTTTGGAATGGCCTGCATGAAGGCCGCTACTGACATTATAGTATAACCTAATAATGGTGCCAAGCTTGCTTTATTGCTTATTTTTTTACAACACCCGGATGAATGAATTATTCCATTTAAACCGATGCATAGCACCTTCAAAGTTTGTTAACTGTTCCATTAAGATACCCAGAAAGATGTAAGAGATGTAAAATATACTTGACATTGCGAACAACCCCTGCTATAATGATGTAAAGCATACTTTACAGTTGTAGGGGTGATGGTTTGATCAACAGAATTCGCACAATGCGTGAGCAAAGAGGTTGGACACAGGAATATCTGGCTTCTTTAGTGCAGGTGTCACGTCAGACCATCAACTCCCTAGAGGCGGGCCGGTACAAACCCTCGATTGTGCTTGCTCTGAAACTGGCACATGTTTTCAAGGTTCCGCTGGAAGAGGTTTTTAAGCTGGAAAGCACCGACTGGGAATAAAGATTGGGAGGTGAATGGGAATGAGTAAGAAGGAAAGCACACTAAAAGCTCTTTATACCTATATCATTTTAGGGGGAACCTATCTGTTAGGAGCAGTGATCTGGTTTGTGAGCTCTTATTTCCGAAATGAACTTGACTCTCCTGTAACACTCTTTTGGGTTGGGGGTGCGGTAGTTTACATTATTATGATACTTGTTTCCGCCAGAAAGGCAGTACAGCTTAAATCCGGTCATGTAAGTGCCGCTTCTCTGCAACCCGATGAACGTGCCGAGTATATCACAGGGAAAACATCCCATGCTACTATTCTTTGGGGCCTTCTGCTTCTTCTGGCTTATATCGGTGGTGAAACAGGCAGCACCGGAAGGGTTCCCATAGACGCCTGTATCTTTCTCTTGGCTGTGGTTATTATCTATTCCGGGCATTATATTTATTACCTGCGCAGGTTCTAAGTGCACCAGAACCTTCCCTTTATCATCCACTGTGCGAGATACGTGCTTTCCTCATCCTCGCTCATATGTGTTACAAATCTTGATATATAAGGGTTTTTGTGAATATAAATGCAATGCTTTTTTACACATAATGCTTATTTTCTCAATTTAAATTCAATATTTTTACTCTTTGCTTTTTCATTAAACCGTTGTTAATGGATAAATGCAATATTAGGATAGGGGGCGACTTTTAGCCGCCGACCCTCCTACACCACCGTACAAGCCGGCCTGGCATACGGCGGTTCGCCAGAATGAGCGTACTTCGAGTATCTTTGTGTCAGACTTATGAAGCCGATACTTCTTAGATATTCATTGGTTAAGGTGCAGTTTAAGATGGGGCTATTGGAGACCCTCCAGTAGCCTTTTCTCGTATTGGCGAATTCCCATGCTTTGCGGTCGTCTATTCCGAGTTTTACAAGATTGTCATGTCTTGTTTTAATTTTCGAGAATATAATTAGATTTGTGTAAATGGTTAATACTACCAATTAAGGAGTTGATCATTTATGCAAAACGAAAGACAAAAGCTTGTTAAGGAACTGGCCAAAGAGTGTACTACTGTTGACGACGTCCATGAAAAAATTAGGGATCTGTTTAAAGACACGCTTCAGGAAATATTTGAAGCAGAGATGGAAGAACATCTCGGATATCAAAAGCATGACAACGCCGGTGACAATTCCGGTAACAGCCGTAATGGCTATTCTAAAAAAACGATTAAGTCTAGATTTGGTGAATCAGAAATTTCAATTCCAAGAGATCGCAACGGTGAATTTGAACCGAGAATCATCAAGAAGTATGCCACAACTTCCAACCAGTTGGAAGAACAGATCGTTGCCATGTATGCCAAGGGTATGTCTACCCGCGATATAGAGGACCATATAAAAGACATCTACGGTGTTGATATTTCTGCGAATACAGTCAGTAAGATAACTGACAAGATCATTCCCCTGATTACCGAGTGGCAGTCGCGTCCTCTGGAACGGGTATATCCCATTGTTTACCTTGATGCCATTCATTTCAAGGTGCGCAAGGACAACAGAATCATCAACAAGGCTGCTTACAGCGTGTTGGGCATTACCATGGATGGCTTAAAAGACATCCTGGGCATCTGGATTGGTGAGAATGAAAGTGCCAGCTTCTGGCTCGGTGTTTGCAATGACCTGAAAAACAGGGGCGTTGAAGACATCCTGATCGCCTGTAAAGACGGGCTTTCAGGCTTTTCAGAGGCCGTCAGCAGCGTATTCCCCCAAACAGAGATCCAGTTGTGTATTATCCACCAGATACGTAATTCCCTTAAATATGTCTCGTACAAAGAACAGAGAGCACTTATGGCTGATCTGAAAAAAGTATATCAAGCCCTAACCCTGGAAGAAGCAGAAGCAGCCTTTGAAGCTTTCAAAGAACGGTGGGGCCAGAAGCACCCCATTATCATTCGCTCCTGGGAAAAAAACTGGATGGAGCTGACAGCCTATTTCAAATACCCGTACGAAATTCGTCGGATTATCTATACCACTAATGCCATTGAAGGCTATCACCGGCAGCTTAGGAAAGTCACTAAAACGAAAACGGCCTATCCTACAGATGAATCGTTAAAGAAAATAATTTACCTGGCCACTATGGAAATATCTAAAAAATGGAATATGCCGCAACGAGATTGGAAAAAATGTATATCACAGTTCCATATTTACTTTAACGAGAGGTTGAATGCTGAATTGGCACTATAGTATAAATGGGGCTTTGCCCCAGAGTTTATCGCTTAGTTCTCCCGGGAAAGTATAAAAGAAAACGGAGATGATTTTCACCCCCGCTTTCCCGGCAGAACCCCGTCAAGCGCTCGGGTTGCTCTCCAGCATTGCCCTATCCTCCTGGCGGGTAAGAGCCATAAAAATAGTATGTCCAAAGCTTAGGTGAAAGACCCATTTACACAAACTTATTCACACTCCCCATTATTCTCCGCCTTCCCTGTGAGAATTCTCTTCCAGATGATGAATGCTTACCCGTCTGTATGCCTGATTCAGGTTGTCCCTGTACACTATGGCTTCCAGCAGGTTACCGGAATACTCGTTGTCGCCGTTT
>Ga0209537_1004567_pt1 | contig 11676 bp, 16 predicted proteins | sample BioPla4DNA1_FD_187698 | JGI IMG/M metagenome (GOLD analysis project Ga0209537, IMG submission 187698) | Biogas fermentation microbial communities from Germany - Plant 4 DNA1 (SPAdes) (version 2) | ecosystem: Engineered > Bioreactor > Anaerobic > Digestate | place: Bielefeld, North...
GCGCGGCTTGATGACGGATCCCTCCGGGCGCATCATTGACCTGCCGATTAAGGCCAATTTCCGGGAGGGCCTTACCGTCCTGGAGTTCTTCCTTTCTACCCATGGCGCCAGGAAGGGCTTGGCCGACACCGCTTTGCGTACCGCCGACTCCGGTTATCTCACCCGGCGTCTGGTCGATGTCGCCCAGGATGTCATTGTCCGGGAAGAAGACTGCGGGACGACGGAAGGCATTGAGTTGACCGCCCTGAGGGACGGGGAGACGCTGATCGCGCCCCTTAGCGAAAAGATAAAAGGGCGGGTAACCGCCGCCGGGGTCTTCCATCCGGAAACCGGCGAACTGCTCTATGAAGCCAACAAAATGATTGATGAAGATGCCGCCCGTATGATCGAAGAAGCGGGAGTCGAGAAGGTCCTGGTCCGTTCAGTTCTTACCTGCCGTACCCGGCACGGCGTCTGTTGTATGTGCTACGGGCAGAACCTGGCCACCGGGCGCCTGGTCGACGTGGGCGAGGCGGTAGGGATCATTGCCGCCCAGTCCATTGGGGAGCCGGGAACACAGCTGACGATGAGAACCTTCCACACCGGCGGCGTGGCCGGGGAAGACATTACCCAAGGTTTGCCCCGGGTCGAAGAGCTCTTTGAGGCCAGGAAACCCAAAGGCCAGGCGATTATCAGTGAAATCAGCGGCATTGTAAAGATCGTGGAGGTGAAGGGCGTCCGCAGGGTGAGTGTGATCTCCGATGAAGGCGAGGAGAAACTCTACCAGATCCCTTACGGGGCCCGGCTCCGGGTGAAAGACGGCCAGAGAATCGAGGCCGGCGAACGCCTCACGGAAGGTTCGGCCAACCCCCATGATATCCTGAAGATTAAAGGGATGAGCGGTGTCCAGATGTACCTGGTCCAGGAGGTCCAGGAGGTCTACCGTTCCCAGGGCGTGGAGATTAATGATAAGCATATCGAGGTTGTCGTCCGGCAGATGCTGCGCAAGCGCAAAGTGGAGGACCCGGGTGATACCGAGCTTCTCCCCGGCGGCCTGGTGGATCTCTTTGAATTGGAAGATGAAAACCGGCGGGTGGAAGAGGAAGGCGGCAAACCGGCGGTGACCCGCCCGGTCCTGCTGGGCATAACCAAGGCCTCTTTGGCTACGGAGAGCTTCCTCTCGGCCGCTTCCTTCCAGGAGACCACGAGAGTTCTGACGGAAGCGTCGATTAAGGGGAAGACCGACCCCTTGCTCGGATTGAAAGAGAATGTAATCATCGGCAAGCTGGTGCCGGCCGGTACCGGGATGACCAAGTACCGTAATATCAGCCTTTCCATCCCTGAGGAGGAGCAGGAGACGCTGGAGGCGGATGAGGCGGAGACCGGCACCGAACCGGCCGGGGAGTCTATCCCCGTGGATATGGCGGGGGCCGGGGGATAAATCCGCCCGGGCGTAAAAAGAACGGTTATACTGTATAGGCGTGGAAAATTCCACAGGCGCAGGGAAGAGCCGGGCAACCTTTTCCGGTTTGCCCGGTTTTTTGTGAAAAACAATTAACCTGTTGGCCATTTTCTTATTGACACCAAGCGTTTGAGATGTTAGAATAGTTAAGTGCTTTAATTGTAGCCGGAGTGACTGCCCCTCTTGACTGAAAGGAGAGTGGTCTTGTGGAACAAGCCTTCCTGGAGGCCAAGGAGAAGGTGGTAGGTCTGAAAGAAACGCTACGCGCGCTCCAGAATGACAAGGTCAGCGCGGTCTATCTGGCCAACGATGTGGATGAGAGCCTCCTCCGGCGGGTTAAAGCCGCATTACAAGGAAAAAACGTCCAAGTGATTCCCGCCGGAATCGGGCGTAAGGAATTCGGCCGGTTATGCGGAATCGAAGTGGGGGCGTCAGTTGTAGCATTGCTGCGAGAAGGAGGTGGAAATGATGCCAACAATCAACCAGCTAGTCAGGAAAAGCAGGAAAAAAGTTGAGCGGAAAAGCTCGGCGCCGGCTCTGTTGTGGAATTATAACACCAAGAAGGAAGAGATGATCCCTTCGCAAAAGGGGAGTCCACAAAAGCGCGGGGTTTGCACCAGAGTATCCACCGTAACGCCGAAGAAACCCAATTCCGCATTGCGCAAAGTGGCCAGGGTGCGGCTGTCGAACCGGTTGGAAGTCACCGCCTATATCCCCGGTGAAGGCCATAACCTGCAGGAACACTCGGTGGTATTGATCCGCGGCGGCCGTGTCAAGGACTTGCCGGGCGTCAGGTACCACATTATCCGGGGGACACTGGATACGGCCGGGGTGGAAGACCGCCGGCAAGGAAGGTCGAAATACGGAACGAAGAAGCCGAAAACGGCCACTGTCACGAAGTAGGGGGGGTTGAAAGTTGCCGCGTCGCGGAGGAGTACCAAAAAGAGAGATTATTCCCGATCCCATTTACAATGACGAGATGGTAACCAGGTTTATTAATAAATTGATGCTGGATGGGAAAAAGAGCCTGGCGGAAAAGATTTTTTATGATTCATTTGAAATTATCCGGGAAAAAACCGGGAACGACCCGTTGGAACTTTTTCACCAGGCCCTGAAGAATGTCATGCCCATTCTGGAAGTCCGGCCCCGCCGGGTGGGGGGCGCCACCTACCAGGTGCCCATGGAGGTACGGTCGGAACGCCGTGTCTCTTTGGCCATGAGGTGGATTGTTGGCGCCGCCAGGCAACGGCCGGAAAGAACGATGAAGGAGAGGTTGGCTGCGGAGTTAATGGACGCTGCCAACAATACGGGCGCCTCAATTAAGAAGAAGGAAGATACGCATAAGATGGCCGAGGCCAACAAGGCCTTTGCCCATTACCGCTGGTAAGAATGGAGTTGTATTCTGCGCCGATGCGCGTGGAGAAATGTGCATGCGCGGGCGCGTGTGTGCAAATGCGCGTCTGTACGACGGCGGAGCCGGTCGTAAACGCGCGCAGGGGAGATTTTGGTTTACAGGTGGGAGATTCTTGTGACTCTTGAGCTTGAAAGAATTAGAAACATTGGGATTATGGCGCATATTGACGCCGGAAAAACCACAACAACCGAGCGGATCCTTTTTTACACCGGCAAGGTTCACCGGATGGGAGAGGTCCATGAAGGGTCGGCGACGATGGACTGGATGGTCCAGGAGCAGGAGCGGGGGATCACCATTACTTCTGCTGCCACCACCTGCCATTGGCGCGATTTTCATATCAACATTATTGACACGCCCGGACACGTGGACTTTACAATAGAGGTCGAACGCTCCCTGCGGGTCCTGGACGGGGCGGTGGCGGTCTTTTGCTCTGTCGGCGGGGTGGAGCCCCAGTCGGAAACGGTTTGGCGACAAGCCGATCGTTACCGGGTTCCCCGGATCGCCTTTGTCAACAAAATGGACCGTACCGGGGCCGATTTCTACCGGGTCGTCCAGACCATCAGGGAGAGGCTGGGGGCGACCGCTGTTCCGGTGCAATTGCCCATCGGCGCCGAGGATAATTTCCGGGGCATTATTGACCTGGTGGAAGAGAAAGCCGTCTTCTACCTTGACGATCTCGGCGCCAAACAGGAAGTGACCGCGATTCCCGCGGAGATGCAGGAGGAAGCAGCGGCAGCCAGGGAAAAGCTCCTGGAGACGCTGGCCGAATTTGACGAGGGTCTGCTGGAAAAATATTTGAACGGGTCGACGATCAGCCCGGATGAGATCCGGAAGGTGCTGCGGGCGGCGACCATTGCCGTGAAAATCACCCCCGTTCTCTGTGGTTCGGCTTTCCGGAACAAAGGCGTCCAGTTACTCCTCGATGCGGTTGTGGATTATCTGCCGTCGCCGCTGGATCTCCCGCCGATGAGAGGTTTTGACCCGGAAACCGGCGAGGAACTTTTGCGGAAACCCACGAGCGAAGAGCCTTTTTCCGCCCTGGCCTTCAAGGTGATGAGCGACCCCTATGTGGGCAAGCTGATTTTCATCCGGATCTATTCGGGGGAATTAACCGCCGGTTCATATGTGTTCAACTCCTCAAAGAACCGGAAGGAAAGAATCGGGCGGATCCTCCGGATGCACGCCAACCACCGGGAGGAGATGAAAGCGGTGCAGGCCGGGGAGATTGTGGCGGTGGTGGGACTAAAGGATACCGCCACCGGTGATACCCTCTGTGATGAGGATCACCCGTTGGTACTGGAGGCCATTAAATTCCCGGAACCGGTCATCTCCATCGCCGTTGAACCCAAGACCAAAGCGGACGAGGACCGCCTCAGCACTTCCCTGGTCAAACTGGCAGAGGAAGACCCCACCTTCCGGGTGACCAACGACCCGGAGACCGGCCAGACCATTATTTCCGGGATGGGCGAATTACACCTGGAAGTGATTATCGACCGGTTACTCAGGGAGTTCAAGGTCGAGGCGAATGTCGGCAAACCGCAGGTTTCGTATAGGGAATCCATTACCAAACCGGTGAAAGCCGAGGGGAAATTTATCCGCCAGACCGGGGGCCGGGGACAATACGGCCATGTCTTGCTGGAGATTGAACCCCAGGAAAGAGGGGCCGGTTTTACCTTTGTCAACAAGATCACCGGCGGCGTTGTACCGAAGGAATATATCCCCGCGGTGGAGGCCGGGGTTAAAGAAGCCATGCTTAATGGGGTTTTAGCCGGGTACCCGGTGGTTGACGTCAAGGTCACCATCTATGACGGTTCCTACCACGAGGTGGACTCGTCGGAGATGGCTTTTAAGATCGCTGCTTCCATGGCCTTTAAAGAGGGATGCAAAAAAGGCGAACCGGTCCTGCTGGAACCGATCATGCGTATTGAACTGGTCATCCCCGAAGAATACCTGGGGGATGTTTTGGGGGATTTCAACGGCCGGCGCGGGCGGGTGGAATCCATGGAACCCAGGGCGCAGGCGCAGATTGTCCGTGGGACCGTGCCTTTGCGGGAGATGTTCGGCTACGCCACCACTCTCCGGTCGCTTTCACAAGGCAGGGCCACTTACACAATGAGTTTTTCTCATTATAGTGAAGTACCGGCCAATTTGGCCCGGGAAATTATAAATAAATAAAATGAGCCTCAAATAATAAGAAAGGATGGAAAGGGAGGATCAGTTATGGCAAAACAAAAGTTTGAGCGGACGAAACCGCACGTAAACATTGGGACCATCGGCCACGTTGACCACGGTAAGACCACGACCACGGCAGCGATTACGCTGGTATTGTCGAAGGCCGGTCAGGCGCAGTTTATCGCGTTTGACGCCATCGACAAGGCGCCGGAGGAGAAGGAGCGGGGGATTACCATCAACACCGCCCACGTGGAGTACGAGACGGAGAAACGCCACTACGCCCACGTGGACTGCCCGGGTCATGCCGACTACGTTAAGAACATGATCACCGGTGCGGCGCAGATGGACGGGGCGATCCTGGTGGTTTCGGCCGCGGACGGCCCGATGCCGCAGACCCGTGAGCACATCCTGCTTGCGCGGCAGGTGGGCGTGCCGTCGATTATCGTCTGGATGAACAAAGTGGACATGGTGGACGATCCGGAACTCCTGGAACTGGTGGAGATGGAGATCCGGGATCTGTTGAGCCAGTACGAATTCCCCGGGGACGAGATTCCGGTGGTCAGGGGTTCCGGCCTGAAGGCCCTGGAATGCGGCTGCGGAAGCCGGGACTGCGAGTGGTGCGGCCCCATCCATCAGTTGATGGACGCGGTGGACGCGTATATCCCGGAGCCGGAGCGGATTACCGACAAGCCCTTCCTCATGCCGGTGGAGGACGTCTTTACCATCACCGGGCGCGGGACAGTGGCGACCGGCCGTGTCGAGCGGGGTAAAGTGAAGGTCGGCGACGAAGTGGAGATCGTGGGCCTGCGCGACGAGATCCGCAAGACAGTGGTGACCGGTGTAGAGATGTTCCGGAAGCTGCTGGATGAAGGGTTGGCCGGGGACAACATCGGTGTTCTGCTGCGGGGCGTGGACCGGAAAGAGATTGAGCGGGGCCAGGTTTTGGCGAAGCCCGGTTCGATTACACCGCACACGGAATTTGAGGGCGAGGTTTACGTCTTGACGAAAGACGAAGGCGGGAGGCACACCCCGTTCTTCAACGGCTACCGTCCCCAGTTTTATTTCCGGACCACCGACGTGACGGGCGTGGCCAATCTGCCGGAAGGCGTTGAGATGGTAATGCCCGGGGACAATGTGCGGTTGAAGGTGAAATTGATCACCCCCATCGCCATGGAGGAAGGGCTCCGGTTTGCCATCCGTGAAGGCGGGCGGACCGTCGGCGCCGGTGTGGTCACCAAGATCCTGGCGTAATTACAGGGCGCAGGGGCGTTTGCCCCTGCGTGCCCTCGTTTCATTGTAAGCGGTTTTGTCTCTGGTGCGCCCAGGCGCACCAGAGACGCCCGGAATTAAGGAGGGACGGAGAATGGCCAATCAGAAGATTCGCATTCGCTTAAAGGCCTTTGACCATAGGCTGCTGGATCAGTCGGCGGAGAAGATTGTTGAGACCGCAAAGCGGACAGGGGCGGTAGTCTCCGGACCGGTTCCCCTGCCGACGGAGAAGAGCATTTTTACAGTCTTGCGTTCGGTTCATAAGGATAAAGATTCGCGGGAACAGTTTGAAATGAGAACCCATAAGCGGTTAATCGATATTTTGGAACCCAGTTCCAAGACGGTCGATGCTTTGATGCGTCTTGATCTCCCGGCTGGGGTTGACATTGAGATTAAACTGTGAACCGGCGCGCGGGTCGCGCATGTTTCGCAGGTGGAGGTGTCTGGTTTTGCCTAAAGGAATTCTCGGCAAAAAGGTTGGTATGACTCAGGTTTTTAACTCTGCCGGCCATGTGGTTCCGGTGACGGTTGTCGAAGCCGGTCCCTGCGTGGTAGTGCAAATAAAGACTGAGGAAAAGGACGGTTACAACGCGGTCCAACTGGGACTGGAAGAAGTTAAGAAGAAAAAACTGGTGAACAAGCCCCTCGAGGGACATTTTGTCCGGGCCGGGATCAATCCCCAGCGGTATTTACGGGAAATCCGGATTGATGCCGGGGAAGAAGAGAATTACCAGGTTGGGCAGGTCCTGAAGGCCGATCTCTTCCAGGAAGGGGAGAGGGTCGATGTGACCGGCACATCCAAGGGCAAAGGTTTTGCCGGGGCGATCAAACGCCATGGTTTCCAGCGGGGCCCGATGGCCCATGGGTCCATGTATCACCGGCGTCCCGGTTCGCTCGGGGCCACTGATCCGGCGCGAGTATTTAAAGGACGGAAATTACCCGGGCGGATGGGTGGCGAGCGGGTCACCATTCAAGGGCTTGAGGTGGTCCGGGTCGACCCGGAAAACAACCTCCTCTTGCTTAAAGGGGCGGTTCCGGGGAAAAAAGGCAGCCTGCTTCTGATTAAAGAGACGGTAAAAGCAGCTAAATGATGAATCCGCATGAGAGGAGGATTAAGATGCCGACATTACCAGTTTATAATATGGACGGAGAACAAACCGGCGAAATTACCCTGGCGGATTCGGTTTTTGGGACCAAAGTGAATCAAGCCCTTCTTCACTTGGCGATCGTAAGGCATTTGGCAGCCGCCCGCCGGGGTACAGCCAAAGCTAAAACCAGGTCCGAAGTACGCGGGGGAGGGAAAAAACCCTGGCGGCAGAAGGGGACCGGCCGGGCCCGGCACGGGAGCCGGCGTTCACCGATCTGGACTGGCGGGGGTGTGGTTTTTCCTCCTACCCCCAGGGATTTCAGTTTGAAGATGCCCAAAAAAGCACGGCGTCAGGCCTTAAAATCCGCCCTCTCCGCCAAGGTTCAGGCGGGGGAGACCATTGTCCTGGCGGAACTGGCTTTTGCTGAGCCCAAAACCAAGGCCATGCTCAAGGTACTCGCCAATTTAAAGATTGACAAGGAAAAGGCCTTAATTGTTATGGCCGAAAAAGACGAAAATGTGATGAAATCAGCCCGGAACCTCCCGGGAGTTACGACCGTACTTCCGGAAAGCCTTAATGTTTATAATCTATTAACCCATCACCGGCTGGTTCTGACGAGGGACGCTGTGACTAAGCTTGAGGAGGCGTTGGCGTGATGGAGGCCAGAGATGTAATAAAAAGGCCGGTGGTTACAGAGAAAACCACCAGTTTGATGGCGGAAAACAAATACTGCTTTATTGTTGACCGCCGGGCGAACAAGACCCAGATCAGGCAGGCGGTGGAAGAGATCTTTAAGGTGCGGGTATTGGATGTCAATACCATTAATATGACAGGCAAACTCAAGAGATTAGGCAGGTTTGAAGGCCGGCGGCCCAGCGAGAAAAAGGCTGTGGTTACCCTGGCGCCGGGAAGCCGTATTGAATTTTTCGAGGGAGTTTAATCCCTCTCCACTAAGGAGGTCCAGCAATGGCAGTTAAGAATTTCAAACCGACCACGCCTGGACGCCGGTTTATGACGGTATCCCGCTTTGATGAGATCACAAAGGGCAAACCGGAAAAGTCATTGCTCGCTCCCTTGAAGAAATTCGGGGGTAGAAACAATACCGGCAGGATAACCGTGCGGCACCGGGGCGGCGGTCACAAGAGAAGATACCGGATAATCGATTTTAAACGGGATAAATTCGGGATCCCCGCCAAAGTGGCGGCGATTGAATATGATCCCAACCGCAGTGCGCGGATTGCCCTCCTGCACTATGTCGACGGTGAAAAACGCTATATCCTTGCGCCGGATGGCTTGAGCGTGGGCGATACAGTGGTTTCCGGACCGGATGCCGATATCAAGGTCGGGAACGCTTTGCCCCTGGCCAACATCCCGGTGGGAACCCTAATCCATAATATTGAATTGTACAAGAACCGCGGCGGGCAACTGGTGCGCAGTGCCGGAGCGGCCGCGCAGCTCATGGCGAAAGAGGGCAACTATGCCCATGTCCGCCTGCCCTCCGGCGAGGTGCGCCTTATCCACCTGGATTGTATGGCCACCATTGGCCAGACCGGCAATGTGGAGCATGAGAATATCACCATCGGTAAGGCCGGGCGCATCCGCTGGCTGCGGCGGCGGCCTTCCGTGCGGGGTGTGGCGATGAACCCGGTTGATCACCCGCACGGCGGTGGTGAAGGAAGATCGCCGATCGGCCGCGCACCGGTTACTCCTTGGGGGAAACCGGCGCTCGGACGGCGGACCAGAAAGAAGAAACCCTCCGACCGTTTGATTGTCAGGCGGCGTAGGCCGTAAATAGAGATGGAAAGGGAGGAGAGGCATGTCACGTTCATTAAAGAAAGGCCCGTATATTGACGCTAATCTCCGTAAAAAGATTGAGGAGATGAATAAGCGCGGCGAAAAAAGGGTCATCAAGACCTGGGCCCGGAGCTCGACGATTTTCCCGGAGATGGTAGGGCACACCATCGCCGTCCATGACGGGCGGAAGCACGTGCCAATCTATATTACCGAGGATATGGTCGGGCATAAGCTGGGAGAGTTTGCCCCCACCCGGATGTTCAGGGGGCACAGCGGCCACACGGAACGTTCGACCGCCTTGAAATAGGGAAAAAACCATAACAGGGTCCGGCCTTTACTGGCGGGGCTCGAGAAAAATGAAACTACCTGATTTTTTCGCGCGCACGCGCGCGGAGAGGAGTATTCCTTAAGGGGGAGGGAGATAAGATGGAAGCCAGAGCTGTTGCGCGTTACGTCCGGATCGCACCGCGCAAAGTCCGGCAGGTGATGAATGAAATCCGGGGAAAAAGCGTGGACGAGGCAGCGGCCATTCTTCGCCATACCCCAAGGGCGGCGGCGGCGGTCTTGCTGAAAGTCCTGAATTCCGCCGTTGCCAACGCGGAGAATAACCATGAGCTAAACCGGGATAACTTGGTTGTCAGCAAGGCCTTTGTCGATCAAGGAGCGACACTCAAGAGGATCCGCCCCCGTGCGCAGGGACGGGCGTTCTTGATTCGGAAAAAGACCAGCCATATTACGATTATCGTCGGGGAAAAGGAGGATTGAGGAGATGGGCCAAAAGGTACATCCGGTAGGCCTTCGCCTTGGGATTATCCGCGACTGGGACGGCCGGTGGTTTGCGGAGAAGGATTACGCCACCTTCCTGCATGAAGATATAAAGATCCGCCGTCTTATTAAGGAAAAACTTTATAACGCCGGGATCGCGCGGGTGGAGATTGAGCGGGCGGCGAACAGGATCAAGGTGACAATCCACACGGCCCGCCCGGGAATGGTCATCGGCCGGGGCGGAACGGAAGTGGAGAAGCTCCGGAAAGAACTGGAGGAGCTGACCTCGAAACAGATTGCCCTGAATATCGCCGAGGTGAAGACCCCGGAACTCAATGCCCAACTGGTGGCGGAGAATATTGCTGCGCAATTGGAAAAGAGGGTATCCTTCCGCCGGGCGATGAAACAGGCGATTAACCGGACCATGCGTTTCGGCGCCTTGGGGATGAAAGTGGCCTGCAGTGGAAGGTTGATGGGTGCGGAGATTGCCCGTACCGAAGGTTATAGTGAAGGGAAGGTCCCCCTGCATACCTTGCGGGCGGATATTGACTACGGGTTCAGCGAGGCAAATACAACCTACGGTAAGATTGGCGTTAAGGTTTGGATCAACAGGGGAGAGGTGCTCCAAGCCAAGAAGGAGACGAAGGCTGAAGGAGGCGAATAAAGATGCTGGCGCCAAGGAGAGTAAGACGCCGTAAAGTCCAGCGGGGACGGATGAAAGGCACTGCCTACCGCGGGTCCCAATTGATCTCTGGCGATTACGGGCTAAAAGCGGTGGAACCGGGCTGGATCACCAGTACGCAGATTGAGGCGGCCCGTATTGCCTTGACGAGGCATGTTAAGAGAGGCGGACGGATCTGGATTAAAATCTTCCCCGATAAACCGGTGACGGCGAAACCGGCGGAAACCCGGATGGGTAGCGGTAAAGGTTCACCGGAATATTGGGTGGCAGTAGTAAAACCTGGCCGGATTATCTTCGAGGTTGCCGGAGTAGCACAAAGCCTGGCCGAAGAGGCCTTAAGATTGGCCGGGCATAAATTGCCGATTAAGACAAAGATTGTCCGGCGGGAAGAGACGGGTGGTGAAGCCCATGAAAGCTAGTGAACTGCGGGAATTGACATTGGAGGAGTTGCAGAAGAAGGCTGACGATCTCAAGGCCGAACTCTTCAACCTCCGTTTCCAGCTGGCCACCGGGCAACTGGATAATTACCGGCGGATCCGGATGGTCCGGAAAGATCTGGCCCGGGTAAAAACGGTCCTGTGGGAACGGGAGGCACAGATCGAAACCAACCGGAAACAGGAAGGAAGGAGGTTGAAGACCCGCAATGCTTGAACGTTCGCACCGCAAGACCCGGGTAGGGATGGTTGTCAGCGACAAAATGGATAAAACTGTGGTGGTGGCCGTGGAAAGACTGGTCCGCCACCCGCTTCTGGGGAAGACCATTCGCCGCACCGCAAAACTGAAAGCCCATGACGAGAAGAATGAATGCCGGATCGGCGATAAGGTGCGGGTCATGGAGACCCGGCCGTTAAGCAAGGAAAAGCGCTGGCGGGTTGTGTCCATCGTAGAAAAGGCAAAATAACACGTGCACTTGGGTGCATGGGCTACTGCCGGGAGAGAAGGGGGGAAAGGCAACAATGATCCAATCAGAGTCCTATCTGAATGTGGCTGATAATTCCGGCGCCAAAAAAATCATGTGCATCCGGGTCCTTGGCGGTTCGAGAAAACGCTA
>Ga0209537_1004575_pt1 | contig 11665 bp, 10 predicted proteins | sample BioPla4DNA1_FD_187698 | JGI IMG/M metagenome (GOLD analysis project Ga0209537, IMG submission 187698) | Biogas fermentation microbial communities from Germany - Plant 4 DNA1 (SPAdes) (version 2) | ecosystem: Engineered > Bioreactor > Anaerobic > Digestate | place: Bielefeld, North...
GAATTGTAATGCTCCCGGGGATAAAAGGTTCCCATATAGTACCCGTAGTAGTTAAAGTAATGAATTAGTATTTCTTTCTGAGAGGCAAATTCCAAAAACCGTTTGTTCAGGTCAATTTCTCCAAACAGAAATATTTCATTAATGTCTTCCACCGGCAAGTATTTTTTCCCTTGCTGGGAGTTGAAACAAATGGTGTTATCCTTTCTTTGCAGTTCACCGTCAGTGAAAATATAAATTGTCTTTTTCAATACTAATCTCTCCTACGCCCAACAAAAATCTCCATACGCACAGTTTCTGCAATATCTTCCTTTTACCGGTTGGGGAGGCGAATCTAAATAGGCAATTCGCAAAATATCTTTTTTTGCTTTTTCAATCTTTTCTTCCAATTCAGGGCTTAAAGCTATACTTAAGCGTTTCTTTTCTTCCGGGAACAAAAGCTCTCCCTGCGCTTCAACACCCAGCTCTTTTAGCTCGTAGAGATAAAGAGCAAGTTGCATCATTGCACTTTTCTCATACCTTGAAGACTTTTTTACTTCACCAACCACCAATTGGCCGTCTCTCTTTCTGATTAAGTCGAATTTAAGATGCCCTACAGTCACCTCCTTTCTATTCCGAGAATAAGCCGTTTCCTGCAAGAATCGTCCCAGCTCCAGGCTGGTATGGTCTTTTTCCGGAATCAACTGACGCGCCATTAACCAAACCTGGCGTTGGCAAATGTGATAATACCACATTAGCGTACCTGTAACCTTGACTTCGGCATTCTCCATGCATATTCTCCTCTTAACCGGTAAGAGCTGATTCTCTTTCGGGTTGATAACCTCAAAGTAGTGATGGAGACTCCTGTTCCTCTGTTTCCGGCGGCACAAAACCTAGCACAGGACTGTATAAACCACCTTCTTTTTTCACGGCATCTTTTCGCAAAAGCCATGCTCGGCCATCAAATACAGGGCGAAAGATTGGCTCATCGTCGTCAGTGAATATATCAGCACAAAATGACCTGCAGGCACTAATCATTTTTTTTGGAATTTCAATGGCATACTGCATTACCTTTTGAATGAGCTGTTTTTGTTTATCCCTGTCCTCCAAAGTCCAGTCCGTTTCCTCAAGTTTCCTTAACATGGGCAGTAACCTGTCATTTTCCTCTACAAACACTGTTACATTGTTGGTTCCCCCGTCTTCCTCATCAATAAGTTTTGCATATTCCCCCCATTGCCCTCGAGATAACCGTTCAAAAATAGGGATTTCAGCCAAGCCTTCAAGAACCTTTTTGTAATATCTATCTACAATAATGCCAACTTCTTGCTCTGAAAAAATGGGTCTATTGATTAAAACTTCTTTTGTTTTATCTATTAATATTTCATCATATATATTGCGCCAGGAGGAGTGCCCTCTGCCGTCAGTAATCTCGGCGATTGCCACCCTACCTAAAAAATCTTTTTTGGAATGTCTATTACATCTTCCCGCAACTTGAATTATGCTGTCTAGGGGCCCTAATTCTCTAAATACCCAACCAAAATCTAAATCAACTCCTGCTTCTACTACTTGCGTAGCAACCAAGTAATGCCGAAAACCCTTTTTCTCCAGCCATTTTAAATAACGTAAAATAATGCGTCTTCTATAAGGTGTTACCCAGCCACTCAATAATAGGATAGGAGCTTGCAGGTTAAAGCTTTCTAAGATCCTGTAGACTTGAACAGCAGCTTTTTTTCTATTCACAACCACTAAGCCGGAGTATTCATAAACAGGCAAATAATCTTCTAAAAGCTCGCCAAGTTCCTCAGTTTTAACTTTTTTAATTGTTTTGCCGCTATCATCCATAGCTATTTCGTATTGATGTCTGTTATAGGGGAAGAAAGTATTTGGGGGAGCCAGTTCCACTTGACTGGCAATTTGAGGTGGTGTTGCGGTCATAAGCAGGAAAAAAGTATTGCATTTTTGGCTTAGATAAGAGAGAAGCTGCCCAAATCCTTTCCAATAACGCGGTGAAATCGTTTGCGGCTCATCCAAAATAACGACGGCATTGCATAAGCGGTGGAAATTCATGGTACGATTAGCCTTGGGATTAAATAAGGATTCCCACAAATGTACCATTGTAGTTAAAACTACAGGTTCCCGCCAATACCTAAATAATGTGGACATTTTTTCCCAGACTGCTGCTTCTTTTGAATAATCAAGTGCTTCCTCTTCTTGTCCTTTGCCATACGCAAGGCTGTGATCTTCTTGAACATTCCCATAGCCAAAAACTCCTTTTGCCACCGATGCCGTTTGTTCAACAATGCTGATGAAGGGCAAGCCATAAATAATCGACTTGGCATGAAAACGCTGCGCCCATTCATGCGCGATTGCCAGGCCGGTCAAAGTCTTGCCGGCGCCGGTGGGAAGCGTTAAAGTGTACACACCGGGCTTTTCAATTTCTTTTGCCTTTTGCAGGCATGCCTCTTTTACCTTCTGTCGCCAAGCATCAATTATTTCAGAATGACCAGGCAACTCGGGCTGAGAAAAATCAGGTATTTCTTTGCTGGGAAGACCGGTAATTCCGATGGCTTCCATCCTGTCTGCTGCAATTAATAGCGAATACAAAAGTCTTACGTTGAACCAATGCTCAATCCCTATTTCGTCTTTTAAAGTAGAGTATAAATACAACTGCAGTTCAAACAAGCGGTCCTCGCTTATCATAAAGGGCCAATCAGGCAACAGGTTTTTTACTACATTGTTTCCTTCCTGATCACTTGCCCAATCTGCTATTAAGTCATCCAAATTTCTAAGACCAGTGTGGTGGCGGCAGACTATCTCTGCCGCCAATATGTCACTGGTAACACTATAAGTAAACCAGGCCGACGGCTTGGCATGGTTTATACCGGAACCCACACCATCCAGGAGTTTTTGGAATTTTACATGAACTTTCCCTAAATCGTGAGTCAAAGCAATTGCCGTCAATATATTTTTATCCAGCCCTAATTCTTGATTGACAGCTAACGCCTGAGCAAAATCAGCCACATTGCGCAAATGATCAATTAAGAGCTTTTCCGGGTGACTTCTCTTTTCACCAAGCAGGGAACCAAGCAATGCATTCATTTTTGTAAGCCGTGACATCCAACCCCTCCCAAGATGTCAGATGGAGCTTCTCGTTGAAGGAAGAGGTGTAAATGGTATTTATTGTTTCTGACAAACTTCTCTCACTGGTTAAACTAAAAGGTAATGTATCCCTGAATACTGTTTTAGAAGCTGAAATATCAATTTGAGCAGACTGGCTGTCAAGCAGTGGTAATACACTTGCTAAAGATATCTTTTTTTCACGAACAGGCTGAAGAGGAAACCGGCCTAAATATTCTATATCTGCAATAGCATATGCTGTGCCAAGGAAAGGAGTATAAATAAATGTACCGTTCTCCAAATGCTGCCGCAGTTTTTCTTCTACTCCACCGTGCATATAAATCCTGTACTTTGGCTGTCTGACGAATTGGTGCTTTACTCTGATGTGGGGACTTTTTTGAGGCTCCTTTAGATTCCAAAAATTTATCGTTGTTGAAAACCATGAAATTGGGTTAATTATGGATAATGCTATTTTAGTGCCTTTCATCTCATCCCAATATTTTGCATAGAAAGCTTTTTCGTAACTGCCATTGGACAGTCCTATAATTGCACCAATCAAACCGGCAACAGCTGTAGGCGGTGGTAAAGGGAATGACACTGATGAAGTAGTGGTATATGGGCGGCGAAACATGGCTATTGGAGCAGATATATCAAAGGCAACAGCCATCTAATTCACCTCTTTTGCTCAACCAATTTCCCGCCAAAACTTAATTTTAACTCATCGAAATCTTTAAGCTGCAACTCATTATCAACCCAAAATTTTATTGATTCAATCTGGTCTTTAAGGTTGAGCAGCTTCTCGTTTGCCTTGCTTAAACCCACTATGAAATCCTTGGTACTTCTAATTGCTAATTCCTCGTCCGCAGTAAATTCTCGTCCATCGGGAGTCAATAAACTAATTTTTTCATCTAAAGCACCTGCTGCTCCGGCAAAACCTTCTTGATATATTATTTCAACTAATAATCTGGGGACATGTCCAACCTTACTGCGGGTGATAAGGTTAATTGTTCCGTTCCATAATCCGTCTGCAATCCTATCAACGTCTTGTTCTGTTGCTCCTGTTTCGTGAGAGGCATATTGGTTTGCAATACCGTAAACTCCCAGCAAAACGAAAGGCACAATATATTCATTACGGAAAGATCTTTGCTCACTCTCATCCTTTGTGGCGAAAGCTGCTGTCCCTTGAACAAGTTCAGCTTTTGCTTGGTGTAAGGAACGGCCCCATTTAAATTGCACAGGACCCGTCCACGAAAATGATTCCTTATCAAGCGCAAATGTTACCCCAAACAGCCTTGTGTCTATACACTTTTGCAACGCTTCTTTGCCGGTTTTTACATTCAGCTTGCTTTTAAGCTCATTAATCCTGGTATTTAAAGTCTTAGGAGCACCGTCAACAAAAACATCAAGTCCTTCCCGCAGCCATTGATCCCGGATTGTCCGCTTGATGCGTACGTCTGAGACCATAATCCTGCCCGTTTCAGCATCAAAACGCGGGTGGTTTGCATTGAGGGGATCCCCATTGGGGTTAGCATCCTTGACGCTGTACAGAAAAAGGTATTCACGCCTTTTGGCAAAAGCCATAATCTGATCTCTCCTTTCTTATTCTTCAATTACCGACTTGCCAAAAATACGCCAGAAATAATCAGAGGCATTTAAAAAGGCAACAGAAAAAACAAAGTTTCCATCCACGCCCATTTCCGCTGTCCCTTTTAGCAGCAAATCTCCTGCTTTTCCGGATAGCTTTTCGAGCAACCTTTTATAAGGAATGTCATATGCTCTAATTAATTCAGGCACCCTGCTTAAGTGTCTTAGTAAATCACGTCTTTGCATCTTGCCAAACATTAACTGCTTAAACATTGGGGCGGAATCTATCTCTTCCTCTTTACTTACCTGATATCTAGCTATCATCCCTAAAATAATCCCGCTTAAAAGCACTCCCTGTCCGCTTGTAGTTTTTAAATACGGGTCGGCAAAATCATTTAACCAATCAAGTTTCAACTTTACTCCCTCCCGTTAACCCTATATAGAAAATCCAACACCTCTGCCATTCCTTTTATCCTCAGGCGTCCTGGCATTCTATCTTTCTCCTTTGGCCTAATCCAATCAGGATCGGTGAACATGCCGGCCAGACGTGATACAATTAACCTTTTTATTTCTTCAACCCCTACCGGCTCATCACCGAGTAATCCGCTAATAACTGCAATAATACGTTCTTTCATCACTATTCTGTCCTGTTCGCGTTTTCCGGCAAGAGATAGCAAGACGGCTATAATTTGTGACATAGCCGCATCCAGACTGCCTTTTTTGCTGCCAGGATCAAGATCATAACCAAACACAGTGCAAGTCTCTTTCCAAAGCTCTTCCAGTTGCCGCAAACGCGTTGGAGGAACATCTTCGATTAATGAATGTACTATTAACTGTGCTTGGTTAATTTCAGCAAACATAAAATGGTAAACCAATCCTTCGTTGACCCTGGACAGAAGATTAAACAAATTTAATTCATGCCGAATTCCATTTTTGAGATAATTTTTTGCGGAATCAGAAGCCATGCGGAAGTATTCTTTCTTGTCTGATATTATCTCCGGGATAACATATAGACTGGTTTTTGGCATTACATTAAAATTGACGAATCTTCTTTCCATTTCTTCTTTACCGGCTGACAAAACTCCATAACAATTTTCACAAACAGGAAATACTTTTTCTTTAATCCCTGCCCCGTCTTTCGTCCCCGGCAAAAAGCCTGGCTTGTCAAAGGTAGCAAACTTAAATACTTTATCCAATGTTTCAAGTTTCTTATCCCTTTCACCACATAAAGCGCAATACGTTGTTTGCTGCGCTCCTTTCTTTTTAACCGGCTCATCGGGATTAAGCTTGCTTTTAAAATATTTTACAAATGCCGCCGTTTCGCCGGGGTACAAAAATCCATCTCCGGTTTTTAGGCCAAAAAGCAGGAAACAAGGGATCTTGCTGTCCCAAAACTCGATTATTTTATCAATTTTTTCTACAAGAACTTCCATAATTCTATCGGCGCTGCCCTCTGTAAAACAGCCTGACTTTTCATAATCAACAAGCAGGTTGCTGTATAGTTTATAATATCTGCATTTTTTATTATCCTGCCAACTCCCGGATTCTCCTATCAGCTCTTTGCGCGGGTCTTTGCTTCCCCGGCCTAGTTTATACAAAGGAGAAAAACGCCAGGACACATTGCTGCCAACGGGATCACGGTAGAGAAAGAGTTCTTTAATTTTAATTTCATTGCCAACTGCTTGATATTCTATTCTGTCAATATCTGCTACTCCTTTGATATTAAGTACCTCTGCCTGGGGGGCATCCACCTCAAGCCAAACCCTTATTGCAAAAACTTTTTCATTTTGATCTTCAGTTACAGGGTAAGGGAGTTGTAAAAAATTCATAATATCAGCATGCGGTGAATCTTTAAAAGCCTCGCTTGCCATCTCACCAAGAGAGTAAACAGCTTGCAGAAAACTCATTATATCACCCCCTCTGCCCTCTTAGGGCAAATTATTTCAAGCAAGCCAAACCCCATACTGTTTTTTGCTCCCAGTCCTGCATCCACTGCTACCTGGAGTAGTGAAGCCGGGCCACTCATGGATAAAGTCCCGGAATAACCCTTGATCACGAAATTTTTGTATTTAATGATTCGCAGTTTCGGCTGGCTTAAAGGCGCAACCTGTATCTCCCCCTCCGGAGGCACGGCTTCATATATAGCCTGGTATTTTTTCCTAAGGTTTTCTGATGCTAAGCGAGAAAAGTCACTCTCCCCGGGCTGAAAGTAACAGGTATATTTTTTACCCTCCGGCCTAAACAGGGTACTATAGACAACCACGGGCGAAAGTGTTTTCACATGTATCTGTTTTTGTGCATGCGCGCTTTCCTCATCAGTTACTTGCGGCCTGTCTACTTTTGCCCCCTGAAGACAAAGAGTGGCAGGGCCGATACGTAGACTGTCTTTGGCTAATAACCCGTTTACCAGGGATTCACAAAACTTTTCCACTGGAGAAGATATAACCAGTTTAACCGGGGATGTATAGGTAATAACACCTTTTTCAGCATTGAGGCAATAGGTCCCGGTTAAGCGTGAAAATGTAAACAGTTTAAAGCGGCGCCCGCCGCCTTCAAATCCGGTATAATGCAAAAACTCGGCCAAACAACTGTCCAAGACAGCATAGATGGCCGACTGGACCAGATGGTTATAATGGATCGGTAAAGTTATTGGACTGTTATTGGGACTAGAAAGCTCAATTAATAAGCGCATATTTTCCTCCTATCAGTTTCTGATAAAAATATACGGTATAAATATTCCGAATTTTCAGTACTCTCGTAATATTACCCCCTCTTTTTTAATATAATTTTCGCTTGCCTTTTTTCCCATCCTCCGATTATTCTTTTCTTTTCCTTATAGGTAGGCTATTGATTCCTAGCTACCAAAATCGCTACAATAACTTCTATTTTTAAATTCCTTTAAAGGTATTTCTTAATAGATGTTATTGTAAAACCTACTTCAAATGTACCGCAAATGACATTAATTGTCAAGTATTTTTTCCCATATATGTAGTTATTGTCAACGCCGGAATATTTTTGACCTAAATCGCCGGCTGAAAAGATCCACTAAAAAGTGTTCCACATCCCAAATGTAGAATTAAAGCACCGAAACCATAGACAAGGTGGCGGTGCATTAAAACGTATAAGGGATGTGGAAGTCTTGGCACAAGTTGGCGATAATCTCGATCCATTCCCTTTTGTTAAAACTTTGACATTCACAGTGTTAAAAATCATTTGATATAGATATGATAAATGCCTTTTGATAATATTACATTCTCTACTCGTACTTTCAATTTACCACCGGGTTTAACGACAAGTAAGCTATGTTTTTCTTTTACAACTGGGGTTGCTCTGGAAAAATCAAAATTAGTAATAACCCTTTCTACCTCTCCTTCAAAACTGCTAATCCCGTTAACCAAAGCCGCATAATTTCTTATTTCTCTCTCGAAGTCCGGCTTTCTGTCTCTTATGTTCCACATATTTAAATCCTCTTCAGTTGCTTTTTCAGGAGGTGAGTCTAAAGTAAGATTACCAAACCCATATCTAGTGTCTCCGCCTACGACAATTTCAAGGTCTTCTTTAAAGAACCCCAAAACTTCTTCAACCATTTGTCTATCGATTGCCAATAAGCCTTCCCAATATACCTGTCTAGGCTCTTTACCCTTTAATTTTGGCAGTAATATTTCTGTTTCATGGAGAGATTCATCCTTTGCAGAAAGAGTTTCGGGCTTAATAGATGTAGAAACATATACATCAGTCAGCACTAGCCTTAACATTTCTTCTGAATAGGAGCCGAAAGAATATTTTCCTTTAATATAACAGGGAAATAGTAAACCGCTGCCTTCTATTTTGGGAAAGAAACAGGTTATACTTTCAAATAAGTTTTTTCCTCTTTCATAATCTTCATCATTTCCACCATTCATTTTTCCATATTTATTTACAAGAGCCCCCCACATTGTACAGCCAGGGATAAAAAGCCGCGTTTCTGATAAAACCCCGTAATTATTTAAAGTACCTATATGGATGGGTGTTTTTTGCCTAAATTTTATTTTATACCATATCTTATTCATTTTGCTCACCTAAAATTGGCTTAGCGTGGTAACGGGCATAAATTAATGTTTGCTCTAAAATATCCCTAAAAAACAAAAGTTTATGAAGATCTAAAGATAAGTTGCGGAAAAACTCCTCATAACCATTTTCTTGTATATTATTGGTAAGAAAATAATTTTTCAACTCACTTACTTCATTAATCTTTTCGACTACCATTCTAATAAAAATATCTTCGATCCTTTCCTTTTTCTGCGCCTTGCAGTACACATAATAGGCATAAACACCATCATTAACAAGAACCCCGAGAGCCTTGTCTATAAATCTCAAAACCTGACGATCATTATTTATCTCTTTAACCATGTTATAGCTAAGTTCATTAATAAAAGCATCCAGTTTTTTAACCTCCATTTTTTGCCCTCCCTTGCTAGAAGTTATCTTATTCTAGAAACATATTTACCCGTCCATATCCTCTGGTTACAAGACCGCCTAAACCCAAAGTTTGATAATAAGCCACACTATCTTTAAGGGCGTTTTCAATTAATTCACTTGTCAAGTCTTCACCTTCATTTAACCTGTCTGCAATTCTTATACTGCCAAAAAATATGGTGCTTCTTGGAATCGCTTCAGAAGTAAAGAGAGCTCCCCCTTTTGCTGCGCCGGTTAGCGGATCAATAGAAACTGATGTTCTGACCTCAAGGTTAGCGTTAATAATTTGGGAAACAATACTATCAGAAGCCAAAACTATTTTTCCTTTTAATATTTGCTTTATTTCGGTTATAAGTTTTTCTAATTTAACAAAATCAAACTCATCCTTAATCTTTAAATTCAGCCACCCAAGGTTTAAAAATCTTTCTTCTTTTGCTTTATTCGTCACAATTATTGCATCTTCAGATAATTCTTTATAATTGCCTTTCTCTAAACCGGCTTGCTTTAGCAGTCCAGGAGAAGTAATCCATCTTACCCCAAATCTCGTGCTTACGGGAAAGAAAAGAATATTTAAATCAGAGAAAAACACTCGTCCCTGTCGTGATTCATCATGTTTTGAGTAGCCAAATGACTTGCAAATTATACAATGACCACAATGGCCGGTATCATCCAGCTTTCTTAACTCGTATGCCTTTTCCAAAGCATCATTTGGCCTATCATCCTGCCCAGCACATTTTATTGAAGAAATTAAATTTCCCCAATAATACTGCCATTCTTCATTTTTGTTATTATTTAGCTCATTCTTAATCTTTGCCGCATATAATTTGAAAATGTCAAGTCTATTATTATTGTCGCTTTCCTGATCTGCCAACCTGTTAACCAAATCCTTTACATTATCTTCATTTCTGATATTATTACTGTCTAAAACTCTTTTGATATCCGCAAACCTATTTTGGTATATGCCTTGCAGCTTTAGAGCTAAATAATATCTCCAGGTGCCCGCTAAGCTGGAAGCAGGTATTTTAGGAATTTTTGTTATCGGATCGCGGACAATTGTATTGTCAACCCTGCCAATTGTATAACCACCGGTTCCAATGTATACTGGATCTTGCGAAACAGCAAAAATTTTAAATTCTTTTATTCCACCCATAAGTTATCTTCTCCTTATATTATTCTCAAGGCACTATGCCAGAATTGATACATATCTAAAAAACTAAATAATTTTTGTTTAAAATCAGCAGCAGACATATTGCTCAAATTTCCCCAACATTCTTCTCCCAATAACCCGGCAAATTCATCTTTTAATGCCGGCTCATTCAACTTAAAAACATTAACAAAAGCTGACAAAGCAAATTTCTGTATACTTTCTTCTTCCCCTTCCCAGTCCTTTAATTTTGTATATATTACGTTAACCACATTATTAAGTTGTGATCTAGATGAAATACTACAAAAATACTTTGCAAATTTGCTAAATTTCTTCCATTCGCTCCACCGGTATGGCCTATTGCTTTTTTCTTGCAAATATCTCTTCCCATCTTGATAAAAAATATCGTTGCGTCTAATATTTGTATCTAAAAATTCAAAATCAAAAGTATTGCGAAAGATACTTATTTTTAAACTGTCATCTATTTTGTCATTTAAAGTTATTAACTGCTTCTGTTGTCTATCGACAGGATCGATAATAAAAGAGTACTCCCCTTTACCGTTTTCTACAGGGTAAATGCTGTAATAATTTCGAGGCCTCCATGATTCTCCTTTATCCAAACCCATGATTTCTTTTAAAACCTTACTATCAACAATCTCTTTTATTTCTTCCCAATTTACAATGTCCCTGCGAATTTTTCTTAATGCCTTTAATCCAATGTACAAGGGCTTTTTATAATCCTGAAAAATCACCCCGATATGCAACGGGAGTTTCCCTACGACATATTTGAAACTTTCTCCATATCTCTTCTGAATCTCCTCTATAAGAGCAGGGACGTATTTTGCAGGTACTATAAACTGCCAGGATATAGGAGTTGGTTCAATAATAGATAGATACGGCAAGTATGACTGATATTTTGCTTTACTATTATTCAAGATAATTTCACTTTTCTTTCCTGTATCATATTCATTAAGTACTATTCCATCCCGTAGCCAGTCAAGTTTAAATTCTTTAATCTTTTCTTTAACGCCATCATCTTCTTCTTCCTTCCTTTTCAAAATAGGAATAGCTTTCTCAAGTGAAGTAATTAGATAGATATTGCTACCTTCATCAACCCAAAAATCAAGTCCTTCAAAGGAATATTCTCCGCTTTTATACGCTCTGTCACCCTGCCAGACAATTCTTTGGCAACGCCATGGTTCTATATTCAGTAAACTCACTATGTCTTTTTCTAAATTAACTAAAAACTCCTCCGTAGAATCCCAGATCCTTTTTAACCTAGCAGGTGAAGGGTTTTTGCGGAGTAAAAGCATTAGGAAAACTTGAGCAAGTATACCAATATCTTTAGAGGTTAAGCTATCCCAATTAATGACTTGTTTCTCAAAATCT
>Ga0209537_1004576_pt1 | contig 11663 bp, 8 predicted proteins | sample BioPla4DNA1_FD_187698 | JGI IMG/M metagenome (GOLD analysis project Ga0209537, IMG submission 187698) | Biogas fermentation microbial communities from Germany - Plant 4 DNA1 (SPAdes) (version 2) | ecosystem: Engineered > Bioreactor > Anaerobic > Digestate | place: Bielefeld, North...
TTAAATGCATTTCTATGAATTAGCTTTGATGGGTCCGCTTCCATAAGCTGAATAATAGCATCAAGTGCATCAGGCATATACATCATATCCATCATTGTGCCTTTAGCTATGAAGCTAGTATATCTCTTGTTTTTCAATGCGTCATAATAAATATGAACTGCATAATCGGTAGTTCCTCCACCTGGTAAAGTTTCATAGGAGATTAAGCCTGGGAAACGAACTCCCCTTGTATCTACTCCATATTTTAAGAAATAATAGTCGCATAATAATTCCCCTGCTACTTTAGTTATACCATACATAGTGGTAGGTCTTTGGATTGTATCTTGAGGAGTATTGTCTGGAGGTGTTGTTGGACCAAAGGCTGCAATTGAGCTTGGTGTAAAGACCATACAATTTTCTTCCCTAGCTACTTCAAGGACATTGTATAGTCCATTCATGTTTATATTCCAACATTCCTCAGGATACTTTTCACCTACGGCTGAAAGTATAGCAGCTAGATTTATTATGGTATTGATATTATGTTTTTTTACTATTTCTTGTAATGCCTTTCCATTAGTAATGTCTACTATTTCAAATGGTCCAGATTCTATCAGCTTTTCATGCCCTTCCTTTATTCTTCTACCGCTGGCAACTACATTGTTTGCTCCATAAATTCTTCTTAGTTCAGTAGTCAGTTCTGAACCTATTTGACCTAGCGCTCCCGTTACTAATATTTTTCTCATCTAATGCACCCCCATAATATATGTTCGTCATAATTATATCATATTTCCTAGACTATTAATATCTTTTATTTAAAAGTTGTAAAAACAAATTCCAATACCTTTAGGTCCTAAATGGGAGCCTATTACAGGACCAATTTCATCAATAGTTATTGTAACATGTGGAAACTTCTCCTGTAAGCTTGTTTTCATTTTTTCTGCATACTCTTCATCTAAAACGTGGCATATGCCGATTTTTTTCACATCTTCAGGTACTTTTTCTATTATTGCTGAAATAGCCTTGTTTTTTCCCCTAACCTTTTCAAGTAACTTTAATTCTCCATCCTTTAGTTCGATTACAGGCTTAATATTTAATATATTGCCTACAGTTGCCTGTACTGAGGACAGCCTACCGCCCCTACTTAAATATTCTAAAGTATCTGTAGTTAGATAAACATACATTTTTTCCTTCATCTTATTTAGATGGTCCCCTATTGCTTCCGCAGTTTTTCCTTCCTTGGCCAGGCCAACTGCTTCCTCAACTAAAAACTTTAGATTTGCTGCTGCATTTAATGAATCAATAATAATAATTCTTTTGTTATCTAACATATTTTTGGCAAGTACTGCACTATTATAAGTACCACTTAACTTAGAAGACAAAAGAATTGCTACTATTGATTCATAACCTTCTTCAAAGGCTTGATTAAAGGCTTGAAAAAAATCACCTGCTGAAGGTTGTGAAGTTGTAGGAAAAAGTTTTGTGTTTTTAAGTTTCTCGAAAAAATCCCTAAATTCACCTGGGAAAGGTTCCTTCCCCATTTCATCGCCAAAAATGTAGTTTAATGGAACCATAGTTATCTTTTCCTGTGCTGCATATTCTTTTGTTATATAGGCTGTGCTGTCTGTTATTATCTTTACTTTTTCCATTTTTGATCCCCCTTATATTAATTTTAGTAATACAAAGTTTATTATTCCATAAAACCATATTTTTTACAAGGTAATTCTGTTCTTTCATATAAAGTTAAAGATGATCCCACTTTAGTTTTTCAATTACCAATTCATTTCAATTAATACTTTTCATTCTCAATATTATAGATAAAAAACAATCCTATATTTACATATAGGATTGTTATACTAGTTAATCTATTTTACTACTATATTATATATCTTTCCTGGAACAAATATTTCTTTTACGATATTTTTACCCTCTAAATGCTTACTTATATTTGGATCTTCCTTAGCCTTTTCTCTTATTTTATCTTGAGGTTCGTCTACACTAACCTTTATGGTCCCCCTAACCTTTCCATTAACCTGTATAGGCAATTCTATAACATCGTCTTTAATCTTTTCTTCGTCATATTTTGGCCAGCTTGCTTCATGTAAATATCCTTCTAAGCCTATAGATTGCCAAATTTCTTCTGTTATATGGGGGGCAACAGGATTTAGTAGTATTAGGAAGGTCTTTAGGTCTTCCTTCTTAATGCTTCCATGGTCATTAAATTCATTTAAAAGAGACATCAAGGCAGCAATACCTGTGTTAAATTTCAATGTTTCAAAGTCTTCAGATACCTTCTTGATGGTTTTGTGGATACTACCTTCAAGCTCTTTTGTGTATCCTTCCCCTTCAACTAATATATCTTGAAGTTTCCAAACCCTTTCTAAGAACCTTCTACATCCTTTAACACCATTTTCTGACCAAGGTACGCTCTTTTCGAAATCTCCTATAAACATTTCATAGGCCCTTAAGGTATCAGCCCCATAGTCTCTAACTATATCATCAGGGTTAACCACATTTCCTCTTGATTTTGACATTTTTTCATTATTATCTCCAAGTATCATACCATGGGAGGTTCTCTTTGCATATGGTTCAGGTCCTGGTACAACTCCTATATCGTATAGGAATTTATGCCAGAATCTAGAATACAATAAGTGTAAAGTGGTGTGTTCCATTCCGCCGTTATACCAGTCTATTGGCAACCAGTATTCTAATGCTTCTTTGGATGCCAATTCTTTGTCGTTATGAGGGTCACAATATCTTAGGAAATACCATGATGAACCTGCCCATTGAGGCATGGTATCAGTTTCCCTTTCAGCTGGTCCCCCACATTTTGGACAGGTAGTCTCTACCCAGTCTCTAATATTTGCTAAAGGCGATTCACCAGTATCAGTAGGTTCATAGTTCTCTACGTCAGGTAATAGAACTGGTAGTTCAGACTCCGGTACAGGAACCCATCCACATTTGTCACAGTGTACTAGAGGTATAGGCTCACCCCAATATCTCTGTCTTGAGAATACCCAGTCTCTTAATTTAAAGTTAACCCTTCTTTGGCCTAGACCCTTTTCTTCTAGCCAATTAATCATATATTCCTTTGCATCCTTTGGATTCATGCCATTTATAAAGTCTGAGTTAACTACTACTCCCTCTTCTATATCTGTATAGGCTTCTTTTTCTATATCTCCACCCTTGATGACTTCTATAATTGGAAGGTTGAATTTCTTAGCAAACTCCCAGTCCCTAGTATCATGTCCTGGTACAGCCATAATAGCCCCAGTTCCATAGGTCATTAAAACATAGTCAGAAATCCATATAGGAATTTCCCTGCCATTGGCTGGATTAATGGCCTTGATGCCTTTAATCTCCACTCCAGTTTTTTCTTTAGATAGCTCTGTTCTTTCAAAATCAGATTTCTTGCTTACTTCCTTTTGATATTCCCTTATTTCATCTATGTTTTCTATTTCATCTTTATACTTTTCTATTAATGGGTGCTCTGCAGCAATAACCATATAGGTTGAGCCGAATAAAGTATCAGGTCTTGTAGTGAATACTCTAAGTTTGTCTTCCTTTCCTGCTATTTGGAAATCTATATCTGCTCCTTCAGATCTCCCAATCCAATTAGTTTGCTGTATCTTTACCCTTTCAATATAATCTACCAATTCTAAGTCGTCTATTAACCTATCAGCATATTCTGTTATCTTAAGCATCCATTGATTTTTTACTTTTCTAACTACTTCTCCACCACATCTTTCACAATTGCCTTGTATTACTTCCTCATTAGCTAATCCTACCTTACAGGATGGACACCAATTTATAGGCATTTCATGTTTGTAAGCAAGCCCCTTCTCAAATAATTTCAAAAATATCCATTGGGTCCATTTATAGTAATTTGGATCAGTAGTATCTACTTCCCTTGACCAGTCAAAGGAAAAACCTATAGATTTTAACTGAGCCCTAAATCTATCTATATTTCTCTTTGTTACTATGGCAGGATGAATTTTATTTTTTATAGCAAAATTTTCAGTTGGTAGGCCAAAGGCATCCCAACCCATTGGGAATAAAACATTGTATCCTTCCATTCTTCTTTTTCTGGCAACAACGTCTAAGGCAGTGTAAGGTCTTGGATGGCCTACGTGTAGACCTTCTGCTGATGGATAAGGGAATTCAACCAATGCATAGAATTTTGGTTTATCAGAATTATTGGAAGCCTTAAAGGGTTCTCTTTCTTCCCAGATTGCTTGCCATTTCTTTTCAATTTCATTTGGTCTATATTCTCTCACGATTCTACCTCCTCTACTTTTTATACTGAATTAGATAAAAATAAAACCTTTCATCCCAAAAAATAGAGACGAAAGGTTAATTCCGCGGTACCACTCTAATTGCTAATAGCCACTCAAAATATAACGGCATTTACCGACTAAGGCTACTGATTTCACCTTAGTTACTCAAGGACGAGTTCAACCTTAATCAATACTGTCTTCCACCTTCCGACAGCTCTCTATAATTGATATGGGGTCTACTACTTCCTCTCATAGTATTTATTAATTTAAATTCAATTATAATCAAATTTTTCATATAAATCAAGGACTTTTTAGAATTCTGCTGAACCTACTGTCCTTGGGAATGGTATAACATCTCTTATGTTAGACATGCCTGTTAGATACATTAAAGCTCTCTCAAACCCTAGTCCATATCCAGCATGTTTTGTGCCACCATATTTCCTCAATTCTAAATACCACCAATAATCCTCAAGTTCCATTCCATTTTCAATGATTCTCTTCTCAAGTATGTCATACCTTTCCTCTCTTTGAGAACCTCCTATGATTTCCCCTACTCCAGGTACTAATAGGTCCATTGCTGCTACAGTTTTTCCATCATCATTTAATCTCATGTAAAAGGCCTTTATATCCTTAGGATAGTCTGTAACAAATACTGGTTTTTTAAATACTTTTTCAGCAATATATCTTTCATGTTCAGTTTGCAAGTCCATACCCCATTCTACTGGGAATTGGAATTTTTCTCCAGATTTCTTTAAAAGTTCAATTGCTTCTGTATAAGTTATAACACCAAAATCGGAATTAACTACATTTTCTAATCTATCGATTAAACCTTTATCAATAAAGGTGCTGAAGAATTCCATCTCTTCCTTGGCATTATCCATTACATATTTTATTATATATTTCATCATATCCTCTGCTAACTTCATATTGTCCTTTAAGTCTGCAAAGGCAATTTCTGGCTCTATCATCCAGAACTCTGCAGCATGCCTTGCTGTATTTGAATTTTCTGCCCTAAAGGTAGGTCCAAAGGTATAGACCTTTTTAAAGGCTAAAGCATAAGCTTCTGCTTCCAATTGGCCAGAGACGGTTAAGTTAGTTTCCTTACCGAAGAAATCCTCTGTATCATCTACTTTTCCATCTTCAGTTAAAGGTAAGTTATTTAAGTCTAAAGTCGTAACTCTAAACATCTCTCCTGCTCCTTCAGCATCGGAAGCAGTAATAATAGGAGTGTGAACATAGATAAAGCCTCTTTCTTGGAAGAATTTATGAATTGCATATGCTAGTAGAGACCTTACCCTAAATACAGCGTTGAAAGTATTTCCCCTTGGCCTTAAGTGGGCAATAGTTCTCAAATATTCGAAGCTATGTCTTTTCTTCTGTAATGGAAAATCAGAAGTTGAATATCCCTCTACTTCAATTTCAGTAGCCTTGATCTCAAAAGGCTGTTTAGCCTGGGGAGTAGGTACTAATAGGCCTTTAACCTTAATGGATGAACTTATTGGAAGCTTTTCTACTTCTTTAAAATTTGGAAGACTATCTTCAAATACTATTTGAATATTTTTAAAGAAAGTCCCATCATTTAATTCTATAAAGCCAAAGGTTTTTGACATTCTTGAAGTTCTTATCCAACCTTCAACTATTACTTCTTGATTTAAGTATTTGTCAGTATCTTTATAGATGTCTTTTACACTTGTTATCATAACTATTCTCCTTTCTTTATATGTATTTAAAATTTTGAATTTAGTGCTGTTTACATTTGTCCTACTATAGGTCATTGGGTTTCAGCTACTATAGCTCATTGCTCCCTACGGTCGCATTCGCTAAGTTAGGTCATAAAAAAAAACCTTCATCCCAAAGGACGAAAGTTTACTTCCGCGGTACCACCTTAATTGCTAATAGCCAACTCAAACACACATCAATGTGCCTCACAGATAACGGTGTGAATCCGTCTAAGTCTACTTTCCTTTGGATTTCGGTTAGAAACTCCGGGATGTTCTTCAATATAAGTTTCGTATCGATGTCTCACTATCATCGACTCCCTGTGACTACCTCTTATATCTACTCTTCCCATCAACGTTTATATACTTTTATCTAATTATATTTATTTCAATCCCTATTGTCAACTAATTTACTTAATCTTTTTTTAATTTCCCTTTCATATCCATGGTCAGTTGGTTCATAATATTTTTTGCCAACAAATTCATCGGGCAAGTATTGTTGCTGTATATATCCCTCTTCATAATCATGGGGATATTTATAACCAATTCCATGACCTAAAGCCTTAGCACCTGGATAAGATCCATCCCTTAAATGACTTGGTACCTTTCCTATACTCTTTGTTTCAACATCTGCTAAGGCTTGATTTATTCCCTTATAAGCTGCATTGCTTTTAGGGGCAGTAGCTATATACACAGCTGCCTGGGCTAAGGGTATTCTTCCCTCAGGCATGCCTATTATGTTAACAGCATTAAAGGCAGATACAGCTATATTTAAGGCATTTGGATCAGCATTTCCCACATCCTCAGATGCACATATGATAATTCTCCTTGCTATGAACTTGGGATCTTCACCAGCATTTATCATTTTTGCCAACCAGTATAAGGTAGCATCAGGGTCTGACCCCCTCATGCTCTTAATAAAAGCGGATATGGTATCGTAATGTTCATCTCCACCCTTATCGTATTTAGGTGTTTTTATTTGAATTGATGCTTTTATTGTATCCAAATCAATTTCTATTATTCCATTATCATCTGCTGGAGTTGAAAGAACTCCTATTTCTAAGGAGTTTAAAACCGTTCTTCCATCTCCTTCTCCTATGGTAATTAGATAATCTATAGCTTCCTCTGTAATATTTATCTTTAAGTTTCCTAAACCCTTTTCTTTATCACTTAAGGCATTATTTACTAACTTCCTCAGATGATCCTTAGATAAGGGCTCGAGCCTTAATACCATAACCCTAGATAACAGGGCCTTATTAACTTCAAAGTATGGATTTTCAGTTGTTGCACCTATTAATATAATAATGCCCCTCTCTACAAAGGGAAGTAATGCATCTTGTTGGGATTTATTAAATCTATGGATTTCATCAATAAACAATATAGTTCTTTTATTGTAAACCTTTAAATTTTCTTCTGCCCTATTCATTACTTCTCTAATATCCTTAACTCCTGAGGTTACAGCAGATAATTTCTCAAATACCATATTAGTACTATTGGCTATAATCATGGCTAGGGTAGTCTTGCCAGTACCTGGAGGACCGTAAAATATCATTGAAGTTATCCTATCAGCCTTGATTATTCTATTTAAAAACTTACCCTTGCCTACTATATGTTCTTGACCAACAAATTCTTCTAAATTTGTAGGTCTCATCCTATCAGCCAAGGGAGCATTTCTCTTTAGTTTTTCCTCAAATTTGAATGTGAACAAATCCATTTAATCACCTTATCTATTTTTTTATAACTCATGAAAAAACCTACCTAATCATTTTAAATAAAATACTATACTTCATAAGTTTCAAAATATACTTCGAATAAAGCTTATTTAATATTAATACTATATTAATCCCTTCAAATAGTCAATTTTGTTTTCATCCTATAGTAAAATAAAGCCAGATTATCTGGCTTTATTTTTAAATGCATTAAATTCTTCTTTTATTCTATTTAAAAGCTCCTTATCTGTAATCACCTGAACTCCGGTATTTACCAAGGCATTAATTGTGATTTTCATATTTTTATATGCTAAATCAGTTAAGGTAGCATCTCTGAACTCCTCTGTATGGGCAGGTATACTTTCATCTTCACATATTCCAAAGTAGGGATGAATAGCAGGACAAACATGGCTTACATTGCCCATGTCAAGGGAGCCAAAGGAATCTCTTGTTTTATCATAATCTTTTATTCCTTGAATTTCTAGGCTTTTATTATATACTTCTGATAGGGTTTCATTTGTCACTAAATCATCATATTTAAGCTCATAGTTGGTTATTTCCAGGCTTGCTCCAGTAGCCAAGGCTGCACCCTTAGCACAATTCTTTACCTTTTCAGATAGTTCATTTAAATATGCCTTAGTAGTAGCCCTTACATAGAACTGAGCAACGGCTAATTCGGGAACTATGTTTGCTGCTTTTCCCCCTTCCGTAATAACCCCATGGATTCTAGCAGTGGGTAAAATATGTTCCCTTAGGGCATTAATGCTATTAAAAGTCATTATAACAGCATCTAGGGCATTAATGCCTTTTTCCGGATCCGCTGCAGCATGGGCAGCTTTCCCTCTAAAAGTAAACTGTATAGGTTCTAAGGCTAGTGATGTACCACTTTTGTAATATGAAGCTGCAGGATGTGCTAACATGGCTACATCTATATCATCAAAGGCATTTTTCTCGACCATTATTACCTTTGCACCACTGGTTTCTTCAGCAGGTGTACCAAAAACTACTACTGTACCACCTATTTCATCGATTAAATGTTTTAACACAATGCCAGCTCCTGTACTTGTTGTCCCCAACATATTATGGCCACAACCATGACCAATTCCAGGTAGAGCATCGTATTCTGACAAATATGCTATCTTTGGGCCTGGTTTTTTACCCTCATAATAGGCTTTAAATCCTGTTTTTATACCAAGATACTCTTCTTCAACTTGAAAACCATATTTTTTTAACAGTTCTTTATGGGCTTTAGAAGATTTATGCTCTTCATACCCAAGTTCAGGGTTATGGTAAATGTATTCATTTAATTCCTTCAAATCCTCAAATACCCTATTTGTGATTTCCTTGATCCTATTAATCATTTTATTCCCCCTAACTTTACTGATGTCTTCTGATGGCCTTGCCTAACCTACTATTCAATATATTGCCCTTTTCTAAGGCAATCTTACCATCTATTATAACATATTCTACACCTAAAGGTTTTTTCGTTGGATCACTAAAAGTTGCACAGTCTATAATCTTTTCATAATCGAATATTACAATATCTCCATCAAAACCTTCTTTAATCTCACCCTTGCTTTTTAGCTTCAACCTCTCAGCAGGTAGTTTTGTCATTTTCTTTAATTGGTCAATTAGATCCAGTTTCCCTTCATCCCTTACATACTTGCCTATTACCCTAGGAAAAGTTCCTGCTGCCCTAGGATGACCTTGGCCTTTATTTAATAGTCCATCGCTGGCAACATATACAAAAGGTTCCTTTAAAGCTTCTATAACTTCATCTTCATTCATTACAAAGGCTACAGCCAACATATCAGGATATTCTTCCCTAACCTTTTTAAATATTTCTTCTGTACACACCACATTTCTATAAGGTTCCTCAGTTAATAGAATGGCATCATAACTCTTATTCCAATTTTCAAAACAACCATCATCAAAAACAGAACTGCCAATTCTTGTACAAAAGGCATCATAGGGATAACAGTCAGCCCTTACATCTATTCCCTTGTCTATTGCTTCTTTAATTAAATCTAAAGCTTCTCTCATCTGCCCCATGGCAACGCAAGAACCTAAGTGAGAAATTTGCATCGGAAGTCCTGATATTTCTGAAATCTTTATTAATTCTTTAACTGAAGCTATGCCTTCCTTTGCATCTTTTCTATAATGGGCTGAAAGTAATACATCATACTCCTTAATAGAGCTAGAAATTTCTATAATTTCTTCAAAGGATATACCTGGAGAATATTCAATACCAAAGGATAAGCCTACAACCCCATGTTTTTCTATGTCTTCTTTTATAAAATTGATGATTTTAGCTATTTCTTCCTTAGTAGCCTCTCTATACCTGTCTATTCCTAGTTTATTTCTATAGAAGTTATGTCCGGTAAATAGCATATAATTCACTGGAGCCCCATTGCTATCTACAAAATTTAAGAAGTCTTCTACTGATTGTCTAGTATTTCCGCAGTTGCCACCTACACAAGTTGTTACTCCCATGTGTAACATTTTATTTGCAATATCATAATCATCTCCATCAGTAGTATTACCAATTAATTCTTCATGCATATGGATATCAATGAAACCTGGAGCCACTATTTTGCCTAAGGCATCGATTATTACCTTACCATTACTAAGATTATCCCCAGTAACAGCAATCTTTCCATCTTTGATTCCAAGGTCTTTTACTATCAGGTCATGTCTGTCAAAATCAGCTATAAGTCCATGTTTAATTATAATATCGTACATACTAAGTCCACCTCCCAATATAAAAAATTCATTGAAAAATTAATTAAGTAATCCATTTAAAGAATATGTACTTTGAAGTTTCATCTTCACCTTGATTGTTTTAATTAGTCCTCAAAACTGTACTAATTATTCCATATTACACTCCATATATAATAGGCAGAAGATATTTCTGCCTATTATATATTATAAATATATTTCACAAAATTCTTCAACAATCTTACCATAGATTTCCACATAATCTACTAAGTGTTTAATTGATATCCTTTCGTCTTTTGTATGTGAATAAGCAATGTCTCCTGGACCTGTAATTACTGTCGGGATATTTCCAAAGTGGGATAACAATGCTGCATCAGTCCAACCTCTTCTCCTAGTAATTTCAGGTTCCCGATTTATGACTTTTCTTATGGCATTTTTAGTTGCTAAAACTATAGGGTCCTCTGGAGGAGTCATTAAGTATAAATGGTCCAGGGTTAAAAAATTATTTTCCATCCTAATTAATTCTGCATCAAATTGACTGTCTTCTAACTTTAATTCATCAATAAGCTCCTGCAATTCATTAAATACTGATTCAACACTTTCTCCAGGAATGTACCTTCTATCAATTTGTATTGAACACCAATCTGCCACTGTACTAGGCTGACTGCCACCTTCAATCCTGCCAAAATTTAAGATGGAAGGACCCATATACTCATTATATCTCCCTCCTAATTTAGGAATTAATCTTTCTTCTATTCTTGTAATCAACTTTGCAGCTTTAGAGATAGCATTTATTCCCAAGTGAGGAACTCCCCCATGGGCTGCCTTACCCCTAATCTTTATTTCTATCCATTCTAGCCCCCTATGGCCTATGGCATATTCATAGTTAGATGGTTCTCCTACAATAGCTCCATCAGCCTTAATACCTGACTTTACTAAGGCTTCAGTTCCATCGCTCTGTTCTTCTTCTCCTAAAACTCCAGCAAAAACTATGTTTCCTTTCATCTTAAACTTTGATCTCTTTATAGCTAACATTGCTATTAGCATCGAGGCTATAGGTCCCTTCATATCAGAAGTCCCTCTACCCCAAATATATCCGTCCTTAATTTCTGCACTAAATGGCTCTATTACCATATTATAATGATACCCATGGCTAGGAAAGTTGATCCTATTTCTACAATGTACCAACCGTGTTTAAATACACCGGTAATTATTACTGCAAAACCTGCAACAACTGTTAGTAGTATAATTTTATGTCTAGCATT
>Ga0209537_1004579_pt1 | contig 11659 bp, 10 predicted proteins | sample BioPla4DNA1_FD_187698 | JGI IMG/M metagenome (GOLD analysis project Ga0209537, IMG submission 187698) | Biogas fermentation microbial communities from Germany - Plant 4 DNA1 (SPAdes) (version 2) | ecosystem: Engineered > Bioreactor > Anaerobic > Digestate | place: Bielefeld, North...
CTCTCATTTATCAATCCTGCTCTGCCTGCTGATTGCCATTGCACTTGGAGTGTGGCAGGGATTCTGGATCGCATACGTGCGCATACCTCCTTTTATCGTTACTCTGTCGGGTATGCTGGTATTTAGGGGCCTGACCTTGATTGTACTCAATGGTATGACATTGGCACCTTTCCCAAAGGATTATCTGGCCTATTCAACGGGATATATTCCTGACCTTTTCCCGGAATGGCAGCTCTTTGGCCTACGCAACACTACAGCACTCTTGATCGGAATTATCATTGCAGTTGTCTATGCCCTGGCGCAGATCGGTAGTTACCGCTCACGCCAGAAGAAGGGGTATTCGGTCGAGAGCATGTGGACTCTCCTGATCAAGATCGCTTTGATCAGCTTTGGGATTATCTGGCTGTTCTACACACTCGGAGCATACCGGGGTGTGCCTATGGTACTGATTACGGTGGGGATTGTACTCCTGGTTTACACCTACATCACATCTCAAACTGTGATCGGGCGCCATCTGTACGCCTTGGGTGGAAATGAAAAGGCAGCGCGCCTATCTGGTGTTAAGACACGCTTCTTACTCTTCTTAGCCTACGTGAACATGGCTTTCTTGGCGGGAGTGGCTGGCATTGTATTTGCGGCCCGTCTAAACTCCGCATCACCACAGGCAGGCCAGTCCTTCGAGCTTGATGCCATTGCTGCTTGTTTCATTGGTGGCGCTAGTGCTTACGGCGGAATTGGAACCGTAGGCGGTGCCTTAGTCGGAGCCATGATCATGGGTGTACTCAATAACGGTATGTCCATCATGGGAATTAGCTCCAACGTCCAGCAGGTAGTGAAGGGCTTAGTTCTGCTTGCCGCAGTCGCCTTTGACGTAATCAGCAAGCAGCAGGTTACGCTAAAACTGCCTTTCTTTGAACGCAAAAGCCGCAGTCAGACAAGAAGTGCCTAACGAATAGCAAAAGAGAGCGAGGGTGGCCAGCATCCTCGCTCTATTTCATTTCTGTGCAAGTTCCTTCAGCTTGTCCAAGATAGCACGGGCAGTTGGTGGGCAGCCTGGGACATGATCAGCAAATAACCTTGTACATGTACCGATGCCGAGCCCGGGAGCGGCTTGCTCTCGATACCCCTGCCCGATATGCAGCTCTACGGGAGGTTCTCCTCTAAAGCGGTAGAGGGCGTGCATGAGTGAACCGACGCAAGCTGAGCATGCATTCTTTTCTGTGAAGTGCAGGCGCAGTTGGCTCGCTGTTGGGCTCGGAGCAAAGCTGCTGGCCGTACCTTCGTTAAGTTCTTCCACTTCAAAAGATGTACTTCCCACGCCCAACTCTGCCGCATAGGTGATGTACTCCACATCATTCGGGGTGAGCCCCAATAGCCCGGCGCAGTAGCTGTCTACTGCCACGGGATCATTCCCGACGATAACTCTATGCATGTTAACTGGGGTACCGCCTTCTTCAAACGTAAGATCTCCAACAATACCGTCAACAACGATCAGATTCTGCCTCAGCACCTTGTTGAGGGCCGCGATCGGTCTGTGGAGCCCAAGAGTATGGTAGCGGCGTTTCTCTCGATCTGGAATACAGCCTTTTAGGTTCTTTAGCGCGCAGGTCAGCCGGGTTTGGCAGTGAGCTTTTAAGACCGGAACATTGATGAGGTAGTCTAGCTCAACGACACTTTGGCAGATTTCTAGTTCAAAGGAGCCTTGGCGTACTTTGACAGCCGGGTCTTTTTTTAGATCAATCAGCTCAACATCATAGCGTTCAGCTAGTTCGCGGTAACCGCAGACCGTAAAGGCTCGTTCAGTAGAATCTCCGACCCACGAACTCTCGAGGATGGTGATACGGTGACAACCGTGGTCTTTTAGGTAGGTGATTATGCCTTCTACCACTGCCGGGTCTGTGGTGGCACCGCTCTCTGATGGTTTTGCCACGACTAGGTTTGGCTTGATCCCGTACGACCACTGCGGGTTCAGTTCTTGTTCCCATCGGCGGTGGTTCAAAATCTTCCGAACCATCTCTTTTCCGTTTTGACCGTACATGACAGTAATAGGCATCTTCCGTCCTCCTCTCCTCTTAATTCTAGCATCACGACCGCGGCTTGTCTCTTCTATTCAGACCTACACTTAAGAACAGCTGCCATGATCTTCTTACGGGTAGTTCTGGTTTTTTTGCTTTCTTGAGCAGGAAAATCGGAAATGAGATTGAAGTATTACATACAAAGAGAAGGAACAAAAATGATACTATTGTCTCAGTGTGGTGGAGTGTTATAGTTGAAGAGTGATGTATACCGGACTATCGAACACCTCAAAAGCAGATACAGTACACTCAGTAAGCAGCACAAGGCCATAGCCAGGTTCTTAATGGAGAATCCAAGTGCGGTTTTGTCCATGGGCATTGACGACTTCGCTGCCGCGGTTGGAGTCTCCCGAGCCACTGTTTTCCGGTTCTGTAAGGAGCTCGGGTTCGGCGGTTATACTGAGCTGCAGCGCAACTTCTCGGCACTGCGGCCTATGATTGAAGTGCCGATTGTCAGTTCACATTTCAAATGGGTAGCAACCGCTATGTACGATGCCATCTACTATTCTCTCCAGCATGTCGATCTCGAAGCTTTTCAAAAGGCTGTAGAGCTGATGACAAGAGCCAAGCGTCTTTACTGGTTCGGCGCAGGTGAGTCAGGGATGATGGGGGAGATTGCTAATCATCGCTGTTGGCATCTAGGAATCGATTCGTACGTATTCCGTGAAACACTAGACCTCACGAGATTTAGCATGCTTCGCGATCAAGAGAGTGTATTTATTTTCTTGTCTGTCTCTGGCGAAGGAAGCTATTTAGTCAAGCCATTGGAGATGGTGAAAAGAGAAAATCTCACTGTTATCGCTGTTACCAGCAGGCATTTTTCGCCTTTGACTGAGACGGCTGCAGTTGTGCTGCACGCGGCTTCACCCCGTGCGGTACTGGGCGGGAGTGTGATTCCGGTAAAGGCGGGTTTCGAAGCAATCGTGAACGCACTACTGTATGAAACGGCGCAGGCAAGAGGAATTCCGCTGAAACTAACAACAGAGATGTTCTAACACTCTACAGGAGAAGTACCACAAACTAGGAGGACTCTGTAATCTGTGAAACTGATTGGACTAGACTTAGACGGAACACTAATTAATCCAGACGAGAGTATTTCTGAAGCTACGATTTCTTATCTGAAGCATTTAGTCGAAGGCGGACTTTATATTGCCATTGTAACAGGCAGGCCTTATAACGAGGCATGTTATTTATTGGAGAGAAACGGGCTCACCCCCGCACTGGGATTTCCGCACTTCTTGATCTGCGAAGAACGAGATATTTACAGTCTCAAGGATGCGAACCACTATGAGTCCTGGGAACCTCGCAATTCAGAGCTTTTGGCGAAAGAACGCAGCTTGCTTCTGCAGGGCAACGAAGCGGCGGCGAGATTGGCCGAGGAACACCAGTTGCCATTCTTCATAAACAACAAAGTTCTCCAACAGGGCAGAGGCTTCGTAGAAATTACCTTCAGTTCCCGCGAAGCAGCTCAAGAAGGCCTGGAGAAAGTTAGAGATATTGCTTTTGAGTATGGCCTCAATCCCATCCGCAATAACAGGGGATTGGCTTTTCGCCACAAAGAAGTAGGGAAGCTTCACGCTCTACGCTTAGTTGCAGAATACGTCGGAGCTGCCGACCATGAAGTCTTAGCGGTTGGCGATTCTCACAATGATTTAGGTATGCTCACCTCAGGTTTTTATGGAGCGACAACAAATAATGCCGACAGAGATATTAAGGAAGCAGTATTGAGTGTAGGTGGATATGTGAGTTCCAAGAATGCCAGCGAAGGTGTAGCAGATATCTTGAAAGTTAGGTTTGCACTGTAGTATCTCCAACATCTGGGATACTTACAGGAGGTGATACGGAAAAAAGAAACCGGTTGTATAAATCTGGCAGTTCAACATGGATAAAACACAGAAGGAGGATACCCATGAAGCTTAATAGCCGTATGCTTACCCTTGTTTTGGCACTGTTGGTTATCTTTGCTGTTCCGGTTGCGGCCGCAAGTGAATGGCCAAACCTAGCTGGAGAAACTGTCAACGTAATTGCTCTTTGGAGCGGCGACGAACAACGCAGCTTTGAAGCCGTTCTCGCTAGATTCTCTGAGTTAACAGGTGCTCAAGTAGTTTACAGCCCAACTCCTGACAACATGGCAACAGTCCTTGGAACCAGAGTAGAGGGCGGTAACCCCCCGGATATCGCCATTCTGCCTAACCCCGGCCTGGTAAAGCAGTTTGCTCGCCGTGGATTCTTGGTTCCTATCGAAGAAGTAACAGGTGACCTTGTCGACAAGTACTACGCACCCGTTTGGCGTGAATTAGGTTCTGTTGACGGCGAACTGTACGGTGTATGGTACAAAGCCGCTAACAAATCGGTTGTTTGGTACAACACCAACATCTTCGCTGAGGTTGGCCTTGAAGTGCCCACCACTTGGGAAGAGATGATCGAAGCTGCCGAAATGATCGATTTCTTCGGCATTACCCCATTCTCCACTGGTGGCGGCTCTTCTTGGGTTCTGACCGACTGGTTTGAGAATATCTATCTGCGTACCGCTGGTCCTGAAATGTATGACAAGCTCGTTGAGCATGAGATTTCCTGGACCGATCCAAGCGTAATCGAAGCTTTTGAATACCTCAAGCAGGTTCTTGGACGTGCTGATTGGCTCGCTGGCGGCGTTGAGGGTACTCTCGAGGCTACACATCCACAGGGCATCATTAAGCCATTCCTCGATCCGCCTCAGGCTGCAATGGCATACGGTGCTGACTTCTCCGTATCTGCTATCCAGACCGAAACCAGTGCGGTTGTAGGTGTAGACGCCCTGTTCTTCCCCTTCCCATCCATTAAGGGTTCACCAGGGGCAGTAGTTGGTGGTGGAGACGCAGCTGTAATGATGAAGGATACCCCAGGCGCACGTGCCCTGATCCGCTTCCTGGCAACACCAGAAGCAGCAGAAATCTGGGCAGCACGCGGCGGCCTGACCTCTCCAAACCAAGGTGTAGACCTGTCTGTTTACCCGAACGAAATCGCAGCAGCCTCTGCTAAGGCTCTGCAAGAAGCCGAGTGGTTCCGTTTTGACCTCTCTGACTTAGTACCACAAGAGTTCGGTTCCACTGCTGGTACTGGTATGCGCGGTGGGTTCCAAGAGTTCGTACGCAACCCTGATATCGAAGCTATCACCAGCCAGCTCGAAAAGGATGCTCAGAAAGCCTACTAAAAATAGGAGGCTGAATGATGTCAGCTCGAACAAAAGGTATTGCGGCGGCCCAGATGGGCCGCCGCAGTGACCGAAAAAGAAATAGATTAGCTACAATATTGTTCCTAGGCCCCGCGGCACTTATCTTAGGGCTGCTGGTGTACTCAATTGTTTACACGGTAGGACGCAGTCTGTTTGACGCGTACGGCGGCTTTGTCGGGATTGCAAACTATAAACGGGTGTTCACTGAACCGCGTATGCTCGTGGCCGTGCGCAATAACGCCATTTGGGTAGCGATCGTACCCGCAGCCGTGACGTCGCTGGGCTTGATCTTTGCCGTTCTCACAGAACGGATCCGTTGGTCGTCTGCTTTCCGCATGGTAATGTTTATGCCCCTGGTCATTTCGGGACTAGCTGCCGGTGTTACCTTCCGGTTCATGTATGCTGGGGATCCGAATGTGGGCTTTATGAATGCGGTTGTGCAGAAGGCGGTGCATATCGCTAAGCCCCCAGGTTTGTATCCTGGTGCTCGACTTTCGGTTGACGATTTTGCCATCGCTGTTGATGGCGCCTTTGAAAGTAAATCCCCAGTTGCGGTAGGGCAGCAGGCAAACTTCGCAATGGCTGCCATTCGCCCAGCGCTGGTTCCAGAAAACGCTACAGAGCTTTCTGTTCCTGCACCAGTTGCAGACGGGATCAGCGGTGTAGTGTGGCTTGACTTCCTCAGTGGTGGACGTGGAACGCGGGGACAGCCTGATCCCGGCAAGCAGGGGCTGCCTGGGATTAGGGTTGAAGCTGTGAAGGATGGCAAGGTAGTAGGTGCCGCATATACCCAAAATGATGGTACCTATACCATAACAGGACTTGCTCCAGGAGAATACACGATTCGTCTCAGCGAAGCTAGCTTTAGACAGCCTTTTGGTGGTTACTATTGGTTGGGGCGTGACTTCATCATTCCAGCCCTCATCATAGCTTATATCTGGATCAACACAGGATTTTCGTTGATGATGATCGGAGCAGGGTTATCTGCGATCAACCGTGATCTCTTGGAGGCAGCGCGTACTGAAGGAGCAAATGAATGGCAGGTGTTCCGCCATATTACCGTTCCGTCGCTCATGCCGGTGGTAATGGTAGTATTTGTCCGGGCCATCATCAGTGTGCTGAAGATCTTTGACCTGGTTCTGGTCATTGCACCCGAGTCGGTCCAAGCCGATGCAACTGTACTGGCGCTGGAGATGTGGAATGCGGCCTTTGGTGGAATGAACGACCATGGTCTAGGCAGTGCGCTGGCAACAATTCTATTCTTGCTGATCCTGCCAGTTATGCTGTCGAATATCAGGCGATTCCGCCTAGAACAGTAGTGAGGGGGTGGCGAACTGATGATAGCAACAAAACAACAAGGACGAGTCCGGCAAGCACTGCGTTTTGTACAGAAGAGAGCAGTAGACATTATTATGTTGGTAGTAGCCATTATCTGGTTGGTTCCCACAGTCGGACTCTTCGTGCAGTCGCTGCGCAGCGGTGCTGACATCGGACAGAGTGGCTGGTGGACGGCTCTGGCCAACCCCCGGACTCTGACACTCAACTCCTACATTCGGTTGTTGAGTCAACCTACGATGATCAGAGCGCTGAAGAACACATTTATCATCACCATCCCCAGCACGATCTTGGTTGTAGGCGTGGCTGCTCTGGCCGCATATGCCTTATCGTGGATTCCCTTTAAGGGGCGGGAAACCATCTTCTTAGTAATTGTCGGGCTCCAGGTTGTGCCGACCCAGATGGCTTTTATCCCGGCAGCGCAGCTTTTCCGTTTGACAGGGATATTCGGTACAGTGCAGGGTGTAATCGTGTTCCACTTGGCCTTCGGTTTGCCGTTTGCAGTGTTTCTCCTACGTAACTTCATGGGGAACATGCCGCGAGCGCTGTTAGAAGCGGCCCAAATGGATGGGGCAGGGCATTTCTTGATCTTTTCTAAGATCCTTCTGCCACTGACCATGCCCGCGATTGCTTCACTGTCGATTTTCCAGTTCCTGTGGGTATGGAACGACATGATGATTGCGTTGATCTTTGCTGAACCTGCAAATGCGCCATTGACGACGGCTATTTACAGCCAGATGCGCACATTTGCATCGAACGTAGACGTTATCGCTCCCGGTGCCTTCCTGCAGATGCTGGTTCCTTTGGTAATTTTCTTTGTCTTCCAGCGTCAGCTCGTGGACGGAATTATGGGAGGCTCAATAAAAGACTAAGATGGGCAAGCAAGAAGCGGTGGACCCGAGTATGGTTCCACCGCTTCTTGCTGAGGAGTATGTGTCTGCTGTGCCGTTTTCTTAGAGATATGCCAATACGTCATGCCCGTGGGTTTCAGTACTGACTTTGTCAAACACCTTGACAATAACGCCTTGTTCATCAATGATGAACGTGGAGCGCTTGATGCCTTTATAGACCTTGCCGAACATCTTCTTGTCGCCCCAAGCGCCGAAAGCTTCGGCTACTTTATGGTCCGGATCGCTGCCGAGGTAAAAGGGGAGATTGTGCTGCTTTCGAAAACGCTCATGAGATTCGACACTATCTGGACTGACCCCGATAACTACTGCACCACGAGCAGTAATCTCATCGAAGTGGTTGCGCATACTGATTGCTTCTTTGGTGCAGCCTGTCGTGCCATTCTTGGGGTAGAAGTAAAGCACTACCTTCTTGCCGGCTAGATCACTCAGCTTGATGAATTCGCCGTCTGCGATTTTGATGGAGACGTCCGGTGCTTTTGTGCCTTCGGTCAGCAATCTGAACCCTCCTTATACCCTTGGTAGTCATAGTATACCATTCCGGCTATAAATAGTAAAGGTTATTCTTAGCAACAGCGATATAGCAATACCGTTAGAGGAAAAAGCGATGGCCGCAGAGAAATAACTTGTAATACATTGTTTGGCGGAAAGTTCAGAATTGTTTTTTAGTCTACCCCGCACACGCGGGGATCGACCTCAAGCTATTAATCATGCAGCTACACTTGTCGAGTCTACCCCGCACACGCGGGGATCGACCTTCTTGTACCCCACAACCTGATACCCTCCATAAGTCTACCCCGCACACGCGGGGATCGACCCAGGCTCCCACACGGCAGACTCCCGTAGCTGTCGTCTACCCCGCACACGCGGGGTTTTAATATCTGTGAAATACAGAGCAAATCCAGCTTAATGGGCGTTTTTTGCCAAAAAATGTAGTCCAACTGATTTTTTCTTAGAAAATGAAGGATTTTAGGACAAAGAATCAAATAAGCAAATATATATTGGAAACCTTTGCAGGTGAGACAAAGGAGAAGGCCATGAACTCGCAAAACTTGATCTCGAATGAAGAGCGGGAGATGCTCCTAAAGAAGGATGATCGGCCGTCTGCCAGGAGGGGAAACCGGCTTTTGAAGTGGATGCTGCTTTCCTCAATTAGGGGTGGCCTTTCACAAATGTGGAAGAATGTCGGGGGATGGATGCGCAGCATAATGTCGTGATCCATCGAGGCTAATAGAATATGGCATAGGGGTGTTGTGGGGCAGCTTTTCGGGTGCCCTTTTTTCGTGCCCGGAGCAGTATTCTGGTATAATATAGGGAATAACGGTGGAGGGGAGAATTATATTGGATACCATCTTGTTTGACCTAGACGGAACACTGCTTCCCATGGATATGGACGCCTTTATGCATGCCTATTTCAGCGAATTGTGCAAGAAATGTGCTCCCGCCGGATACGAACCCCGCCGTTTGGTCGATGCGGTTCTCGCGGGCCTCGATGCCATGCAGACTAATGATGGGGAAGCTACTAATGAGGAGCGTTTCATGGCTGCCGCCAGCAAGATCGTGGGAGACAGAATATCTCAGGACAAGCCTCTGTTTCGCGACTTCTATCTTAATGAGTTCTCACGCGTGAAGGGCGCTGTTGAACCTACTCCGTTGGCGTCCAAATGTATCAAAGCTCTAAAGAAAAAGGGTTATCAGCTGGTGCTGGCCACCAATGCTGTTTTTCCCAAAGAAGCAACCCTTGCCCGAATTGAGTGGGCAGGCCTGAATAAAAATGATTTCGTACTTATAACTACCTACGAGGATTTTCACTATGCTAAGCCTAACTTAGGCTATTATGAACAGATCCTAGACCGCATCGGACGGAACGCAACCGACTGCATGATGGTCGGGAATGACGTGCGGGAAGACATGTGTGTGCGCGAGTTGGGGATGGACACGTTCCTCGTAACTGACTGCTTGATTAATAAAGATAAAGTCGACATTTCCCAGTTCAAGCATGGCAGTCTTGCCGAGTTCTATGAATATATACAGTCTCTGCCAGAAGCAGGCAAACGATAAGGAGTGAAACCATGCGTGCATATGAACGGTTGCTGAAGTATGCGCAGTATCCAACAGCTTCGGATGGTGCAAGCCCAAACTGCCCTAGTACAGAAGAACAGTTGGTGCTTGCTCGTGCCTTGGCCGAAGAAATGCAGTCCATGGGAATTGCGGATGCTAGAGTAGATGAACACGGCTATGTCTATGGGACTATACCAGCCAACATCCCTGATTGGCAGGGTGTCACCATCGGTTTTATTGCCCACATGGATGTGGTCCGCGATGTGCCCTTCGAAAACGTAAAGGCTCGGGTCGTGGAAAAATACGATGGTGGCGATATTATCCTCAATGAAGAACTAGGGATCGTCCTCAACCCAGCGGAGTTTCCAATCCTTGCAGATTATGTGGGCGATGATCTGGTAGTTACAGACGGTACCACACTCTTAGGAGCCGATAACAAAGCTGGAATCGCCGAAATTATCACCATGGCTGAGTTTCTGCTGAATAATCCAGACATTAAGCATGGCGACATCAAGATCGCCTTTACTCCCGATGAGGAGATTGGCCGCGGTGCTGATAAATTCGATGTAGAGGGATTTGGTGCTGATTTTGCTTACACCGTGGATGGCGGAGCTTTTGGCGAGGTAGAGTATGAGACCTTTAACGCCGCCACAGCGGTAGTATCGATTAAAGGAAAGAATATCCATCCCGGCACAGCGAAGGGCAAAATGAAGAATGCCAACTTGATTGCCGCAGAGTTTGCCGCACTCCTGCCTTCTGGGGAACGGCCCGAAACAACTTCTGACTATGAAGGTTTCTACCACCTAACCGAGATCGAGAGCACGGTAGAAGAGGGGCAATTAATCTATATTCTGCGGGATCATGATGGAGAGAAACTCGAACAGAAAAAAGAGACTGTTCTGCGGGCCGCTGAATGGCTCAATGCCAAGTACGGTGCAGATACAGTCCGTGTGACAATTACAGATAGCTATCGCAATATGAAGGAAAAGATAGAGCCCCACTGGCATCTGATCGATAACGCCTATTGGGCAGTTCGCGAAGTGGGCGGTGAGCCCATCAGCGTACCGGTTCGCGGTGGCACCGATGGGGCAAGGCTTTCGTTCATGGGGCTTCCATGCCCGAACCTAGGCACAGGCAGCCACAATCATCACAGCACGCTGGAATTCGCCTCAGTACAGGCCATGGACAAGTGCGTTGACGTTCTAGTGAAGCTGGCAGAAAGATACGCCACCTATACGCCCTAGACGAAACTAACGACCCTTCTGCTTAGCTGCAGCTGTGGTCGTACCCCACACACCAGTGATAATCAGAGCTCCTCCCACTACATGATACCAGTGGAGGGGCTCTCTTAAGATTACTACAGCAGCCACTACCGCAATCAAAGTGGTCAGATTGTTGAACACACTCATCTGCGAAGCTTCAATCTTGGACAGCGTGTAGTTAGTAAGGAAAAACGCCCCTACCGATGAGCCTACACCGAGATAAAGAATGGCCATCCACACAGGGGGGAGAGTGAGCGGTGCGAAAAACGTGCTCAACTGACCTTTATAGGCTTGTTCTGCGATTGCGAGGGTTGTAAACACGACGGCACTCAGGTTCATCATCACAAAAGTAATTTCAGCCGGGCGGTAGCGGACGGAGAAGTAGCGCGACAATACCGTGAAGCACGCGGCGCAGATCGGTGCGCCCAAGAGGATGAGTAGCCCTAACAGGTTGCCGCTGGTCTTACCCAGCGCTTCTACAAGTGCAATCAGGATGACACCGCTGACCGACACCGCCGCAAAGGTAAGCCGCAGTGCCGTGGGGCGTTCCTTAAGAAAGAAAATTGCGAAGAAGACAGTGAACACAGGAATGAGCGCAACCACAATACTTGCCTCAGATGCTGATGTAAGGGCAATACCCACTGTTTCAAAAATGAAATACAGCACAGGCTGAATAACGCCCATAACCAGCAGGGGGCCCATCTGTTTAAGGCGAAGTTCTACCTTGATTACGCCCATTGCTCTGAGAATGTGCATCAGAGCCGCCGCAATGACGAAGCGGAATGCAAGCATCTGCATGGCATC
>Ga0209537_1004585_pt1 | contig 11652 bp, 9 predicted proteins | sample BioPla4DNA1_FD_187698 | JGI IMG/M metagenome (GOLD analysis project Ga0209537, IMG submission 187698) | Biogas fermentation microbial communities from Germany - Plant 4 DNA1 (SPAdes) (version 2) | ecosystem: Engineered > Bioreactor > Anaerobic > Digestate | place: Bielefeld, North...
CTACTAAAAAAGCATCTGCTAATCCTCTAGGTTCCTCTTGTACAGTATAACTAAAATTTACTCCTATCCTACTACCATCGCCTAAAAGTTCCTTAAAGCAATGTATATCTCTTGGTGTAGATATAATCAGAATATCCCTTATCCCCGCCAACATTAAAACAGACAAAGGATAGTAAATCATTGGTTTATCATATATAGGTAATATTTGCTTTGATACTGCTATAGTCACTGGATGCAATCTTGTACCTGAGCCTCCAGCAAGAATTATTCCTTTCATTCAGAGTCCTCCTATTTATAAACTACTTGGCGTTCTTATCTCCAAACAATACAAAAAAGGTTTTAAATATCAGCTTTATATCAACCCAAATGCTTCTTTCTTCTATATATTTAATATCTAACTCCATCCACTCCTCAAAGCCAATGCTGTTTCTACCCATCACCTGCCAATAACAAGTTAAACCTGGTTTGGCTAACAGCTTTAGCTTATGATAGTCGCTAAATTGCTCCACTTCACTTGGAAGATTAGGCCTCGGTCCTACTAAGGACATATCTCCTTTTATAACATTAAACAATTGAGGGAGCTCATCAATACTTGTTTTTCTAATAATCTTTCCTACTCTTGTTATTCTAGGATCATCTGTCATTTTAAACATTGGTCCTGACATTTCATTTTGGTCCATTAACTTTTCCTTCAGCTTTTCTGCATCAGCTATCATAGAACGGAATTTATACATTTTAAACAGTTTGCCGTTTTTCCCCACTCTCTGCTGAGAAAAAATCACTGGTCCTTCCGACTCTATTTTTATTGCTATCGCTGTAATTAACATGATGGGAGATAAAAAAATTATTCCTAGAACAGAAAGAAATATATCTGCAAGTCTTTTCACTACAAAATAAACTGTACTTTTTTGCCATTTTACCTCATTAACGCAATTCTCTTGTAGCTTTTCTAATGTGGTCCCTTCCATGAACATCCCCCCAAATCTTAAATTTCGAAACTACTCTAAACTATTATACATAAATGTTCGTCTTATTGCAAAGGTTGATTATAGTTAGTATATTTAAAATTTGTTAATTGTATCCTCTTCTCGTTTTTTATATTTTTTGAACTGTTTATTCAGTCAACATTATTTGCTTTTATTCGACATTTTACTGCATTTATTTTTTTTGACAAATGATGCTTTCATTTACATTTTTAAATTACATTATATATTCTTTCAACTTTTATACTTAAAATTCTATGTAATCTTTTTCAGTTTTTTTGCAATTTTCTAAAGTGTTAACAGATTGTTTACATTTCGCTCATCAGTATTTATTTTCTTTTTTTCATATCCTCTTTATGGTAACTTTCATAATATTCCTTATAATCATTCCTCACCTTATTTAGCACACCCCCCAGAATATTAGCATTTACATTCTTCAATAGCTCAATGGCCCTTTTACATTCATCCTTCTTACTTTCTCCACTGCTCACTACCAATATTACCCCTTGGCAGACTGCCGCCATAATCTGAGCGTCTGTCACCACTGTTACTGGAGGACTGTCAAGAAAAATATAGTCGTAGTCCTTCTCAATAAGATCTAAGGCATTACTGAAATATTCAGTATTTAATATTTCTGCCGGATTAAAGACAACTTTTCCAGCAGTTATTATATAAAGATTTTCAGAATGTTTTTGAAGTACTTTTTCATAACTAGTGCCCTCTAAAATCATATTTCCCAACCCTACAGTGTTTTTCATAGCAAAACACTTATGAATTGACGGCTTCCTTAAATCGCAGTCTATTAGTATAACCCTCTTACCGGTTTGGGACATTGAAAAGGCAAGGTTACTAGCAGTTATACTTTTACCTTCACCAGGCACAGGGCTAGTTATTAAAATCCTTTTTATATTCTCATCCTTCGTAGCAAATTGAAGATTGGTTCTTAAGGTCCTATAAGCTTCAGCAATTACAGACCTGGGCCTATTGCCAACCACCAAAGGTATCATACACTTCTCCCCATTTCTTTCAACTTTATTTTCACACTTAACCAATATATGTTAACAACTGGCCCTATATGATGAATTTTCGTAAAAGCTTTGTAACATCTTGCTTTCATGGTATTGTAAACCTTTAAATACCTTTACAAGCCTGATGAAATGCGATATAATTCTATATAATAGATGTACTTACTATGTATAACAATTACTTCATAACTATGTAGATAAGTGATTGTACCAATTTTATTATTTTTAATTAAAAGGCGGTGGTACCATGAACAAAAACAAAATCGCTTTTGTAATAGCAGCAGTAGTAGCTTGTTCAATTTTTGCCATGCGACTCCATTACAACAACAAAATAGCTAAAGCTGCAACAAACAGTAAAATTTCTACTACCGACAATCCTTATAAAAGTAACCTTTGGGAGGATTCTGAGAAAAAGGATGCAGAAGCTCCAGCCTCGGAAACAGATACTTCAGAAGAAAAAGTAGACAACTCTGATATAGAAAATAAGGAAGAAACCCAAAATAACGAAGACAGTAACACAGGTTCAGATAATGATTCACAAACTACCAGTGATGATAATAAAAAGCCTACAAATACACCTAATACTCCTACACCGCCTTCACAAGGGCAAACCAATAATAATAGCGAAACTGGAGGAAGTAATCCTTCTAATAATGGCGGAAAGTCTTCTAGTGGAACTGGTACAAGCAGCCCTCCATCGAATAATCCAACGCCTAATGGAAATGGAGGTGCTAACAGTGGAGGTAATGGTTCTAACACTGATACAGAAAATCAGCAACCACCATCAGATTCCACAACACCTTCAACACCTGGTGACACAGAAAAGCCTATTGATCAGCCGCCTTCTGACAACACTGGAGATAATGGCAATTCCAATTCAGGCGGTGGCTCAACAGAGCCCACTAAGCCTGATACTGTTCCAGGCAGTGGAACCTCATTCAATCCGCCAGCAGATGACACCCCTTCCGATGATGTAACAACTGATTCTAGTAATGAAGGTTAAATATTACAGCAACAAATTAATCATTAAATAAATCCTCTGAAACTCAATAGCTAAACAGCTAAAATAATTGGCAGCTTACCCTGCCAATTATTTTTTAAAAAAAAATTTTTATTTTACCCGATAAACTTACCTCCAATTGCATATATAATATTCAGAACATATGTTTGGAGGTTGATAAAATGAATCACTATGAGATGGAAGCTGCTGTAAAAAGAGCGAAAAATGGAAGCAAGGAGGAACTTATTAAAATACTTGATCATTTTAAAGCTTACATATATAAAACTGCCAGTAGGTATAGCATAAAGAACTTCGATATGTACGACCTACTTCAAATAGCCTACGTAGCTCTAATAAATGCCGTGGCAAAATACAGGGTAGGCTCTAACACCTTTACCTCCTATGCGATGATAAGCATCCAGAACGCTATTAAACTAACCTTGAGAGATAATGCAGGAAGCAGTAATGAGGTTAGCCTAAACGCCCCAATGGATTCCGAGGATGGGGATTCTATAGAATTTTTAGAAATGTTAAAAAACGATGAGGATATAGAAGAAAAGGTTATTCAAACCTTGCAATACGGTTATCTTCGAAAGGCCATCGCCAAGCTCCCCTCTGATGAACAGGAGCTGATAATTATGGTATATTACCATAGATGTCCCTTAACAGTTTATGCAAAAAAGAAGAATATTAGTTATTTAAATGCTCTAAGAAAACGGGACAGGATATTAGAAAAGCTTAAAAGAGTGCTAAAATAGCCCTCTGCCGCAATCAGCGCTAGTTGGCTTAGGTAACGGGGTTACGACCGCTAGCGGATATGGGCTGGCAACTGTGAACTGACGGCCATGGAATGGCGACCATGGACTGGTGGTCATAGTATGGTAAATAGTCTGTGTTATTGTATTCTACCATCAAGTATCTATCATCTATCCTATGATATCTGTTCTCTGGCATACTGCCTTTTCTCCACCATGTTGCTTTGTTTTAAAATAGTGTTGACGAATGTGAGTTTGTAGTAGCAACACTTCTTTGAAACAAAGCTACATAGTAAAAAACTCCTATTAGTACTCCTTATGATTATCTGCTAAATGTTAAGTATTTTAATGGAAAGGTCAGAATGTTGATTCCTAATACTATTAAAAGAGCTAAGTTGCTACTACTTATAGTAGCCTCATAGCTCCTTTTGCTATTCTATATCCTTAATTACTTTTGCAGGTACTCCTGCCAAAACTTTATTTTTTTCTACATCCTTAAGAACTACAGCTCCTAATCATGTCTTAAGATTACTCATTTATCAAAATTGCCATAGTTTGAGTAACTAGCAAAACTATAGTCCTTTTTTCTTAATAACCGTATTAGACTAATATACTGGTTATATAAGAATTTCATATTATCACCCACTTATTTAAATTCGGCGGCAAACTTTTCTGCTAGTTTCTCATATGTATAGTGGTCTATTACATAATTAATAGATTTTTCTTTTATTTCGTTAATCTGATCCTGATCTAATTTAACTACCTTTTCTATAATTTCAGCTATGGATTCAGGATTTTCAGCTTCTGCTTGAAAGGAAACCTTACTGTAATGCAATGGACTGTGGACAGTATCTAAAGCATTAATAATAGGTTTTCCTACCAGCATGTAATCATATATTTTGTTAGGAGACATTCCGTACTTATATAGCTTGCTTTTTTTGCTTCCTATATAAAGTGCGTCCATTACTGAAAGAGTATTATGTATTTCCTGCTTTTTTATGGAGCTAAAGAAATACACCCTCTCCAAATTTGCTTTCTCCTTATAATCAACCATGCTTTCCTTTTCAATACCGTCACCAATTATTATAAAGGCGATCTTTTTATCCTTTAAAAGTTCTGCTGCCTTTATTAAATCCATAATAGCATTAGAAATAGAAATTCCACCTGCGTAGCCTACTACAAAGTATCCTTCACTGTGAAGCTGATCCACTTTGGCTTTTATTTCCTCATTTGCTGGTGGTAGCTTGCTAGTGTCTGTAGACACAACCCCATTTTGCACTGTAACAATTTTTGTATCTATATTTAATGTATCCACATACTCCTTTATATTAGGCAATATTGAAACTATACAAGCTGAGTTTTTATAGGCAGATTTTTCTGCTGCGGCCATGGCCCTAATGAAAGGATGATTTTTGCTATAGCCTCCAAGCTCCATTGGAGTTAAGGGCCATAGATCATGAACCTCATGGATAAGCTTAGCATTAGCAAGCTTTGCAATTTTCTGCCCTGCATAGGTATCAAAAGGATAGGTTGACGAACAGATAACCACATCTGGCTTATATTTTTCCGCCATATATTTTGCCCGTCTTTTTAGCTTAGATACAAACTGTACCATGCTAATGATTCTGGCAACTCCATTTCCTTGGTATCTGTTTGTCTTTATCCAACAATAGTTTATACCTTCCACCTTAGTTTCCTCAAAGTCCTTACTTATTTCTGGATTCAGCTTTCTAAGATGTGAAAAATCTGCTGCAACGATTGTTGTATTATATCCTTTTTTACTCCATTCTCTGGCCATATAAAAAGGTCTAAATTCCATTCCATGTATGTCTGAACCTGCATAATGATCAATATATAAAATATTCATATTTACTACACCAGTCCTTGTATTTAGTTTTGTAAAATTAACAATTTATGTATATTGCATTCTCCATTATACTCTAATGAATTCCATTTGTCTATAGCGTCCCATGTACGGTAATTATGATTCACTAACACAAAAACAAAGCTGAGTTACTACATAATATAGGCTCAGCTTTGTTAAATGTGGTTTTTAGTTAACCTTCACACTAATTATTCCAATTTTATTTTTACTAACAATAACCCTATAAACTGCCGTTTGCTTCTTAGTATTACTCTTTCCTGCCTTTGTTTCCTCTAGCTCCTGAGAAACCTTTATATCAAATTGCTGATTTCCCAGGTAATTTGTGTCCTGTATTAAGAAACTGGTGAAATTAATAGTAGTATTATCTTTTTTGTAACTATCAAGCTGTTTCTTTATTTCATTATAAAAATCACTATCTTTTATTATTAATTGCTCTAATACCTCTATAGTTCTACCGCTGTTAACGGTAATAGGATAAAGAATAGAGAAGTTGTTAACAAGCTCCTCTGCATAAGCGCTGTCAGGCTTAACTGTTTCCTCTGGAGGTTGATCCTCTTTCACTTCATCTTCCTTATTCTCGTCTTCCTTGTTCTCGCCTACAGGCTTTTCCTCTGGCTTTTTTCCATCTTCCTTATCCTTATTTTCGTCTTTCTTATCTCCAGAAGGTGCCTTAGATACATCCTTAATATCTGGCGCCTTTCTATTATTGGTGCTTTGAGTGTTTCCTAAGAGCTTCAGTGCGGCAAAATAGGAGGCCACACCAATAATACATAAGACTAAAATAGTTACTATTATCCCTGCTTTATTCTTTTTCTTTCTTCTCTTCTTAGCCAAGCTCAGCACCTTCCTTTCTCTTAATATATATTATTCTCCAGCACTTAAAGCATAATCATACATCTGAAGTGCATCCTCACACTCATTTATAAATCTACTCTTAAGGCCTTCTAATATTGATGCTTGCTTTGGATTTTTTGGATCATATCCAGAAAAATAAATATTTAATTTTGATCTCTGAGCATAAATTCTTTGTATAATATCTCTTTCATCCCCATTACTTTGCTCTATAGCAACGCTTATAACTCCTGGTAAACTTGCAGTAGTTTTATTGGTAGCTCCACCTACACCATGGTGGATCGCGGTAGACCAAACTGCATTTCTAAAGGCAAAGCTATAGGTATTGAAATCTTTATTATATCTTGCATTAAGCGTAGCAATAGCCTTATCATAATAAATCATTTTAGCGAACGCATGCTGAAGCTCATAGAATTCTTTATAGTGATTTGTAGCTAAGGATTTCCATGCAGCATCAAATTTAGCACCATTTTTATTACCATCTACTACCCAGCCTGCATTCAAAATATCAAATAATTTCTTGTTCTCTCCCTCTAACCAATAGAAGAAGGTTGTTAAGGAACCTATATTAGTAGAAAACTGCCACGCTCCATAAGACTTTCCTCCCAAGTCCCCTTTAGTGTTAGATATGGTTCCAGGGTCACCATTAGACTCATACTTTTCTGATAACACTCCTAGATGATTCCACATTCTATCATCATTTACAACAATGACATAGTAGGCAGATACATATCCTATTTGCTCCTTACTTCCATTTCTGTATATTACCTTGTACCAGGTGGACCCATTATTAGAGGTTCTATCAATAATTTCTAACTTTGTATTCTTTGGTAGAGCTGCTAATATGGCAGTGCTGGTTGAAGGCCCTTGTCTTAAGCTTAAAGTAGTACTTACATCTACTATTCCCACAATTATTGATTCCATATCCTTTTTGCCTCTACCCTCTGTAGTTATAGCATAAAGTCTATTTTCATCCTTTGCGTTTGTATAGAATATCCAATCAGCATTAACAAAAATCTTTGCATTGCTTGAGCTTAGTCCGACCTGTTCACCATTTATTTTGGTTTTGCCGTTACCATTTACGTTGACTTTATAAAGACTACCGTCAGATTTTAAACTGTAATATATCACTCCATTATTTACATTTATAGCCATTACTACATCATCTATTATTTTCTGAGTCCCTTTAGTTTGCAAATTAAGAGAATATATCTTATTATCTCCAGAATTTATATAATATATTACATCCTTTTCATAGGCAAAATTAACTACAGAAACAGAACTAAACAACTGATTATTCTTTCCATCTATTCCTACCTTGTAAATTTGATTACTTTTTGCAGAATTAGAATAGTATAAAAATTCTCCTCTGACAAAAAATTTCCCAACGGTGTCTGAAGTTATACTAGTCTTTTGTGTTCCATCGGTATTTATTCTATAAATTTTATTATCGCTCTTAGATTTATAAAATAACTTATCTCCTGAAGCTATGAGATTTTCTACAGTTTCACTTAATAGCAGCTTTCTATCAGTACCATCAGTTTTTATTGAATAAATCTTATTTTTATCTGAAGTGTTAATATAATAAACTCTATTGCCTATTACATTTATTCCTTCCACAGCCTCACTAGTAAGTCTTGTCCTATTTTCACTATTTAGTTTAGACTTATATAATCTTCCTCCATCTTGAGTATTCCTATAATAAATCCAATCATTAATATATGCTACATAGGCTGAATTAAGGCTATTGCTTGGACTATTTCCTTCAGCATAATAGCCATTATCCTCATACAAAGGATTGAAGCTAGAGGATATTGCAGTCATGTCATATATATCAATAATCCCATCAGAATTCACGTCATATTGAGTAGATTTACCATTGTAATTGGCTTTTACCTTCAAATAATCAACCTTATCTATAACTCCATCACCGTTTACGTCTAGCTTTAAGTTGTTGGATGCATAGCTGATAAATGATTTCGATGCCAAAATGCTACAAGCTATTACTAAAGCCATAGTTTTAATACACTTTTTTCTGTGGTTTTTCATGTAAACCTCCTCCCCCTTGGATAAATTCATTCTACTATCATTATACTATCTAATTCAGTTTTTTTTAATAAGAAAATCGAAAAAAAAAGCATTATGCTCAAAATCATAGAATATTGCAGAAATAGCGATATTTCATCAGTTTATAAACCATAATTTCTGATGTTTATTTTACATAAATCATGGTAAAATATTTACAATCTACAAGGAGGAATAATGTGCAATGAATATAGATAATCAAAGAGATTTTACTATTGATACATTTAAAGGTATCCTTATTTTATTAGTAGTATTAGGTCATACCACTTTTCCCTACAAAAATTATATATATTGGTTCCATATGCCTGCTTTTTTTCTTATAAGTGGAATGCTTTTCAAGGAAGTTAACAGCTTTAAGCAACTAAAAAACTACATAAAAAAAAGAACCCTTGGTTCCTTAGGTTATTATATATTTTTTCTACTACTTTTTTCTCTTATGGAGCCATGTTTTTATACCATAAGATATGACAACAAATACATATTTAATCACTTAATAGGGGGTAGAGCCATCGGAGGTATACATGGAGTATTCTGGTTTATTACCTGCCTTATTATTACACAACTTGGCTTTGCCTTTTTAAACCTTTTAACCAAGTCCAGAATGATAATCTTAGCTATTTTGATTATTTGTTATACTTTAGCTCATGTGGAAGCTGCTTACTTACTTATAACAGGTAAAGTTATCAATATTCCATTTAATGCAGATGTATCTCTTTTTGCCATAATGTTTTTCGGTTTAGGTTATCTCTTAAAAGATTCAATAAATAAGATCTTAAGCCTTGGAAAAAGCACACTAATTCCTATTGCTTTTTTCCTTAACTTACTTTGCTTAATCCCTATATACCTAAGCCATATAGGCCTGCTGGATTATGTTTTAGATATGAAGTACAGCTTATATAATAACTTCATATTAGATTTACTAATACCTTTACTTTACACTTTTGCAATACTTATAAATGCTAAGCTTTTAAGTAAAGTAAGAGTATTTAGTTTTCTAGGAAAAAACTCCTTATGGATAATGTATTTTCATCTGCCAATAATCTATATTTTAAGAAAAAACAACATCACCCATTGGTTACCTGTATTTATTTTAAGTGTTCTCTGTAGTATAACCTTCATCTATGTTATATCAACATTTTTTAAATATATAAAAAAATCAAAATAATTGGTAGTAGCTTCAATAATAAATAGTTTGGTCATTTATTATATACTTTCAAGCACTTTTATACTATAATATACTATGAATATATATTAAACGTTCAAAACAGTTTTTCTAGTATAGTATTAGTGAATAAAACAAAACGATAAGGAGGAAAACTTTTGAAAAAGGCCAAATTTTTTAAATCATTAAGTTTTTTATGTTGTTTTTTACTTCTATTTGTCTTATTTGATAAGAATCAATTATTATACGCCGCAAATCCAAATACTTCTATAAGTTATAGTATTAGTAAAACTACCATTTACACAGATGATCAGTTTGATATTAATGTAAAAATTAGCAATGTAAGTGACTTATATGGCGCATCAATAGATTTTAAATATGACCCAAACTTGATAAAAGTTACTGACATTAAAACTGGAAGTATTTTTGGTTCATCTAAAGTAAACAGCGGTATATTAGAACGTAACGATTCTACTGGATATATAAGCTTTTACACAACCCTTATAGGTTCTGTTTCTGGTGTTTCTTCATCAAATAGTACGGTTTTTGTTATAAAGGTACGTGCTTTAAAAACTGGTACTTTTACTTTAAGGACTACTAATACCAATGAAAGCTTACAAGTTAACGGTAATAATGTTAGAATAAAATTGGCAAATTCCAAAGTTTCTAATAATTCAATTAGTTACACCGCTACTAATACTACTATTAACATTGGTGGGGCAAACACCATGAGTTATACTGGTGCTAACCGATACGAAACTGCTTTATTAGTTTCTAAGGCTGGATGGTCTCAATCCGATTATGCAATATTAGCTAGCGGACAAGATTTCCCTGACGCTTTAAGTGCTGCTCCTTTAGCTGGAAAATATAATGCTCCAATACTATTAACATCATCTAAAAATTTAAGTGATGGAGTTTTAGCGGAACTAACAAGGCTTAAGGTTAAAACCGTATATATAATAGGCGGAACCGTTTCTATTTCAACTAATATAGAAAATGTCTTAAAATCAAACAAACTTAATGTAATTCGACTAGCTGGTAAAGACAGATTTGAAACATCCTTAGCTATTGCTAATCAATTAGGTAATCCAACAGAAGCTATCGTAGTAAACGGATTAAACTTCCCAGATGCACTTTCAATATCTGCTTATTCAGCAGCAAATAAAATACCAATACTATTATCTAATAAGGATAGCTTAAACGCAGGAGTTAGCAACTATATTAAAAATAAAAAATCAATAACAAAAACTTATATTGTAGGTGGAACGGCGGTTATTTCATCAAATATTGAAAAATCTCTACCTAATCCAACTAGATTTTCAGGTGCTACAAGATATGACACAAACCTAGCTATATTAAAGGGTTTAAACTTTGATTTCTCAAATACCTATATAGCTTTAGGAACAGATTTCCCTGATGCATTAGCAGGCTCAGCAATAGCTGCAAAAACTAACTCACCAATAATATTAATTCAAAAGAATATGGATTCTAATTTGGTGGCTGAAATCAACAAGATGAAATCTAAAGTTGGTATAAAACATTTATTAGGTGCCGCTGGTAACTATAAAGACTATGTAAACAATACTTTATTGAAGTAATTAAAAAGAAGGGGTGAAGAACTACTCTAATAGTTCTTCACCCCTTCTTTTTTGCATAAAAACTTAACCTAAAATACTAATTAAAGTTGCTTTATTGAACCATTTATTTTCTCATACTGTAAACCACATTTATCACAAACAGCTAAGTTATCTTTAAATTTAAGCTTTTCACCGCATTTACACACACTTCCAACCACTCGACCAGGATTCCCTACAACTAAAGCGTAATCAGGCACATCCTTAGTAACTACTGCCCCAGCACCAATCAAGGCATATTGACCTATCCTATGACCACAAACTATGGTTG
>Ga0209537_1004587_pt1 | contig 11646 bp, 15 predicted proteins | sample BioPla4DNA1_FD_187698 | JGI IMG/M metagenome (GOLD analysis project Ga0209537, IMG submission 187698) | Biogas fermentation microbial communities from Germany - Plant 4 DNA1 (SPAdes) (version 2) | ecosystem: Engineered > Bioreactor > Anaerobic > Digestate | place: Bielefeld, North...
AAAGTGTTGACATATCACTATTAATAAAATAATAAGGATTTTTTATATTTTACTAATCAACCTATTGACGGCTAACCCCTTTTTTGCTACTTTTTCCTTTGTTCAGTCAGTCGCTTTCTTAAATAAAGGTAGATTGACAGCAAAATTTTTTTAGAATTATTCATAGTAGTGTATGTTGTTTATATTGATAGTAATAAGTGTGTTTCTATAGAAATGGTGTGTCTGTTTTAGTTTATTGGGTATATGTATTGACAAGGAGGGTGGTTAAGGTAAAGCAATCAATGTTAATAGTTTATATTGCTTCAGCTTTTTTAATAATAATAGGTCTTTTTGTTGGGGGAAGCAATCTAGTATTTGAAGGTTTAAAAATATCTCTAAATACAGCTATAAAATCTGCTATTATGCTACTAGCCTCTTTTGTAATAATAGGCCAGCTAAATGTTTTGCTTACTTCAGATTTAATAAAAAAATGGCTAGAAAGATTTGAAGGAATAAAAGCAATTATAGTAAGTGCTATAGCAGGTGGTTTATTCCCGGGAGGGCCTTATATATATTATCCTTTTATTATGAGCTTTAAAGATAAAAATTTACCATCTTATATATTAATTTCATTTATATTTGGCAAACAAGTTTACGATTTTTCACGACTTCCCATGGAATCTAGTTTTATGGGGATTGATATAACCTTAATGAGAAATATAATAACTCTTCCCATTCCAATTGTTGTAGGAATATTAGCCAAACGCTTTCTAAAATCTGTTGATATTTACAATCTTAATTTGAAAGCAGGTGAAAAAATTGGTTCAAACAACAATTATCCTTAGTGTCGTAGCAATTATACTTATTATCATAAATAAGAGGAAAAATGGAAAACATGTTGAAGGTCTAGACAAAGGATTAAAACAGTTTATGCAAACTGCACCAATGATAATAGGAGCTTTTATATTAGCTGGAATTATTGAAGTACTTATTCCAGAGGAATTTGTCCAGAACTGGCTATCCACAGAAGCAGGTTTAAGGGGGGTATTCTTAGGAACATTAGGAGGAGTTATTCTTGCCATGGGTCCTTATGCATTTTATCCCATTGCAGCTTCTATATTGGCATCAGGAGCTGGTTTAGCTACCACAATATCCATGATTACAGCATGGTGTCTATTGGGCTTATTAAAGATGCCTTTTGAAACTGCTTTTTTAGGGGTTAGATTTTTTAGCATGAAATTTGTTTTAAGTATTCCTTTTAGTCTAATAGCAGGATTAATAGCATTAATACTGGAAAATACTATATTATAGTGAACCATAGTTTTCACTATTGGGCTTATGTTATATAAATGATATAGTTGCTATACAATCCATCACAATTTAGTATATTATATTAATAAAAGAAGAAGATAGAAGTAGTATATCAAAGCAAGGATTAGGAATTTATTTAATTATAATAAAAAGTAAAGGAGAAGAGTTATGGATTGGAAATATGAAGATGGACGTATATATAGTGTAAACGAAAACAATGAGTTAATTGCTGAAACCACCTTCATTTATAAAGAAAACGGTGAGGTTGACATTGATTACACCTATGTGAATCCTCAATTAAGGGGAAGGGGTATAGCAAGTAAAATGATGGAAGTTGTAGCTGAATATTTAAGAAAAAATTCGTTAAAGGCTACAGCTACTTGTTCTTATGCTAATGCTTGGCTTAAAAAGCACAGGGAGTCATATTCAGATATAATATCCGAAGATTTGGATAATGAAGTGCTTGCCTGCAAATTAGATGGAAGAAGGGACACTGAGCAACAGCCTTGAAAATCATAACTTCTTCAATTATACTGTATATATCATGTTTTTCCTAGATTGGATTTATTTAACTGTGGGCTACAAGGGAAAATCGTATCTATTAAGTTTTTAATAAGCTTATTTAGGGGGATGAATAAAGTGAGAGAAGAAGATAAAATTTTTGCTGGGGTACTATTTTCGCCTGGACATCCTGAATTAAAAGCCATAAAACTTAGAACACACAACCTATGTTTGGAATACAATCTTACCTTTGAGCATGAAACTGAAAAGAGACAAGAGTTAATTTCAAAAATTTTTTACGAGTTCGGGGAAAATAGCTTTATACAAGGGCCAATGTATATTCACTACGGTAAACATACTAAGATTGGTGATCACTTTTTTGCTAACTTCAATTTGACTATTCAAGATGATACGTGGGTAACTATTGGTGATCACTGTAATTTTGGTCCTAATGTTACTATTGTGACCCCCCTTCATCCTATGCTTCCCATGGAACGTCGTACAATTTTGGATAAAGACGGAATACCAAGGCGTATGTGTTATGCAAAACCAGTGAAAATCGGGAATGACTGTTGGTTAGGTGCAAATGTTGTTGTTTGTCCTGGAGTAACAATTGGAGATAATTGTGTTATAGGTGCGGGCAGCGTAGTAACAAGGGACATTCCACCGAATACTTTTGCTGCTGGCAATCCATGCAGGGTTATCCGTGAGTTAACTGAAGCGGATAGTATGAAATATAAGCCTGAGATTTTGGCTGATAATAGAATTATTGAGTAAAAGCTTTGGAACAATTTATTGAAAATCCTTATATAATGAACGAAATAGTGTATTATAACGGGGCATACAGGTCAAAGCCATGTTATGGTTCTGGACCTGTTTTTTTATAAAACATATATCCGTTTTGGTTAAAAGATGATATAATGTTACTAATATTAGGATTTAGGGTGAGTACTATGCACTATAGTAATCAGCTACAACTCATGACTAAAGAACAAAAAAATATACTTGGTCTTGTTCAAAAGAAGGGGCCCATAACTAAGAGTGAATTAACACTTTTGACCAAAATGAAATTAACTACACTAAATAGAGCCATGCAGCCTATGATAAATTATGGTTTCATTGTAGAAGCTGATATAGGGGAATCAACAGGAGGGAGAAAACCTATATTATACGATGTTAATCCCGGCAAGTATTATATAATTGGCATTGATATTTCAAGAACCTATACACAAGTTGTAATTACAAATTTAAAGATGGAAATATTGTATAACTTTCAATTTGAAATGATGTCCTTTCATACTCCAGAAAAAACGGTAAATCTAATATCAGATTGGCTAGCTAATATCTTAGATAAAGCTAGTATTTCAAAATCTCAGATAATAGGTGTGGGTTTGGGAACAGTAGGGCCTTTACGCAGGGAAGAAGGTATAATGGTAGGCGCAAAAGGCTTTGATGCCCCAGGTTGGGAACATGTTCATATAAAAAGTATTATGGAGCAGAAATTAAAACTATCTGTTTTTATGGATAATGGCGCAAATACAGCTGTTCTAGCTGAATATTTTTTTGGCTGTGGTAAGGATGTAAATAATATGGCCTATATAAACTGTGGTGTAGGCATTAGGGCGGGAGTTATTTCATCTGGACATTTAGTTAGAACCATAAATGATGCAGAAGATGCCCTAGGACATATGATAATTGACGTAGATGGAGACCTTTGTACTTGTGGGAATCATGGCTGTATAGAGTGCTATGCAACTATACCAGCAATAGTAAATAAATTTATGTCAGCCTTAAAGAGAGGTAGAAACTCAATAGTATCTAAGGATATATCCCATATTAATTATATGGATATATTAAAGGCAGCGGAGCAAGGGGATGCTCTAGCTAGGGAAGTGATAATAGATAGCGCTCTTATTTTTGGAGCAGGAATCTCTAACTATATAAATCTTGTAAATCCTCAATTGATTGTTTTAAGTGGTCCCTTGGTAATAAATTCAGATATTTTTTACGAGACTTGCGTGGAAACTGCAATGAAAAAGAGTTATTTAGCTAGAGACAATAAGATTACCTTTATCAAAGGAGGTCATTATAGAGATAAGGTAATAGCAGTAGGAGCTGCAGCAATGGTAATTGAAGAGTTACTTAGGAGGGAATATATTGAATAAAAAAGTTAATCTTAAACTATTAATAGAGATTTTTGCAACGTTTTTTAAAATAGGAGCTTTCACCTTTGGAGGAGGCTATGCCATGATACCTCTCATAGAGAGGGAGGTTATTACCAATAAAGGTTGGATTAAAAACGAAGAAGAGATTATTGATGTATTTGCAGTTGCAGAATCAATACCTGGTGCTATTGCTATAAATTCTTCTACATTTGTGGGATATAAAATTGCAGGTCGAATAGGTGCTATAGTGGCTGCTTGCGGAGTAATCCTTCCTTCATTTATAATCATTACATTAATCGCAGCCTTCTTTTCAAAATTTCAGGATAATCCTATTGTAAAAGCTGCTTTTATGGGAATTAGATCAACAGTAGTTGCTTTAATTCTTATGGCAGCCATAAAAGTGGGGAAGAAATCCATAAAGGATAAAATTTCTGCTGTAATATCTATAGTTACCATAATACTAGTATTAGTACTAGACATACATGCAATATTTGCTATTGTGGGAGGAGCTATAGTTGGCGCAATAATCTATTACACCTCTCCTAAAAAAGTAGCACAAATTACTGGTAAAGGGGACGAAGAAAATTGATATATTTAAAACTTTGGTTTACCTTTTTAAAGATTGGCCTTTTTAGTTTTGGTGGGGGCTATGCCATGATTCCCATGATTGAAAAAGAGATAGAGAAAAATGGATGGCTTAGTGCAGCAGAGTTTTTTGATATTATAGCCATAGCTGAAATGACTCCAGGCCCTATAGCTGTTAACTCAGCTACGTTTGTAGGCTACAAAGCTGCCGGGTTCTTAGGAGGACTATTTGCAACTATAGGAGTCTCTATTCCTTCCTTAGTTTTAATTCTTATAATATCTAGATATTTTTTCAAGTTTCAAAACCATCCATTAAATACTACAATGTTTTATGGAATAAGACCCGTTATAGCAGGACTTATAACAACGGCTGCTTTTTTTGTAGCAGAAACTGCCATATTCAAAGATGAGTTTTCTATGGATTTATTGATTAAAATATTTTATCAGCCTTTAGAAGTTATTAATATAGAAAGTATATTTATTTTTTTTATATCCTTAATAGCATTAAAAAAATTTAAACTACATCCTATCTTAACTATTGCTCTATCGGGCGTGCTAGGGATATTGCTTTTCTATGTATTCTAATGATAAGATAAGGTAACTTGTTTTAATAATTTTACCTATGTTGAATTAGAATTACATGTTAAGATTTTTTATGAACATATAGATTATATTGCAAAGGCGGGATGGACATGCCACCAATTAGCTTACTTATTAAACCGGCGTCTAGTAACTGTAATTTAAGGTGTAAATATTGCTTTTACCATTCTCTATCAGAAAATAGAGAAATCAAATCTTATGGTATTATGGATATAAATACTTTGGAAATCTTGGTCCAAAAGACTTTAGAATATGCAGATGTAGGCTGTACCTTTGCTTTTCAAGGGGGAGAACCTACACTAGTAGGACTTGAATTCTTTGAAAAACTTATGGAGTTTCAAAAGAAATACAATACAAAGGGAGTAAAGATAAATAATGCTTTGCAAACCAATGGAATAGTTATAGATGACAGATGGGCAAAGTTTCTGCATGATAATAACTTTCTTGTAGGGTTATCTTTGGATGGAACAAAAGATGTACATGATATGAATAGAATAGATTCTGCTAACAAGGGTACCTTTAATAGAATAATGAAAACTGTAGACTTATTTAATAAACACAAGGTGGAATACAATATCCTTTTTGTAGTAAATTCAACAGTGGCAAGGCATGTTGCTAAAATATATAACTTTTTTAAACGAAAAAATTTTAGATATCTCCAATTCATACCATGCCTAGATCCCTTGGATGAAGATCCAGGAGGCCATATATATTCATTAACTCCCGACAGATTTACCACCTTTTTAAAAACCCTATTTGATCTATGGTATGAGGATATAAAAAAAGATAATATAATTAGCATAAGATATTTTGATAATCTAGTGGGCATGCTTATGGGTTATCCACCTGAAAACTGTGGTATGTCAGGTGTATGCCGTTGTCAGTTTGTGGTGGAAGCTGATGGAGGAGTTTATCCTTGTGACTTCTACGTTATTGATAAATGGTATCTTGGCAATCTCAAAATAAATGACTTTGATGAAATAGCCAAATCAGAAACTGTTAAGGAATTTATAGAAGTATCCAGATATGTAGATCCAAAATGTAGACAATGTAAATGGCTTAATCTTTGCCGAGGGGGATGTAGAAGAAATAGGGAACCTTTTGCAGATGACAGACCTGTACTTAATTACTTTTGCTCATCTTATATGGAATTCTTTGAATATGCAGCTCCTAGATTATATGAACTTGCTAGAATATTTTCAATGAAGATGGGATATGGAATAGAAATGGGGTAGATTTACAATGAGGGAAGTAGCTAGTAAGAATAGAAGTTATAAGAATAAAGTGATCAAGATAATAAAAAAGTTGGGAAAAATGCTACTTAATTATTTTAAGCTATTCCTAATACCCCTTGTATTTGTATTTATGTTAATAGCTTTAATATTAAAGGGAATAAAAATACTAATAGAAAAAGCGACTGTATGAGACAGTCGCTTTAGTTATTAATACATTCCGTTCATGCCACCGGCACCACCGGGAGCTGCTGGTTCTGGCTCTGGAATATCAGCTACCAGGCTCTCTGTGGTGAGTACCATAGCAGCTATGCTGGCTGCGTTTTGTAGTGCAGATCTGGTAACTTTGGTTGGGTCAATGATACCTTTATCTACCATATTGCCATATTCACCTTTTAGAGCATCGAATCCATAGTAAGGATCATTGCTCTCGCGAACCTTTTCTACTACGATAGAACCTTCAAGCCCTGCGTTGGTAGCAATTTGTCTTACAGGTTCTTCAAGAGCTCTCTTAATGATGTTGATACCAGTTAACTCATCACCAGTTGCAGTTAACTTATTCACAGCATCAAGAGCCTTAATGTATGCTGATCCACCACCAGGCACGATTCCTTCTTCAACTGCAGCTCTGGTAGCATTGAGAGCATCTTCGATTCTTAGTTTTTTCTCTTTTAGTTCAGTTTCGGTAGCAGCACCAACTTTAATTACTGCAACTCCACCAGCTAGTTTAGCAAGACGTTCTTGAAGTTTTTCTCTATCATAATCTGATGTAGTCTCCTCAATTTGAGCCTTGATAGAGTTGATTCTATTTTTGATTTCTTCTTCAGAACCTGCACCCTGTACAATGGTGGTATTTTCTTTATCAACAGTAACTTTGGCTGCACGGCCTAATTGATCTAAGGTAGCATCCTTTAGATCTAAACCAACTTCTTCAGAGATAACAGTACCGCCAGTTAGGATAGCAATATCTTCTAACATAGCTTTCCTTCTGTCACCGAATCCAGGTGCTTTTACTGCTACGCAGTTGAAGGTTCCTCTCAACTTGTTTACTACTAAAGTAGCTAGAGCTTCGCCTTCAACATCTTCAGCTATGATAAGAAGCTTTCCGCCTTGCTGTACGATTTGCTCAAGAATGGGGAGGATGTCTTGAATGTTGCTAATCTTTTTGTCGGTAATCAGGATGTAAGGATCTTCTAATTCTGCAATCATTTTTTCAGTATCAGTTACCATGTAAGCAGAAACATATCCTCTATCAAACTGCATTCCCTCTACAACGTCTAGCTCGGTAAGTAGGGATTTGGACTCTTCAACAGTAATAACGCCGTCTTTACCTACTTTTTCCATAGCATCGGAGATTAGCTGTCCAATCTTTTCATCTCCAGCGGAGATCGCGGCTACCTGTGCAATAGCTTCTTTCTTCTCAATAGGTTTGCTTAGCTCTTTTAGGGCTTCAACAGCTGTTTCAACAGCCTTTTCAATACCCCTTCTTAGAATCATGGGGTTAGCACCAGCTGCAACGTTTTTCAGACCTTCACGAATGATAGCTTGCGCTAATACAGTAGCGGTAGTAGTACCGTCTCCAGCTACGTCGTTGGTTTTGGTTGCTACTTCTTTTACTAATTGAGCTCCCATGTTCTCATAAGGATCTTCTAATTCAATTTCTTTTGCGATGGTTACACCGTCATTTACGATTTGAGGAGAACCAAATTTCTTATCCAAAACTACATTACGGCCTTTGGGACCCATAGTTATTTTAACGGTATCAGCTAGAGCATTTACTCCTCTTTCGAGGGCTCTTCTTGCTTCTTCACCATATATTAACTGCTTCGCCATAATCCTTTTCCTCCTTCAATTGTTGTTATTATTCTACGATAGCTAATATATCGTTTTGTCTTACAATGATATATTCTTCCTCATCAATTTTAACTTCAGTACCGGCATACTTAGAATAGATTACCTTATCGCCAACTTTTACTTCCATTTCTACTCTTTTACCGTCAACCATACCTCCTGGACCAACTGCAAGTACTTCTGCCATTTGCGGTTTTTCTTTTGCAGATCCAGGAAGGACAATACCGCTTTTTGTAGTTTCTTCAGATTCCAATACCTTAATTACAACTCTATCGCCTAGTGGTTTGATGTTCATAGAAACATTACCCTCCTCTGTATGTAGTGATTTGTTTTGTTGTTAGCACTCTCAAGTGATGAGTGCTAATCCATGATATAGTTTATAAAAAAGAGGTGTGAATGGCAAATGTTGTATTATAGCAATAAATATGAAATAGCGCCTAAAACAGGCAAATATTTAAAATGGCTCCCAAATGCTCCTAAAAGCTATCAAAATTAATCCGTGAAACTTGTGGTAAATTAAGGTTATGAAAATTATATGATTAAATGAAGGAAAAAAAGTTATTTTGTCGAATAATAGAGGACATTGAGACTTTGAGATTAGTAGTGAGGAGATAGACTATGAACAAATGGGATAAAAGGTTTATGGATATGGTAAAGTTAATTGCTGAATGGTCCAGCTGTTATCAACATAACAGGAAAATTGGTGCTGTAATTGTTAAAGATAAGAGAATATTGGCTACAGGATACAATGGTGCACCTGCAGGATATCCCAGTTGTGTAGAAAGAGGGGAATGCATAAGAAGAAAGAGGGATATCCCATCAGGTACAAAACAAGAGTACTGCTACGCAATTCATGCTGAACAAAATGCTATTGTTCAAGCAGCCAAGTTAGGAATATCAATTGATGGAGCTACTCTTTATTGTACTCATCAGCCTTGTGTTATCTGTGCAAAACTAATAGTAAATAGTGGCATTATTAGGGTAGTCTATAAGGAACCATATCCTGATAGTTTTGCTATAGATATTTTGAAAAATAGTGGCGTAAGTCTAGAACAATATATGGAAGACAATTGAATGTCTAATCCTTTTTTTCATCGTCAATAGCCGGTGGCTCCATATAGCAGCCTGACAATTTTTGGATGGTTCTAGGCAGGGCGTCCCGAGAGTTTCCCCAAGGCTTGTCTTTGTTTCGGTAGTCAAACTTTTTAGTAAACCATTCCAAATCCCCTTCCAGTTCATTTAAAACCTCTAGTTGGATGGGAATAATAAACTCACACCATTCATTAAAAGTTTTGTTAGATAAGGTTTCACTAGCTATTCTCATCATTAGAGCAAAGTGGTGGAGACAAAAACCCTTGGAGTTACTTATAGTTTTCAAAAACTCTTGGTCTTTTTGCCACAGATGCAAAATTGTATAGGCATATCTATCCAGCAGCTTTTCTAGCCTATCACATATCATACAGCTATGGTGATGCTGATCCAGCCAAGATAAAAAGTTATCCAAAGCTGTATCAGGACTCCCCATTCTCTTTGGTAAAATTGAGCCTAATTTAGTAGCCAAATTGCCACTGTCTTGCTTTGCACCTAAGTTCTTAGATAATTTTTTAAAATTTTCTATAGTTTCTTTAAAGTGGGTGTGGGTAATAAGGGCTAAACCTAACCGATTTTTTTCATTATAAAGCAATCTAAAATGATTGCTACAAAAGCCTATCTTATTCACTTCTATTCTAGTACTAGGCTCCATGACTGATCCGCTTAGGAAAAAATCTACGTATTCCTTTTCACATTTGTATTCCAACAAACATAATGGACACTCATCCTCTTGATGATAGGCATCCCATACCGGTATAGTGTCTATATGATATTTTATCATGCTCTCCCTCCACACAAAGATATTATAAAAGCATTGTATCATAAAACCATAATTCCTACCATAAATATAAAACAGGTGATTCAGTAATTTCATTAAAGTTGGGGGAGGAAATGGACATGCGATACTCAAGAATAAGAAGAGCACGAAATCAAAGACAATATATTTCCCTTGTAATTATAATTTTTTTGATTTTGGGAGGAATTTATTTTTTCACCGCAGGAACGATGGGCAAGTATATAAGTGGTATTATAGCACCTATCCTCAAATCTAAGCAGGAAACTGATCAACTAGATCAAAAAGAACCATCATATAATGAAGATATGGAATTAACCCTACCAGATTCCAATGGACAAGATGACAGCCAGGCTGCTAACAATCAGGAAGAAGATGCTTCTAAAACAACGGAGACAGTAAAGGTGAACGCCATGAATTTTTTTGGCATACAAATGGGTGCTTTTAACAGCAAAGAAAATGCTCAGGCAGTGGGGGATCAATTAAAGGCAAAGGGCGGTGCAGGATATATATTGGATGATCAGTATTCTAGGGTTATTGCTATGATGTTTTTAAATGAAAACGATGCTGCTACAGTTATACAACAGCTTAAAAATAATTCGATAGAGGCTCAAATGTATGAATTAAAATGTCCAGGTGTAGAGATGGAGATAACAGCAACTGGTACAAAAATTGAGGGAATCAAATCCATTTTTTCATTAATACAGGAGAAGTTTGGTGATATAGAAAATACAATTAAGGATCTGGATAATGATAAAATAACCATTGAGATTGCTATAAACAGGCTAGACCAAATCAAAAATGAAATCATAGACAAAATAGAGCTACTCAATCAGTATTCTGCAACTCAAGAAGGCAATAAAGTTTTATCAGGATTAAAGAATTTTCTTACTGTTCAGGTAGACAATCTAGACCAAATAATTCAAGGAAGTATGTCAGAAAAAGTAGCTATTTCCTCTAAAATAAAGTATACTTATATTGATATGATAGTTAAATATAAGGAATATATGGAGCAAATAACAAAGGTATAGGAGGAGATAGTCCTTGAAGATACGCACTATCAAGGAACTATTGGATGCTCGCCTTATAGTTGGCGAAGAATTTCTTGATAAAGAGGTTTTGTACGCTTGTGGTTCAGATCTTATGAGTGATGTATTAGCCTTTGTAAAGGAACAAGCGGTGCTTCTAACAGGATTAAACAATCCTCAAGTCATTCGTACTGCTGAAATGCTTGATGTATCTGCTATTGTATTTGTGAGAGGGAAAATCCCGTCGTCTGACATTATCCAAATGGCTTTAGAAAGAGAAATTGTTCTGTTATCAACAGATCTTACTCTGTTTGAAGCTTGCGGCAAACTTTATGAAGGTGGATTAAGGGGAAGATGATATGACCCAAAATATTAATATTAATAATGAAGATTTAATTATGGTACAAACCTATGAGATTGAAGCAGGCAATTTTACCCTGGCAGGCGAAGCCGCAAGCAATATTAAGAAGTTACTCAGACAGTTAGGAATTGATGCTAAAATTGTTAGA
>Ga0209537_1004589_pt1 | contig 11645 bp, 7 predicted proteins | sample BioPla4DNA1_FD_187698 | JGI IMG/M metagenome (GOLD analysis project Ga0209537, IMG submission 187698) | Biogas fermentation microbial communities from Germany - Plant 4 DNA1 (SPAdes) (version 2) | ecosystem: Engineered > Bioreactor > Anaerobic > Digestate | place: Bielefeld, North...
AATCCCCTGTGAAAATACACGGGAATAATTGCTAAATATCTAACTGCGGCTATCTGTGTAACTCGATTCTAACGGGCCAGCAAGGAGTATGCAATACTTTCTTCAAACTTTATTATGATTTTCACAAAACTTTTTTATTATTTTCACTAAACTTTATTATAATTTTTTCGAAATGTACTCATTTTTTTGCACTAAATTTTTTCTAACTATGTTGACTCATAATAAAGTTTGGTGAAACCAAAACCCGGCTCAAACCCTTGCCGTATCTGTTATCAATCCGATTTTCCAGCATTCCCCATAATAATAAAGTTTGGTGAAAAAACACCCCAATTTGCATCCATTCACACACCAAAATTTACAAATATAGTAATAAAAAATCATAAAAAAGTTTGGTGAAAATTACCCCAATATGCAGCCTACACATCCGATTCTTGCGTGTGTATTCCTCCGCAGGTGTAATCAACCCAAAGCATATAATCACCTAATGACCTCCGCCACGATTACACACCCCTTGTCTGTTTCCCCCTCCGGGGCTATTAAACCCACTGCCTCTTTTTTATTTATTTAAATATTTTTTTGTGTGGGGGGGTAGCCACACCGCAGGTGGAATAAGGAGTATGGAGTATAGAATGGGATATGTCTACAGTAGAAATGGCATTTAGTGTCGATTTTGGTTACAACCATTGGATACCTATACGGTTTGGTTACACCGGGGTAGTTGATTCGAGGAAATAAAAAAAACCGTGAAGGATTACAGGATTTCTCCTGCATACACCTCACGGAGTTTCACAAAACTTTATTATTTTTCACCAATGTTTTTTATTAGTCACCAGAGTTTATTATCATTGGACAATCATCCTGTTTTCTAATATGTTGATTTACCAATAATTGCATTAGCACTATCAAATAAGTTATCATAATGCAATAATGTAATTTTCTGTGACTCTTGATATTTTCTTTTTATCTTATATGTTTTTTCATTAAAATCTTCTCTCCTTCCAGCAATAACAGCATAATGAATTCTCGTCTTATCTAATTTACAGAATTCATCTGGAAGTAATTTTTCTGGATGTTTATATTTTTGGAAAGTTTCATTTAATGATAGATAATAAGCCTCAAGCCATTCATCCCAGTCGTTCACTTGCTTAATCCCTCTTCTGAAAACCCCACCTAATTCTCCATTATTTATTGTAATATTTCCAAAAGGACTCTCAAGTTCAACAAATACAAATTCGTACCCTCCAGAATTTCTTCCTATAATTAAATAATCAACCTTATATGAAATACCCAACATAAACTCTGGTATAATAAAGGCATCGTGATGTCCAAAATTGAAATTTGATTTTAAAATAGAAGCGATTATAAAATAAGCGTTTTTTTCTTTTATGAAATTTAGTATGGTTCTTTCATTAGTATTTTTATTATTTAAAACATTTAAAAACTGCTCATTTACGCTGCAAAGTTTCTCTTCGTTCGCTAAATCTTCAATATCTAAATAATTATTTGGAAAAAGACTTAAATAATGTCTAACTGCTTTAGGATACTGTCTAAACAAACTCTTTCTAATTTTTGTCTGCTTGCCACCAATACATACTATCTCTTTTTGTTTGATAGTTTCCCATTCTGCAAATTCTTCTTCAGTAAGCACAGTATAATCTCTTTCGTAAATTTTCATCATTCTCTCCTTAATAAGCACTTATTCAATTTTCAATAATAATGCTAACCACAAAATTATGCACCATACATTAATTTAGATTGATTAACTGATATACTTATCGTAAGTGTTTCTATATAATACAGATTTAATGATTAGAATATTCATCTATTTCATCATAAAGGAAGCCCCTCTCAACCTATAAATTCTACATTATTAATACACTTAAATTTATCATCTATGTTTATCAACTTACTTTTTGATCATTAATTGAATAATTTTTCTTATAATTTAATGTCGCACAATTACATTGGTAGTCTTCATTATTGTTAATTTTTTTGATTAAAGAACAGCATTTATTACAATACACTAACTCATAAAAACTCCTAACTTGCTTCGTTAACTGTTTAATTTCATCCTTTGATACTGATTGTGCCCATTCATTATAATGACAACCATTAGTATTCCTTAGAAATTTATATCTATCTATATCGTCTAAAACATTTGAGTTTGAACCATAAAACTCATTATTTTTTCTTAATTTTGAGTATAGTTTATTCCAAATATCAGCAATAGTATATCGCTCTCCATATCTTGCTGGTATTGCTAGTTCTAAAGAATATCTTAGTTTATTTAAAATCAATTCCAGAAAATTACCAGAAACAGAAGCAAGTACATTTTTATCTACCCTATGATTCATAAATGTTTCTGTTAATTTCTCAAATTCCGATTTTGTATCATCCAATATAGGTCCCTCTTCTTTTGTCCAATCACAAATCTCTATATTTCTAAACTTTCCATTACCTCCATAAAGTTTTTCCAACTCAAGAATTTCTTTATATAAGACAACATCATGTGTTGTAATAATCAACTGATGTTCTTTAAACTCTGAAAAAAGAAGATTAATTATATTATTTCTATGTGCTGCATCAACAGAAGTAAATACATCATCTAATATCAGAAACCTTAGTTCTTTATTATTCTTACATTCTCGTTTATATAGTGCTAAAAATATTGCTAATCCAAGCGTATCAAGATGAGCCTCACTATAATATGCTCTTGGGTCTTCACCACTTTTCTCATAAAAATTCGCCTTTATTATAGCACTTCCTCTACTTGAAGAATCTTTTACCTTTAAATCAAGTCCACCAATATTTTCTTCAGGATGCATTTTATTATAGTAAATATTGATATCTTCTTTAATTTCATTGTAGATATCCTGTACGCAACTTTTTCTCTGAGAAACTAATTCCTTATAAAACTGATTAGTTATTAAATATCCTTTATTAACAAAGTTATAATCATCTGTCATTTTATTTATATGTATAAAACTATCATTTACAATTTTCAAGGTATGTTTAAAATTAATCAATTGTTTTATTTTGTTAACAGTATCTCCCGATAACAATTTTCCACTATATTTCTTTTTTAGATTAATTGCATTTTCTGATATTATATTAGGCCATTCTGGTAATTTTCTCTCAATAATATTATCCTGTATACTATTTGGTAGCAAATCAATAAATTTTTTTATGTTATCATCAATGATTTTACATAATTGTTCAACTTCTTCGTCATTAATTTTTTGATTTATCTTCCGAATTTTAATTAATAAATCTTGCCAATGTTGTAATTCTTCCTGTAATGTATTGTAATTACTTTGAAACTCTTTTTTTATTTTTGAATATGCTGAATTTTCTTCTATTCTTTGATAAACTCTTGATATAACCTTCTGTACATCTATACTGCTCTCACAAAATGGGCATATTGACTTACTCTCTTCGTTTAACCACTTAATACCTGTCGTTAAAAATTCTTCATAAAAAACAATTTTCTCTTTTTGTTTTAAATCAAGTTGTGAGTTTATAGAATTAAAAATTATTTCTGCAAAATATGTAGGTGGTTTCTTGTTAACCATTTCCTCCAACAATTCCATAATATATCTTATATCTGAATCATAGTTGATATTTCCTATTTTTTCTATGTTATTTTCTACTTTTTTAATATAATTGGGAACTTCATCAAGATTTTTTAATTCGTCTAATTCCAATTCTTCGCATCTATTCTTTAGTATTTTAATAACATTTTCAACAGTTACTGAACTCAAATCTTTTATATTTAAAACAGCCTGAACATCTCTTTTCTTACTTTCAATCTCTGCTTTAAGATTTTTCAAATTATGTTTAAATTCATCAAGAGTGCCTTTAAGAGAATTTTCATATTCATTTATTATAGTTAGTGGTAAAAATTGCTTTAGCATATCGTATCTTTCTTTAGGCTGAGCAAATATAGCATTTAACAATTGTGAGCGTCTCAAAATATTTATATTACCACCCATACTATTTTTTAAATTAAATGCTAAGGTGCCTTCTTCAGGCTCTTGATTATTAGAAATTATACTACCATCCTTAAACTCCACTTGTACTTTTATATCCTGAAAACTTGCGGCTATGTTAGGAGCGTGTTTTTGTAGTGATACTTCCCTACAAGCAGTTGATATATACTTAATATCTTTTGTCAAAGCATATTCAATTCCATCAATTATCGAACTTTTCCCTTTGCCATTTTCTCCAAAAATAACTAAGGACTTATTATTTAAATCTATGCTTGTCTTTAAACTTATTCCTCTCAAATTCTCTATCAGGATACTTTTTATCATAATTCTTTCACTCCCTGCATAACCGCATTGTATATCTCTTCCTGATTATCAAATTTCCCCTCATCAAATAAACTCTTGAAAATGTTGCTATAATCCTCAAACCAATCTTGTTGTGAATTTAACTGTTCTATGGTTTTAATCAAAACATTATTAGCAAAAGCCTTGTCTGCCATACTTATTCCCCCTTATACTTTCTTAAATATATTGTTTTCTTATGCCTTTAATAGACACAATTAAATAATAATTGCTATTCTATAAGAAAAAATTCTGCAAACTTTCATCAATTTCTTCTTGTGATAAACCAATATACCTTTTCGTTACCTCTTGGGAACTATGATTGAAAATCTGCATTAATTTTGCTATGTCCTTTGTTTGCTGATAATAAAAGTAGCCAAATGATTTGCGAAATGAATGCATACCAAAGTTTTCTATCCCTAATTCTTCTGCTACATTTTTAATATACCTATAGGCCTGTACCCTAGTTACATGCATTTTTACCCCATCACGATTTTTTTGTCTGCTTGGAAATAAATAATCTTCATCTTCCATTCCATCAATATATCTATTAATTTCCTGCCTCAACTGTGCATTGATAGGAAAAAACTTAGTCTTGTTCGTTTTTTCTTCTCTTATTACAATATGAGTTTTATTTTTTACATCCGATACTTTTAGAGAAATAATGTCTCCAATACGCATTCCTGTATTAAGTGCCATAATGCAAACCATATAGTACTTATAATTCCTTTTCAACAATTCTCCCTTAAGTTCAATAATCTTATCCATTTCTTTTATCGGCTGAACTAATTCTATAGTAAACACTCCTTCCGGAAAATTTTTCTAATCTCATTATATCACACTTACTGTAATCTGGCAGCCCAATATGTTACACTTATAAGATGTGAAATTTGACATTTTATAAGGAATGCTTATATATCAAGGTTTTTAGCCAATTTACGAGAGTAACACAATTTGAATTGTGTTACTCTGAACTGTAGTATCCCCAAAAATTATTCTTGGAAATAGTTTGTAATTCCGTTCAAAAAACTGAGATAACCCAGTTTTTTTATTATTAAATATGACCATTTTGTTACATGATCTCAACTTATTAAATATATAAATTCTCTTTACCTCAATTCTAAAAAATTACTTTTTATGAACAAGCCTTCTGTATTTAGCAAAATAATTTTTGCATTATCATAAAAGATACTTTCTACATAATAATATAATAAAAAGCCGGGGGTTAACCCGACTTAATTCTATAAGCATCCTATCTAAATAATATCAACTTATTATTTCATCATTAACTTTTAGTAATTGACAATAAGTTCAACCAGTTCTTGCTAATTACTTAAATCTTTTCAGCAAATAATGACTTTCAGCCCAAATCTCTTTTAGTTGTGATTTGTTATCTCAATTTGATTTTTAAACTTTTGAATTCGCTCATTACTCTTTTCTCTTTTAATCTTTACTTTAAAATATACTGAATAAAATAACCTTCTAGAGTTTCTGTCAAATAAATTCTATCAATATTTCCTTTTGAAAATTTGATGGAGTGTAATTAAGTTAATACATTTAGTTTTCCCTCTATTATAATATTACATGACTATTTCACAATTCCTATCAAAAAACTCTCTCGTTACATCTAAAGTTAATTGTCCGCTCTTAATTCTTTCTGCAAGTAATAATAAATTGTATGAGTTAATTGCTGCCCCATTAACCCCTGTATTAGTTGAAATTCTTTTTAATTGGTCTTCGAAATTCCCTCTGAAAACACTCGAAATAAATGAAAATTTAAAGTCAGTCAAATCATTTGGGAATACTTCCCACCATTTATTAGGATTTACCTCTTCAGATCTTGTTTGATTTTCCCTGATATATCTCTCCATTTCATCAGCCTGACTTATTGGTATACTATATCCACCCGAATACGCTTTGTTATCAATTATAATACCATAATTATGTTTCAAGCCATCTGTATAAACCACTCCATCGGGCTTTCTTTGTGCTCCTAAATGCTTGCCTTTAAACCCACATTGATTTATTAACAAATCTATAGTTTGCATTTCAAACAGTCTATTTTGGCTACCATCGAATGAAATATCAATCAATGATAAATACTCATGTGGGATATACCTTAATTGTTTTCTACAGTTATCTTTTAATTGTAATACTTCACTCTTACGAGTGACCTCTGTAGTAAAGGACGGTATTACAAAATCATTAATTGTATCATGTAATCTATAACCCAAACTTTCTTCTTTAATATTCAGTCCTATATTAACAAGACCTTTAATATCATCTTCAATGGTTTCAATATCTTCATCAAAACCATAACTCTTTAATTTATGTTTAATTTCTTCTGCTGATAAAAGTCTAGAAGCATTCATTAAAATTTTAATAATATATCCTCTTCTTGTTCTAATATATTTTTTGTCAATTCCTTTTGTTGATAACATTTCCCAAAATACATTTTTAGGTATTCTTGACACTTTATTTATTCCTAAACCCTTGCGTAAAGCCTTAAGCCCTTCAGGAGTTATAAGATAGGCTTGAGTTATAGTTTCAGTATATTTTTCTAATCCAAATTTCGCTGTAACCTGCTTAGGTCTTTGTACTACCCAACCTAATTTTTTTAACCATCCACATATCATCCTTGCATATTTATCAGATGAACCATCCCAGTCCTGTTTCATTTTATTTTTTACCTTATTATCTTCTGTTGTGGCTAAACTCATAACTAAAATATCTTGAGGCAAACTTGTAAAACCATCTTCTCCAACAAACCCTAACTGTTTTCCTATTTCAAACTTTGTTAAGTGCTCTCCATTGCTCAATAAACTAAGTACCCTCACAACAGGAGGATAAGATAGAAAAGCATACTCCAATATTTCTTTTTCCTCTTCAGAGCCTTTCTCTGAATTTGTATATTTAAGACCTAAATTTGTAATTGAAAAAGAATCTGTTTCATATGTATAAGAAATAAAACCTAATGCATGTGCCCATCTAACAAAATTATCAGCAGGCCAATCACTTATAAACGGTCTTCGCTGTCCTTTTATAACAGCCTGTATTATCCCATTGCATCTTGCAGAAGATCTAGGAGTAAAAGCAGTGCCTACTAAATCTGAATATTTAAGACATAACGGCCTATTATTCAACTCATTAATAAATTTACTCTTCCCGTCTCTTTCTTCCACAAGTTTAGGTATTATTTTATCTCTTAATTCTTTGTGTGTCACGGAATTATAATCAAATACTTCAACCACTTTTCTTAAATTCTCAATTTTACCCGGGTCTTGTACCCACCCAAATGTCCTGATAGTGATGTTGGAAATATTAATATCTTCCATCTTTATTTCATCCCCCTTGTAATATTCAGTTCTCTTTTCTAAAAAATAAAATGTATTGATGTAGTTGATTCATAGTATAAGCATATGGATATCCAAAAGGGTATAAATTTATAGTTTTATCATACCAAATTTTCATACCTTTGTAATACAAATTTGGTATTTCATTCAATTTGTTTGCAATTTCATAATGTAACATATTTAACTCTTTTCCTCTTGGCTGAACATCTTTAACAAAAATAGCAACATATCCTTTATTTTTAAGTTTTTTTACACATAGTTTAATAATAAGTTTTAATTCTTCCAAAAAAGTTTCTTTATCCATATTTCCTAAATCTTCTTTAAGATTTGTAAAAGGCGTAGCAGAATCATCCTTTTTTTTCTTTTTTCTTTCACCAGTTCTTTTTTTAGATAACATATCACCATATGGAGGATCGGTTAAAATAAAATCAAATACAATATCTTTTATTTCATCAAATCTTTCGATATTTTTGGAGTTTCCAACAATATAGGTTTGTTCATTCAGTTCTTGTTCTTCTACTACTCGTCTATAAATACTTTTATATTTTTCAGATAAATCAATCCCAACAGCATTTCTATTACACAAAGATGCACCTAATAGTGTCCCACCAACACCTACAAAAGGATCAAGTACATATTGGCCCTCTTTTGTAAAAAACTTAATAATTTTTTCCATTAATTGAGGTGGTTTAGGTGAAGGGTGTTGTTTTCTCAAATGATGACTGAAACCTTCCCTCCCATTTACAGAATACGCCGTTGTTTCCACACTATTCAAAAAATAAAGCCACTCCTTACCACATAAATCGTTCAATTTATTTCTAACATCAAATGCACCTAATTCCTTTTTGGAATCCAACAACAAACCATATTTACCTTTCAACTCAACATTTTGTATGTTATCAAGAAATTCTTTAGGAATATTGTTTCTATACTCGCCTACCAAAGTTTCTATCATATTACTGTTATTATGTTTTTCTTTATGCATTTTTTCTTTTGCCAATTTTTTATTGCTCCCTTCAACCTTACAAAAATAAATAACTTCTTTTACTACATTGTCTGCACTTTTGTATTTTCTTTTTGATGAATCAGAATCACTTCTGTATCTTCTATAGTCTTGTTTGTATACTTCTACTTTACCTCTTTTTGATAATATCTTAATTATATCGTCAGATTTCATAATGCCTTCGGTGTTATAACTTAATAGTATATATTTTGTATCGGCATTCATAATTAAATCTTCAAATACTTCTAAAACCTTATTTTTCATACAATATTTTGACTTTTCCTTTTGATATGGCCTAAGCCCTGTTTTACCATAAATATTTGGAGAATCCCATCTGGCTATTGTTTCCAAAATATGATAATTTGCTATATATTGTCTTTCATTGTATGGTGGATCAAGATAGAGAATGTCACACTTAATATCTCTGATTAAATCATTAGCATCTTTATTGTAACACTCACATTCTAAATCTGATTCTATTACTTGGGGCACTTCCAAAGTTAAATTCTTGAAAGCCCTATTATCCCACTTTTTCAAAAACGCACCGTATACCCCTGCAATATTACTTACAAAAGGTACTGCTTCTATAAGACTACATAACAAAAAGTTATGCTCATTTTCATTAATCAAATTCTGTTGATACCAATTTTCTATTTGTGTCCGTATTGCATCTATCTTTTTTGCATTATCTTCTGTAAAATACATCCTGTTTTCTTTACCTGCTGGACTATAATTACGGTATATAAAACCTTCAGTACCTTCTAATAGATTGAGATAATTTATAACATTTTTACATCTCTCAAAGTTGTTATTACCTTTCAAATCTAAATTTGCAAATTCAGGATAGACATTCATTTTAATATACGGAAACTGCAATATATAAGAAAATAACAAACTGTCATTTGAAATTACCTTGTAATTCTTTTCTTTAAAGTATTTGGCCACAACTCCAGTACCACTAAATATATCACAGAAAACTCCTGTTAGTATGTCATTCTTAATTAAAACAGAATCAATAAAATCTAGTAATCTTTCTTTTGAACCAATATATCTCATATGTATCACCTACATTTAATAATTATATTGCTTTTATTGTTGTCAATAATAATCCTAATTCATTGTAGTGCACTTTAATACAATCACACGGCGTAATATTTAATAGTCTGCATATTTCATCAAACACATTTGAAGTATAAGCAGCATTGCCTGATTGAAACTGTTGATATTTACTTAAAAAAATATACTCATTATCAGGATGGTTAGGGGCTCCTAAAATTTCAAAATTTATATTTTGCTTTTTGATATAAGAATGTATATCTTTTCCTTTTATTGTCCTTAAAGCAAAGTAAAACAAGTATTCATAGTTTAATTCAACTTGAGAAGTATTGTTATAATGTTTATTGCAATCTGTGGTTTTTTGTTTATAAAAATTAGCATTTACTACAGTTGATATTTTCAGTCCTTTAATTAAATTTAAATTCCATAAAAACTTTGTAATTTCTTTTTTTATACCAAATTCAAACACACTAATTTCTTTTATAAATCTTTTTGTAATTTTAGATTTCATATTACTGATGTAATTATATAAACAATAATTTAAATCTTGTTCTGTCATATAATCACTTTCATTATTTAAGTAAGTAAGAACAATTGATGTTTGAATAAAAGAATTGCGAGATAAGTTATATCGCATACTATTTTCATCAGTAATTTTAAGTAAATTTTCATCTATATAGAAAGAAACATTTTTAGACATTTTTTTCATTCCCTTCTATAGTGTGTCTATAATTTATATTAAATTTGCATATCATATTTTTATATTATATCAACTTATGTATATTTTGCAATACCTATATTTTAAAATGAAAACATTACAAGCAGTTAATCGTATAAAACGATAAGATATATCTGTCTTATAGCATATAGTTTAGTTTTTTACTAAAAAAAATTGGCCGGCAAAGTGCCGACCAAATCTTTCAAATAACATTACAATAAAGATAGGGGATAAAATAGATATTTCCTCAAACTACCATTCAAACTTTTAAATAAGACAAAGTTGCATTACAATAATTGTTTCATTCCTCCTTACTATCTTATGTTTTTCATTTTTAAGTACCCACCTCCTCACTGTAAAGCAGTCTTTAGTTTAGCGTCAGGCTTTCTGTAAAAAGAAAGGGATTTACAGACTCCAGCAACAAACTGCCTTATCTGTGAATCCCAATCTGTCTAATGTGAAATAAAAGTTTCCAAGACTCTATTCAATATAATAAGGGAATTTCCTTGTTTTTCTGTAAATATTTTTTTCGCAAAACAAATCCCTAAATTCGGATAAATTTCTTAGAAATTGTCCATTTTTCGTTATTTCGATTAAATGTCACATGACCATGCAGGTTTAACTTTTATTTTCTTTTTATTTATTTTATTCTTTTAAACCATTTCTATATTAGTGATTTTTTTCGTCCGAAAAAAATAGTTCGGGCTGAAATCAGAAAAAAATGCTACTTAAACCGTAATATATCAACCATGATATTGGTTTATCCACTCTAATTTTCTAACCAAATTCCTTTAATAATTCTGATATGTCGCTTATTATAATTATTTTTCAGCATTTTACCCTGTTGTAGTATTCCATCCTGTCATAGATTAATTTATTCATTTTTTTCCTTATTTTTTCGCTCTATTTTACTTTTTTCGAAAAAAAGTTTTGGAATGCTACTAATAATTATTACCGCTCTGTTCTTAATCAGTATTAACCATTGTTAGCCAATAACAATAGTCCTTATGTATTCTTATTTGTTAATATTACTTATTAAACTTTAACAGTCAAGTCCAAATTAGTGTGTAAATTGCCTCGGTTGTTAAACAGCAGCCAGCCAGACACCCAATAACAATAAGCGTTTATGCCGTGAAAGCTAATGAGTTCATGGCATGTTTGGCTGATAGACGGGCCTTATCCCTTCC
>Ga0209537_1004592_pt1 | contig 11640 bp, 10 predicted proteins | sample BioPla4DNA1_FD_187698 | JGI IMG/M metagenome (GOLD analysis project Ga0209537, IMG submission 187698) | Biogas fermentation microbial communities from Germany - Plant 4 DNA1 (SPAdes) (version 2) | ecosystem: Engineered > Bioreactor > Anaerobic > Digestate | place: Bielefeld, North...
TTTGTTTTCTACATTACCTTTTTCGTTGCCCTTTCCGACGTTACAAAAGGCAGAGGTGAAGCAATAGTGGTTTTTAAAGCGCGTAAAGGTTTCGTTCAATACGCGTTCGCCGTCTTTTAAGACTTTGTTTACGATAGTGGCAGGGTTGTCAAACCAGATCCGATACGGCACACCACCGATGTGGTTAAAGATGTTTATGAGGCCTTCCACCAGTCATTCCCGGTTTTGACCCTTGAAAAGCTGAAGATAGCCGCCGTTACTGTGCGGAAAAGAAATGCTCAGGCAGTAGCCTTTATACCTGGTGAGTTTTTCATATAACTCGGCCGCGCCGAAACCCCAGGACATATTGTTTAAAATCCTATCCATCTACATGTTTGTTGCATAATCATTTTACCGGGAATTGCAGAATGGAATTCCCTGAAGTTGCAAAGTGAAATTCCCTGTTATTGCAGATAAGCCATTGCAGCGCTCCCCATACCAACTTACCCTTGAGTTGACAGACTATAGGGGAAGGAGATCGGAGGATGCTGACAATGGCTCAAGTAAATCGTATCAGAGAACTGTTCTTTGAAAAAGGGCTGAAATATGCCGAAATATCCAGAGTTACGGGTTTTGATGTTAAAACCGTGAAAAAGTACATCGAGCAGGAAGACTTTAACCAGGCGCCCAAGATACCAAAGCCGCGTTCTTCCAAGCTGAATCTGTATAAGAAAGACATTGATACGTGGTTGGAAGAGGACAAGGTTGTCCGGAAGAAACAGCGCCATACGGCCCGCCGAATCTATGATCGTTTAGTCGAGAATTATCCCGAATTTGACTGTTCGTACCGTTTGGTAGCGAGTTACGTGGCCGAAAAGAGACAGGAGCTGTATGGGGAAAGCCGTTTTTACGTGCCGCTTAAGCATATCCCCAGGGAAGCCCAGGTGGTGTTTTACCGATACATAACAGAGAAACTAGCTTCTTATGTCAATGCCGGGGTGCTGATGCCGAAATCCAAAGACGACCTAGCTTTTATCATGCACAGCCTATTCTGGCTAGCCACCAATGGCACAGCAGCTATCGTCTGCTTTCCCGGGGCAATGGTATCGCGGAAGGTAGAGCAGAAGATCAGGAAGTATCTCATCGACGTTAAGTTTTATCTGAATACTAACGGAGTAATGGAAGACCATAAAAGGAATTGGCTTACTGATAATATAGACTTTGTAACCATCTCCTGGGATGGCTTCGAAGCAATACAAAATCGCTCGTGCCCTCATTTAACTTCTTCAACACATTCTGGAAGAATTACTTCCAAATATACCAAAAGCAGGAATATGTCAGATTGAGCAGAAGTAAATATTATGCTTTATTATTAAATTAACGGTAGCTAAGACAGGATATCAGTCAGATATATTATATTTTTATTGGCATCCCCTTATTAATAGAGATAAATGCACTAAGAAATCTGTAAAGATTACTTCAAACGGAATAGCCATTTTTCAGCTCTTATTCTCAATAACCCGATAGCCCGATGCATAACAAACATTCTATGGAATGGAGGTTAGTAATGAAACCAATTTATATGGGAGTAGATATAGCAGGAGCCCAGAATACTTGGGCGTGTGGAATTTCAACTTCAACAGACAACCTTGAAATATGTCTACCTCCAGCAATATATACATTATCGCAGATTGTGAACTATGCTGAAGATAACTCGGTATGTGCAGTCGCAATTGATGCACAACTTACTTGTTCAATTGAAGAGGAAAATGGAGTTAGATCTAGTGATTTGCAGTTGAAAGCAATGCTTCCTTCGGACTGTAAATCATGGGTTGCTTCACAGAATTCATTAGCGGCTGTACCAACAAGGGGTAGGCAACTATCCGAAGCATTAGGGCCAGTTATTGGAACTATAATCGAAACCCATCCTCGTGCCTGTTTATATTTAGCTGATCCAGCAGGCAATTTAAGTGCCACTAAATATTAAAAGAAACCAAATTATGATTATTTCCTAAGAGAATTATTTACTTGGTGGCTCGAACATTTCAAATTTAGGTGGGATTCAATTCGATTTAGCGAAGGGTCACTTGATGCCATTGTTTGTGCAACAGTTGCTTATTTATATCATCATGATTTTGATAAACTAATAAGACTCGATCATACTGCCACGAATAAAACTGGTAGGGGCCCTTTCTATGTTATAAAACCTGGAGCCTTTAGCACTTAGAATAGTGCATCATGCTCGCCACATATCATCTTGTATTTTTATTTAAACGGATAAGTTCCACAAAAACGCAGGGTATTTTCTTTAGAACAAGCATAGGAGTTTAATACAACAAACTGTGGAAGCTGTTGGCAAATAAAAGATGAGTCAAGCAACTCTGCGAAAGACAGCTGGAATTGCTCCCAATACGATGAATCTGCAGGAAAGTGCCACAGGATTGGGACGTTCCGGTGAACGGGTAGCAAAGGTACCGAGGACAGAAGGACAGTGGGTATATGGCCTTTTTGTACGAGATACATCATTATCACAGCTGCTGAACCCCCAGTAAACTTGGATATGGCTAAAGCCTTCTAAGCCCTCTAAAGCAGGTAGATACTGGTTATCTAGAGCAATATACAGCTTACCTTGAAATAGGAATTGGTACTGAGCATTGACCATTAGAATTAAACTGCCCAATAACTAGATTCGAAACATTTAGGATATTTTTTAGGCGGGAAATCAGATTGTTGGGCAGCAGGCTGTGTCATCGAGACTATATCAAAACGGAATAAGAGACTTGCTGAAGGATGCGGTGACACAAAGAATAAAAATTAGCGATTACAAGTCGATTAAAGGATTTTGACCATATTTTGCCCGTGTGTACCAGAGGTTGACCAAACAAAAAAGAGCCACCTGCAGATGCCTATAGGTGACTATATTTCTCACCTTATTAAAAAACCTAATGAGAGCACCTCGTTCGCAACGAGGGGGTCAGGGGTTCGAATCCCCTCGTCTCCACCATTGAAGTTCACAACCGACTGAGCTTTTGCTTAAGTAGGTTATGTATAGAATATAAAAACAAAGAATGGCTCTAAGAAGAGGTATACATTTCTTGGAGCTTTTTGTGCAAAGGCTAACCTCGCCAGAGAATCTCCCACAACTCCGAATCACCTGATCTATATTAGACTCAACTGCAAAGGCGATCTGGTAATGGGAGCAGTTTAACCCATGCTAGTTTTCACTTTCTAAAGTCCAGCCAAAGTCACCGTGGTAAATCATCTGCCTGGTCATTCCCCCATCAATACAAATATTCTCGCCGGTTATAAATCCCGCTTTTTCACTGCAAAGATAAAGTACCATGTGGGCAATATCCAGCGGATGGCCCACCCGGCCTGCGGGATGCTGTAAGGCATCCGAACCGCTGTACACTGTGAAATCAGTATCGATCCAACCAGGTGAGATGGAATTGACCCTCACTTTACCTGCCAGGCTTACCGCCATGGCATGGGTCAGGGCAGCGATTCCTCCCTTGGCGGCCGAATAGCTTTCTGTGTTGGGCTGGCTCATTCTATCCCGCGTAGAAGATATATTGACGATGCTTGCCCCTGGGCCGAAATACTCCATAAACAGCTTGGTCAGCAGGTAAGGCGCACTGATGCCCACCCGCAACACATAATTGAAGTCCTCGTAGCTGCAGTCCTTCAATCCCCCCTTGCTGAGCATGCCATTATTGATCAAACAGTCTACCCGACCGTGCTCAGCAATCACTTTATGGGCAAAGGCCCGGAGTGCGTCTTCGTCGGCTAAATCACCGATAAAATAGGGATTCTCTTTTTTATCGATGATGCAAACCCTGGCTCCGGCTTTGAGAAATTCACTTACAATACATTTTCCGATCCCGGAAGCACCGCCTGTCACCACCACAATTTTGTCTTTAAACTCCATAAGCTTCACTCCTCGTTTATTTGTTTGTATATGGATTTATTAACTTTCGGATATTCATGCTATTGGGCAGCCAGTTTATAAGTAACAAGCGGACGACAGACTGTATGAAAATGCCCCCTGGTACACGACAAAATAACAAATGCTTTCATACGGTGGTTTACCTATATTCTTCGGCTCCGCTTTATGGGACCCCAGTTCCTTCATATCCAGCGTATTAACGAATGCTTCAATTACTCTAGCTGGATTGTCAGTCACTATATAGTCATCCATATAGTCATCCATCACTTCAGGAAGAATAGTGATTTGTTGCGGTCTTCGCCCTGTATATAGGCCATTATTCCACTTCGCTATCACCCCATTTATTCGTCTTCTCCAAGTTTTTCCCTTTTCTGTGAATTAGTTTTCACACAGTCTGCCGTCCCCTTGTCATTTTTAGAACCAACCGGAATTGGAGATAATAATACTTACGAGGTGAGTTAATATCCATAAATACGTGCTTCTTTTTGATGAAATAGAAAAAGCGCATTTGCCTTTAGTTGGCGGTAAAGGGGCTAACCTTGGAGAAATGTTCAATGCCGGTTTTCCGGTTCCTCCAGGATTTTGTATCACCACAGAGGCTTACCGCACATTTCTTCAAGCCAGCAGTGAGATGGAAGAAATGCTCTCGCGGCTTGACCGGTTAAAAGCTGATCAGCTGCAGGAAATCAGCAATATAGGCAAGCTGATCCGGCATCATATAGAGTCAATTACCATGCCCGAAGAAATCAAAACTGCCATTATCGATGGCTGGAAAAAGTCGGGTGAAGAATGGGCCTATGCAGTTCGTTCCAGTGCTACCGCTGAGGACCTGCCATCAGCTTCCTTCGCCGGGCAACAGGATACCTATTTAAATGTAATAGGTGCGGACCAGATTCTCCAGGCGGTCAAGAAATGCTGGGCTTCCCTGTTCACCGACCGGGCCATTATTTACCGCATGCAGAACGGATTTGTTCATCGTTCGGTTTTTTTATCGGTAGTGGTACAGCGCATGGTTTTTCCCCAGGTGTCCGGAATCATGTTTACAGCCGATCCGGTAACTGGTAACCGAAAGATCATATCTATTGACGCAAGCTATGGCATCGGAGAAGCGCTGGTAGCAGGTATGGTTTCGCCTGATTTGTACCAGGTAAGGGCGGGCAAATTAATCAAAAAGCAAATCGCCAAGAAGGAAGTTGCCATCTATGCCCTGCCTGGAGGTGGCACAAACAAAGTAAAGATTGCAGAAGAAAGACAGACAACCTCGTCTTTAACAGATGAACAGGCGGTTAAGCTGGCCTCAATAGGACGAAGCATAGAAAAGCACTTCGGAAGTCCTCAGGATATTGAGTGGTGTTTAGTCAATGACGAAATATTTATTGTGCAAAGCCGTCCGATTACAACACTCTTTCCCGTTCCTGCAGTAAATGATGATAAACTTCATCTTTTTATATCATTTGGTCATGTGCAAATGATGACGGAAGCTATGAAGCCTTTAGGAATATCCGTGCTCAGAACTTTATTCCCTCTTGGAAAAAGTTCGCCACTGGGCGAAAGCTCTCTTCTGCTGGAAGCCGGCGGGAGGTTGTATGTGGATTTTACTAAAGTGCTGGAGTATCCGCAGTTAAGGAAACGAGTCCCCCAAATATTGATGAATGTAGATGAACTAATCGGTCAGACCGTGCAAAGTTTCCTGAGCCGAGAAGAATTTCTGTCATCAATGAATCCCGGTAAAAAACTGGAGCCCAGGCTGATAAATAATGTCCTTCCAACTGTTTTTGCAGTTATTAAGAATATCTTGTTTCGTGAGCATGACCATGCTATTGCTGAGATGAACCAGTATATATCAAAATATGTCCACGAGGCCAGAAGAAAACTACAGGGAGTATCTGGAGCGGACAGAATTATCAAGATTCAAAAAATGCTGCCTGCCGTGCTATCCACATTATTCCCAAGGCTAGGGCCCTATTTGGGAGCAGCAGTGATTGCTTACAAGCTAATCGAGAGTTGGTCAAGAAAGTGGCTCGGAGACGTTGCCGAGTTGGCTGGCATTACTAAATCCCCAACGGGCAATGTAACCACTGAAATGGGTTTGGCTCTGGGTGATGTAGCCGATGTGGTGCGAAACCATCCGGCAGTAATCGAATACCTGAAGCATGCCAGGAACGCAACCTTTTTTGAAGAACTTAGGGAAACACCCGGCGGAGAAGCCGTTATGCCTGTTTTATTAAGTTTCTTAGAACGATATGGTATGCGGGGCACAGGTGAAATCGATATAACCAGACCGCGTTGGCGTGAGGCTCCAACCCAATTGGTTCCAGGCATTCTGGGTCACATAAAAGGTGTAAATCCGGGGCAGCATCGTCTTGACTTTATGGCAGGCAAAGTGGAAGCTGAACATGCTGCCGCAAGGCTGCTTGATCGCCTGTGGGAAACACCGGGAGGGTCCTTTAAAGTCAAGCGAATGCAGCGATTGATAAAAGTGTACCGCTCATTGATCGGGATTAGGGAACATCCCAAATACTTATTAGTACAGATTCTTGATATAATCAAACAGGCAATTTTGGAGGAAGCTAACCGACTGGTTGCCAATGGTGTCTTAGAACATCTCGAAGATGTTTTTTGGTTTTCCCTGCAGGAAATCAAAGAAATGATTGAAACCCAACGGATAGACCGCAATATTATTACTGCGCGCCAAGAACAGTTTCAACGTGATGAGAAACTGGCTCCTCCCAGAGCCATGACCAGTGAAGGTGAAATAATTCTAGCCAAACCGGGAGCTAATGTACCGCCGGGTGCTCTAGCCGGCAGTCCGGTATCTGGCGGAACGGCAGAAGGCCGTGCCCGGGTCATCATAAAACTGGAAGAGGCAAAAATGGAGAAGGGAGATATACTGGTGGCGCCATATACCGACCCGGCTTGGACAATGCTGTTCCCGCTGGCGGCCGGTCTGGTTACGGAAGTTGGCGGCCTAATGACCCATGGTGCCGTAGTAGCCAGGGAATATGGGATTCCTGCAGTGGTGGGAGTAGATAATGCTACTCGTAAAATCCTGGATGGGCAAAAGATACGTGTAGATGGAACCCACGGATATGTAGAAATTTTAGGACCTGACAGTGACAAGGGGATGGTTCTCCTGTCAGTATGCAATACTGATTATTAATATGAAGCAGATTACTATCAGCGGTACAGTCACAAATAGGAATGCCCTGATCAGGTTGATGATCCCCATACGCTTTGCGTCGCGTGACAGGCTCAAAACCATGACAAATCCTATTAGTAAACCTATTAATATGCCTGGGACAGATAGATATCGGGTAAAGGGGATAAAAACGCAAATATACAATATAAATAGTTTGATACCTGCAGAAATGTAAGATGTGAATGGAATCTTTTTCTTAGGTATCTCCCAGACACCCGAAGTGGCTACAATGTCTACGGCACTCGCAAAGATAAATCCGAGCACCTCTTCGAGCGTCTTGGAGGCATACTCGTGTGCCCGTTGTCTGGCCTGTTGCTGATCCTGATAGAAGGTTTCCTGTTGCTCTCTATAGTATTGATAGTTGCTATAATCACTGTCGCTTGCTACAGCATATTTGCGTAAATAATCATATCTTTGCCTGATCTCGGGGTTCCCTATTATTTGGTACGCAAGCGATATCTCCACGAACCTGTCATGTGCAAAAGGTTCTTTACAAACATCCGGGTGCCACTTCAGCGCCAGTTTTCTATAAGCTGACTTGATGTCCTCGGACGTTGCTTTGTCGGATACTCCCAGAACCTCATAATAGTTTTTGGTTGTATCGATTTTGACTGTCATTCCGCTCTCTCTTCGCAGTATTTCTGCAAGCCCCTGCAAGATCAAAAGCTGGCGGGTCTCGGCTTAGAATCCCTGTTATGGATAATTCTAGGTATGCCAACATTCTCCTCCATAAATATGCCTTTACGTTATTCTGTCAGGCACTGGCTTCCTTTTTTGAACCAATTCGCCGGGTTAAAAGAAACCTGAAATACCCCTGCCAACCATTGAAGGGCAAATCGCTTTTGGGACACATCCTGATAAACAATCATCATCCCCGCAGTGTTGCCCGAAGCCGTAAAGGATGAAGGAGCAAATTCAGCGCATCAATAATATTAGTTACCGCAATATCTGCATGGAGCAATGATGCTACCGAACATCCCTCCTGACCAATAACCGCAATAGACAAGTCAGCCTGCTTAAACATTTCCAGATCGTTATTTCCATTCCCGATGGCTGCAGTCCCTGCCGGATTAAGGGCAGCTATGAAATTCGCCTTATCAGCTCTTTCATGATCAGAACACACCGTAAACATTTTGATACCCAGTTCCTGGGCTACCTGTGCCCCGGTTCCGAACGTATCCGCGGTTAATAAGTGAATGTGGAGTTGGCCCATTAATTGCTCAATCAATGGGGCAACACCTTCAGGCAGCAAGCCATCAGTTGTCAAAGTGCCATTCATATCCAAAACCAAATGATGCAGTTCCAGGTCGCCTCGCCCCGGAATTGATACTTTAATCACAACCACTACTTCCTTTCTTTAGCTTCCAGGTACATTAATACACCGCAATTTTCCGCCGCCCTCAAATAAATCTCCCGGGGTACCATGGTTTGAGTTTTGGATAGTGCCACAGGCATCACTTCCCTACCTGGTGTCATCCAAAAACTACAGAATTAAGCTGCCATATCCTACCGTAATGGTCATATCTTTATTAACACTTCACTTTTTTATTATGGCACACAGCAGGGTGAATCTCGTCCCGTACGAAATTCCAGGCCTATAGTTTTACGCTGTATTATAACTACAGGTTATTAGACAACAAACAAATAGTAATATATATTAATATATGATTATTATAACAATACATGAATGGGAGGTTGTAAAGTGAGAAGGAGAATTTTGTTAAGTGTACTGCTGTGTTGTATGCTCGCTTTTACTATGCTGGCCGGCTGTGCAAGCAATGAATCGGGTAGTGATAACAATGCGGCTCCAACCGAGGACTACTCTATTAAAATCGGGGGCTCCAGTACCCTTGCACCCATCATAGCTCAATGTGCTGACAATTTCACGGAAGAGTTCAAAACCTGGGACAAAGTTGACCCCAGTTTACCGGCAGCACCCATTGTTATATTCGTTTCCACCGGTGGTTCTGGTTTCGGTATGAAATCAGCTCTTGACGGGACATTTGACTTTGGTATGGTGAGCAAGAATCTAAAAGATGAAGAAAAAGCACAGTTTGCCGACGGCAGCATTACCCAGCTGGGTTCCGATGTGTTGGTTATCGGTGTTAATTCAGCCAATCCAGTTGCAAAAGTGAAGCCCAACCTGACAACCGAAGAGCTGGTAAGCATTTTCTCGGGCAAGATCAAAAACTGGCAGGAACTTGACCCGGCCTTACCCAATCGCCCAATTATAGTGGCTGTTCGTGACCTGGGCGGCGGGGCCAGCGAGGTTTTTGATACAGCGGTTATGAAAGGCACCCCCATATCCGATGAGGCTTTACAGATTCCTTCTATGGGAGCCTTGGCTGGCAAGATCATGGATAATGCAGATACCATCGGTTATGTGTCCAGCGGATTGGTTAACCAGAATCCTGATAAAATAGCAGCCCTGAGCGTTGATGGAATCGCGCCTACCCTGGAAAATATTAACTCCGGAGCCTATAAAATTGGCCGGGCCTTGCTTCTGGTCAGCAAAGACAAACCCAAGAATATGGAACAGAAGTTTTTGGATTATCTAGTATCTGAGAAAGGCTTAAAAGTAGTAGAGGAACTGGGTTATGTCCCGTTTGCTCAGCAGTAATCGGTAATCAGATGGCGGGCAGGTAACACCTGCTCGTTTATTTTGTCATTAGCAAAGAGGGCAACACCATTGAGGCATACAGGTACAGAGTCAAAGGAAAGGATAATCAGTTCCATCATTATCAGTGCAGCAACTGTTTCTTCATTGTTGCTCCTGGCTATGCTGATCTTTATATTGCGGGAAAGCTGGCCAATCTGGTCGCAAATCGGGGTAAGTGGTTTTATAAGCGGATCAAGCTGGAAGCCTCTAAACACCCCGCCGGAAATCGGTATTCGGTCTATGATCGTCAGTACGCTGTGGGTTGCAGGAGGGGCTTTGCTTATTGCAGCCCCACTGGGATTTGGGTGTGCTATATTTCTGGCAGAATTTGCGCCACGGCCCCTGGCTGCAATTCTACGCCCGGTTATAAACATGCTGACAGGTATCCCCTCGGTTGTTTATGGTTTTCTGGGAGCAGCAGTTTTGGTGAAGTTTTTTGAGGTGAAATTCGACCTGGCCAGCGGAGAATCTCTTTTTGCTGCTTCTCTGATACTGGCTATAATGGTCATTCCATTTATAGTGGCCAACTCTGAAGCGGCCCTGCGTGCAGTAGCGCCTGAATATCGCCATGCCGGCTTTGCCCTGGGGGTTTCAAGACAGTATCTGACCGTTCGCATCCTGGTGCCCTTGGCCCGCAAAGGGATGTTGGGCGCACTGGTGCTGGCCTTTGGACGGGCTATGGGAGAAACCATGGCTGTACTCATGCTGGCCGGAAATACGCTGCGCATGCCCGGCTCATGGTTTGACAAAGGGGAACCACTGCCGGCATTGATTGCCCTGGAGCTGGGCAGCAGCATACCAGGCAGTTTTCATTACCAGGCTTTGTTTGCGGCGGGACTGGTCCTGTTATTGATGGTCATGGCGGTGAATATGGGCATAAACCTTCTTTTGAACCGCTTGCAAAAGGAGGGGTGATGGTCGATGAAAAAAGCCCTCAGAGATCAGCTGCTGTTGGGTTGGTTCTGGGTATCGGGGCTTCTCATAATGGTGATTCTGCTGGCTATAATAACCTATCTCGTCTGGCGCGGAGGGCCATTTATCAACAGCGAATTCATACTGGAGAGCCCCGCCGGGTTTCCCCTGGGTACTGCAGGGGGGATATTCCCAGCTATAAAAGGGACTCTGTGGCTCATTTTGCTGGCCTTAGTCATATCCATTGTGCCTGGCCTGCTGACTGCCATATACTTGAGTGAATACGGGCGCAGCGAGCGCCTGGCTGAAATGATCAGCCTGCTGGTGCAGAGCATGGCCGGCGTGCCTTCAATTATTGTGGGTTTGTTCGTTTATGCTCTGGGAGTCGTCACCCTGGGCTGGGGCATATCACTGCTGGCCGGGGGGTTAGCCCTGGCAATAATGGTTTTCCCGGTAATCGTGATATCCAGTCGGGATGCTCTCCTGGCAGTTGATGAGAATTATCGTTTGATAGCCAACTCTTTGGGGGTTTCCAAATCCTATACTCTATACCGGGTCATTATTCCCCGGGCAGCAGCAGGCATAACGGCCGGAATACTGCTGTCGTTAGGGTATGCCGCCGGAGCCACCGCACCCATCATGGTCACTGCAGCTGCTATTATAGCCAGTTCGTCAGGGGCTTTATTTGAACCGGTTATGGCTTTGCCATGTCATCTCTATATACTATTTAATGAACACCTATCCTTGAGCTATGCTTATGCAACCGCTTTGGTTTTAGTTGGCTTGCTTTTGTTTCTTAATATTCTGGCATTATCGCTGAACAGTTTACAAGAGAGGATAAACAGGCATTGAACGCAGTTGAATTTATAGATTTTAATGCTTTTTATGGTCCAAAGGCAGTTTTGCATAGTATAAACGTGGGGTTTAGCCCTAATTCTATTACTG
>Ga0209537_1004596_pt1 | contig 11630 bp, 4 predicted proteins | sample BioPla4DNA1_FD_187698 | JGI IMG/M metagenome (GOLD analysis project Ga0209537, IMG submission 187698) | Biogas fermentation microbial communities from Germany - Plant 4 DNA1 (SPAdes) (version 2) | ecosystem: Engineered > Bioreactor > Anaerobic > Digestate | place: Bielefeld, North...
TTGTAGCGTATCTCCAGTGTCTCCCTATTGTATCTCTTACCTTTACATACTTCACAAGGCACATAGACATCAGGTAGAAAGTGCATTTCTATTCTAATGATTCCATCGCCACGGCAGGCCTCACACCTACCGCCTTTGACATTAAAGCTAAATCTTCCTTTTTTATAACCCCTGGCCTTGGCTTCATTAGTCATAGCAAAAACTTCCCTAATATCATCAAATACCCCTGTATAGGTAGCAGGATTTGACCTAGGAGTTCTGCCAATAGGAGCCTGGTTAATATCGATTACCTTATCTAGATACTCTACTCCTAATATTTCATCGTGATCTCCAGCCACTACCCTTGCACGGTTTAGCTCCCTCGCCAATGACTTATATAGTATCTCATTGACTAATGTGCTCTTTCCTGAGCCTGATACCCCTGTAACACAGGTAATTAGACCTAAAGGGATCTTTACATCAATATTTTTTAGGTTATTCTCCCTAGCACCTTTTATTTCAATAAATTTACCATTGGGAACCCGTCGCTCTTTGGGTATTTCTATTCTTTTCTTGCCTGATAAATACTGGCCCGTAATGGAATTTTCATTATTCATAATTTCCTCAGGTGTTCCTACAGCTACTACCTCCCCACCGTGCCTTCCTGCTCCTGGTCCTATATCCACTATATAGTCGGAGGCTAGCATTGTATCCTCATCATGTTCTACTACTATAAGGGTATTCCCTAGATCCCTCAAGTTCTTAAGGGTCTTTATAAGTTTGTTATTATCCCGCTGATGAAGGCCTATACTGGGCTCATCTAGGATATATAGGACACCTACTAGACTTGAGCCAATCTGGGTTGCCAATCGAATACGCTGGGATTCTCCTCCAGATAAGCTGCTGGCAGATCGGGATAGGGTTAAATAATCCAATCCAACATCTACTAGGAAACCAAGTCTGGACCGAATCTCCTTAAAAATTTGACGGCCAATCATCTCCTGGGTAGGTGTAAGCTCTAAATTATCAATGAAATTTATTATATCCTTAATGGACATACAGGTAAGCTCATAAATATTTTTACCGCCCACTGTTACTGCTAATACCTCAGGTTTTAATCTAGCACCACGACAGGCATGGCATGTCCTCTCACTCATTAGCCTTTCAATATACTCCCTACTATAATCGGAACTAGTTTCCCTATATCTCCTGTACAATATGTTAATTATTCCTTCAAAGGAGCTTGAAAAAGTTTCATTTCTACCATTGGTCTTATAGTTTATGGTAATTTTCTCTCCCTTGGTACCATATAGGATAATGTCCATTATTTCCTTACTTAAATCCTTGACAGGAGTATTTAAATCAAAGTTATAATGCCTACTAAGAGCACTAAAGTAAGCCAGTGCAACGCTTTCTTCTTTGAGGGTACTCCAACCTGGTGCTACAATAGCCCCTTCCATCAAGGATAGTTCTTTATTGGGAATAACTAAATCAGGATCAATTTCCAGCATAGATCCCAAGCCACTACAAGTTTCACAAGCGCCATAAGGATTGTTAAAGGAAAATAGTCTGGGACTTAACTCTTCAATGCTTATATTACATTCGGGACAAGCATACTTTTCACTAAAGAGTATTTCTTCCCCATCAATAACATCCACAATGGCCAGCCCTTCACCTAGTTTCAAAACAGTTTCCAAAGAGTCAGCCAGCCTCTGCTCAATGCCCTCTTTTACTATTAAGCGATCTACTACTACTTCGATGGTATGCTTCCTATTTTTATCCAACTTTATTTCCTGAGAAAGCTCCATAATTTCTCCGTCAATCCGGACACGGACATACCCGTCCTTTCGTATCCTATCTAGAAGCTTTACATGCTCCCCTTTTCTTCCCCTCACAACGGGAGCCAGTAGCTGTATACGGCTCCTATGTTCTAGGGACATAATGCTGTCAACCATTTGCTCAATAGTCTGTTGCTCTATTACTCTACCGCATTTTGGACAATGGGGTGTGCCTATTCTAGCATATAAAAGCCTCAGATAGTCGTATATCTCAGTTACTGTTCCTACAGTAGACCTGGGATTATGGCTAGTGGTTTTTTGATCTATAGATATAGCCGGAGACAAACCTTCAATATAGTCTACGTCTGGCTTGTCCATTTGGCCTAAAAACTGCCTTGCATAGGCTGAAAGAGATTCTACATACCTTCTCTGGCCTTCGGCATATAGGGTATCGAAGGCCAAAGAGGATTTTCCTGAACCACTAAGCCCAGTAAATACTACAAATTTATTTCTTGGAATTTCTAAATCTATATTCTTTAAATTGTTTACCCTAGCTCCTTTTACAAATATACTTGGTGTTTCCATCTCTCGTCTCCGTCTCCTTTACATCTATGTCAATTTATACTGCTTTCTAGTTCTTCTTTTAATTTGAATATTTCATCCCTTAATTTTGCCGCTTTTTCAAACTCCAACGCAGCAGCTGCGTCCTTCATCTCTTTTTCTAAGTCTTCTATAAGTTTCATTAAATCCTCTTGGGTTTTTGGCTTAGCTACCTGATATTGAGGTACATCTTCCGCTGCACGAGTAGCTTCGATTAAATCATGTACCTCCTTAACAATGGTGGTAGGTACTATTCCATGCTTTTTATTATATTCCATCTGGAGAGTTCTCCTTCGGTTAGTCTCATCAATAGCCCTTCTCATGGACCCGGTAATGGTATCTGCATACATTATTACCTTACCATTAACATTCCTAGCAGCACGTCCTATGGTCTGAATTAGTGAGGTTTCAGATCTTAAGAAACCTTCCTTGTCAGCATCCAATATAGCTACCAAGGAAACCTCAGGTATATCTAAACCTTCCCTTAAGAGATTTATACCTACCAGCACATCAAATTCTCCTAAACGCAAATCTCTGATGATTTCAACTCTTTCTAGAGTATCAATATCTGAATGTAGATATCTTACCTTTATATCCATCTCCCTTAAGAAACTAGTTAGAGTTTCCGCCATCTTCTTGGTTAGGGTAGTTATTAGCACCCTTTCATTTCTTTCAACTCTTTTTTGGATTTCTCCTATTAGATGGTCAATTTGTCCCTCTACAGGACGCACTTCTATCTCAGGATCTACCAGTCCTGTGGGCCTGATAATCTGCTCAACTACCCGCGATGAACGACTCAGCTCGTATTCAGCAGGAGTAGCACTTACACATATAATTTGATTAATTCGCTCCTCGAACTCCTCAAACTTTAAGGGCCTGTTATCATAGGCTGCTGGCAACCTAAAACCATACTCCACTAAACTATCTTTCCGTGACTTATCTCCCGCATACATGGCCCTAATCTGTGGTAAGGTTACATGGGACTCATCAACAAAGATCAAATAGTCCTCAGGGAAATAATCCAGTAAAGTAAAAGGCGGCTCGCCAGGCTGCCTGCCGTCCATGTATCGGGAGTAATTTTCTATTCCATTACAATAACCTATCTCCCGCATCATCTCAATATCATAGTTAGTCCTCTGCAGCAAACGCTGGGCCTCTAACAGCTTGTCCTGATCTCTTAGCTCTTGGACCCGCTTTTCCAAATCCACTTCTATCATGGCAATGGCCCTCTCCAAGCTCTCCTTAGAAGCAGCATAGTGAGAGGCTGGGAAAATAGCTACGTGATTTCGAAGACCCAAAATCTCTCCTGTTAACACGTCAATCTCGGATATTCTATCGATCTCATCGCCAAAAAATTCTACCCTTATGGCCCGCTCTGTTGAAGAGGCAGGAAAGATCTCTAATACATCGCCTCGAACCCTAAAGGTTCCCCTTACAAAGTTAATATCATTTCTCTCGTATTGTATATCTACCAGTTTTCTTAATACTTCGTTACGCTCTCTATTCATGCCCACCCGTAGAGACAAGGTAAGCTCCTTATACTCCGTAGGATTACCTAAACCATAGATACAAGAAACACTGGCCACCACTATTACGTCTCGCCGCTCAAAGAGAGCAGAGGTAGCAGAGTGACGAAGTTTATCTATTTCATCATTTATAGATGCATCCTTTTCTATATAAGTATCACTTGAAGGTATATATGCTTCAGGTTGATAATAATCATAATAACTTACAAAATATTCTACAGCGTTATCTGGAAATAGCTCTCTAAACTCATTGTACAGCTGGGCTGCTAGAGTCTTATTGTGAGCTATGACCAATGTAGGTCGTTGCACCTGCTCTATGATGTTGGCCATGGTAAATGTCTTACCAGAACCAGTTACACCAAGGAGGGTTTGATATTTTTCTCCTTTATTTAGTCCTTCCACCAGTGAAGCTATAGCCTTTGGCTGATCCCCTTGAGGCTTCATGGAAGATTTTATTTTAAACTTCATTTTATTTCACACTCCTACAAGCCTACATTATATCACACTATATAAAATTTTAGAACGCCTGTTCGCAAAAAAAGAAAACTTCATACAAACTATTGTTTGAATGAAGTTACCTTGAAACATCACCTATTGATATAATTACCCCATATTCTTGTTAACAAACCATTATGTTTATTAAAGAGATAGTATTTCCCTGTAGTACGGGGAACAAGTATGATACCTAGATCATTTATTCCTTCTCCATAATCCTTATACTCCAATTCCACGGTTTCATTTTCATTTCTCAATACATCCATCCATATTAAAGAGGGACAATCTGCTAAAATTTCCCTAAGCATTGCCTCACTATTTACCTGTCTACCATTAACATTTAGAATTATATCCCCTTGCCTTATACCCATCCTTTCTCCTATACTCTCTGGTAAGGCGTCTAATACCCTAATACCTCTCCAAGGCGCTATAAAAGCAGGCTTTCCGGTACGTTGACCTCTTCTGTTAAGTATGAAAATCAACTCTCTTAGGAAAAGTGTGACAAAAGCTGCAATATATGTCATCCATTGAATTCCATAAGAAGCTATAGCTAAAATTAATATAACAAGTCCATAAAAAGCTGACCAAAAGCTGGCCTCTCTAGCCCTTCTAAGAGGTATCTGAGTAATGGCCTCGTCTTCATAGATCAATACTGCTACTATTGGAAAGGCTATCTTGCCTGTAGTTAAAAGGGTGACTAGGGGAATTGGCCACATTTTATTCATTATATAGGCACCAGCTGGAGTAAATCTGTGATGCTCTATATATACAGGAATAGTATCTCGTGTCCCATCTATCAATATAAGAATACTTTCAATTAAATGAAGTATGCCCACTATTACCATTAACGGTGGAACATTAACCTTAGGCCACCCAAATATCAATGAAACTAAGGATACAATTCCAACAGAATAGGATAGGGAAAGATAGCGTTGGTTAAAAAGAGATAAAAATAAGGACAGGGTCCATATAATAAGCATAACTTGGTAATCTATAGCAATACGAAATATTAGAATAATTGAACTTGCTACTAAACCCCCTATTAAACCGTACAGAAGGACATAATACAGCTTGGTAGTTACGGAATTGCGAAGAATGCCCAACCAGGATTCTTCCAGTTGGGCATTTCTCTGTATTTCAAGATAAACCACCAAAACAATTGCAACATAGAAGAAACTAGTAATAGCTTGCGAATACGCGGTAAAGAGTTGTTTTATAAACTGCACTTTTCCGCCTCCTAACTCTGCTATAGGTGGTGGACTGTTAGGCTGCTTCTTCCAACTTCTTTTTTATTTCCTCTATTCCTTTTAACAGAGGTGCATCCAGCTCCCTAGGCAGACTTTCTCTAGGATTTTCTTTCAAAAATTCTATGGCTTCTTCTGTCATCTCCACCTGTATATCTGGTTCAATACCCTTTTTGTTTATATCTCTTCCCTTTGGAGTGAAGTACTTATAGGTAGTAAGCTTCAATGCTCCTCCGTCTTCGTAGGGCTTCATAGTCTGTACTACTCCTTTTCCGAAAGTAGTTGTACCTATTACAGTCCCTACACCATAATCCTGAACAGCACCAGTTAACACTTCGGAAGCACTAGCGCTATACTCATTGACTAATATAACCAATGGAATTCCTAATGCATCAGCATCTGATTTATATTCAGTTCTCTTACCGCTTCGGCTTTCACTGTACACCACTAAACCTTCTGGTAGTAAAACATCAGCTATCTCCCTGCACACTTTTAGCAGTCCACCGCCATTACCACGAAGATCTAGAATAAGTCCCTTCATACCTTTATTCTGTAAATCTTCTATTGCTTCCTTAAAGTTTTTGGCTGCCTGCCCATCAAAACTATATAGCCATATATATCCTATATCCTCATCCAACATTTCATATTCCATATCAGGAATTTCTACAATATCCCTACGTACTTCAACTTCCATAGTTTCGCCATCCCTAACTATGGTAAGCATGACAGTACTTCCTGGCTCACCAGACTTCATCATAGCTACAGCCTGCTCATACACACTCCAATCTACCTCTTGCCCATCTACCTTTATGATCTTATCCCCAGTTAGCAAGCCGGCCTCCATGGCTGGGCTATTCTTAAAGACTTGGAATATCATTATTTGATTATCCTCAGATTTTTCAATTTGAACACCTATACCCTGATAGGTTCCTGAAGTTGCTATATTAAAATCCTCTAATTCCTCCTGGGTCAAATAATAAGAGTAGGGGTCTTCTAATGATGCCACCATGCCCTTTAAGGCTCCCTCAAATAGCTTTTCCCTATCGATATCTTCAATATAGTTATTCTCTATATCTCTCATAACAGTTTCAAGCTTTTTGTAGAAAGTGTTTAGGAGCTGATAATCCTGCTTGGAGACTATAATCCTATCACCATTTTTAATGTCAATATAGGTGCTAACCTGTACTGTTAAAAAAGCTGTGAAAAAAGCTGTTACAAGTATTAAGGCAACTGCTCCCAGAGCCGCTGATTTTTTGCTAATCATGTATTTAATCCTCCTAACGTGGGTCTGATTCATATTTCAAATCATATTCTATTATAACACTTATTATTCGGTGGGACAAACCAAAATTGACCATATATGAAAAAAGAGCCCTAGGGCTCTTTTTTCTTAGCTTTTGCTCTTTTTTCATGATTCCTTCTCTTAGACTTCTCTTCCTGACGCCTTATGGAACTGGAATGAGGAAAAATTAAAGTTGCTACCGGGAAGAAATATAAAGGCAACCTTACACTTGCCAGTCACTTTCTCCAGTGAGAAGCGCTGCTCCGTATACTCTTGGCAACCCACAAATTCCACCATCTGTACACTGGTCTCACCTTCACAGGTAAAACGAATTTGTATAATACTTTTTTCTAGTGGAGAAGATCCACAAATGGTGATTGCGTCTGTTCCTTCATCCCCAAAATCCATATCTTCAAACTCTAATAACACATTGTTGCCAATATTCTCTATACAACTGTCTTTGTACGTAAATTCGTCTCCATAAACGGAATCACAATCAGCTGCCTGTAGAACTGAGAATGCCTTCTTCTCTTCAGTAAATACAAAGCTCTTAAGGGTAAAGAAGTAATTTGTGGTTATATAAATGGCTTTTTTACCTCTTAACCGTTTATTTAGGCGATAGGTCATATCCTTAAATACCATCCACTCATGCTTAATATGATATTTGGCATCCAGCAGCAGTTCGCCCCCATCATCTGGATCCCCTTCCCAAAGTTTGAAATAAACTGGGTCGTTTGTGTTTGCAAAAATGGATAGGGTTATCTCCTCAGTTCCATATGGCCCGAAATCAATATAGGAATATCCAACAACGCCCGCTTCATTCCCGGTAAATCCAATTCCATGCTCTATTCCTTCCATTGCTCCGCCTCTACGTACATCACACAATCCTGCTGGAATATCCTTATAAGGATTTAAATAAGCATTACCAAAGCCTTCAGCTTGAACCGGCAGCTCCGAAATTACGCTTGCACAACCGCCTCCATTTTTAGTAATGCAGCGGATACGAAATTCCCCATCAGCTTTAGCCCTTAAGCGTACTCCATCTTCTACTGGCTCAATATCTACGTAATCAATTTTGATACCGCTTTGGTTCAAAACTTTCCATTCCAGATCTCTGTAAGTAGCATTTGCTGGATATATTTTTGACTTCACAATAACTGAAGGATTCTGAGGCGTCAAATAATTATTCCCTTCAAAGGAAAGTTCTATTTTCCGAATAGGAACCTCATCTGTTCCAGCAGATAAATCTGGCATTGCTGACCCACATCCCACAAGCTGTCTATCCTGATTTTCCATGGTTGCCTGTACACCTTCTATTTTCTCTTCACAAGAGATTGCTGTATAGTGAAGCTCCATTTTCCCAGTTGCAACAGATTCCAAAGTGACACAAATATCTCCTGGCTCTGTTTTAGCAGCAATGACAATCAGTAGCTTACCTGAAAATAGTCGCCTACTCCTCCCTTTATATTGATCAAAATCTGCACTATCTCCATTATCAAGGCCCACAAGCCTGCCTGCACCTGTAACCATTACATTAATCCTGTCCTTAGCATTTTCTACTGGAATGCCATTTTCATCCACTGCTTGAACTTCTAAAAAGAGTAAATCAGTGCCATTTGCCCTAATTACCTCTTTGTCTGCTTTAACAATCAGGGATTTTGTGTCTCCAAAACTCTCTTTTTTATCACTTGCAATAATCCTTCCCTTCTCATCATAAGCAACAGCAATTAGCTTGCCAGGCTGGTATGGAATTTTCCAGTGCTGAACAGTTTTTCGATCTCTCTTGTGATCAATTTCTCTTCTCCCCAGACTCTTTCCATTAAAGAACAATTCACAAGCAGGTGCATTAGTACAAACCTGTACATCAATTGTCTGGCCCGGATTGAAATCCCAATAGGGGAAAATATGTATCATGGGATTGTCCTTATAGCTAGTCCATTCAGCACAAAAGATATAGTAAGAATCCTTGGGAAATCCTGCCGTATCAAACTGTCCAAAATAGCTGTTTTTCGTTTTATATGGAGTAGGTTCTCCAATATAGTCAAAACCAGTCCATATAAACTGTCCTAGTGAATATTTTGCATCTCTATCATCAAATATGGCCTCTTCATAGCTCATGGCCCCCCATCCCGTTACACTATTGCCAAGGGCCGAACATTGTTCATCCTCGTCTGTTAATATAGACCTTTCTAAAGGAAAATGGTATATGCCTCGACTAGCCAGCATGGAAGATGTTTCGCTTCCGTATATTATCCAATCAGGATGTTTTTCATGATGTTCATCATACAAATCTTCTCCGTAATTGTAGCCTATGATGTCTACCAATTTAGAGCAGGCCTGAGCATTTTCCCATTTCATGAAATTTGATCCTATAGTAATTGGAGCATTCTTTTTAGGGTCATGTTCTCTAACAGCGCTGATCAAACGCTTTGTGATTTCCTGGCCATATTCAGAAGCTTGTGTATCATAGATTTCATTTCCTATGCTCCACATCAATAAACTGGGGCAATTTCTATCCCTTCTTATCCAGCTTCTTACATCCCGTTCACACCACTCCTTAAAAAATCTTCCATAATCATAAGGGGTCTTGCTCATCTCCCACATATCAAAAGCTTCGCTAATAACTAAAAAGCCCAGCTCATCAGCCAGTTCCATAACCTCTGGTGCCGGCATATTATGAGCTGTACGAATGGCATTAACGCCCATAGTACGAAGTTTTTCAAACTTTCTACGCATAGCATCTTTATTGAAGGCAGCACCTAGACATCCAAGATCGTGATGCTCACATACACCATTTAACTTGACATTCCTACCATTGATAAAAAAGCCTTCATGTGTATCAAAAGTCATTACTCTAAAACCAAAGCGGTTCTCCTCTATCTCAATAACCTCATTATCTCTAATAAGCTCCGTTTTTAGAGCATATACATTACCCTGTCCTATATCCCACAAAAGAGGTTTTTCAATATTTATGTACTGGAAAAAAATATATGCCTCTTGCGAATCTGGAGTTGCTGATATCTTTCTAATGCTTTTCTCTGGGCTATAAGGCATAGAAATAGATGCTACTTCCTCCTTGTTAGGATCATAAATAGTCTGGCGAAGAATTCTTTCTCCCTTTTCTTCTGGGGCTATATGTATTTCAGTCTCAATTTCTACTCGAAATACACCGTTCTCTAAAGGTACTGTTGTAATGTATACACCGTCTGCAAGCAAGTGTTCATCTTGATAGGTCTTAATCCATACATTGCGGTAAATTCCCGCACCAGAATACCATCTAGAATTGGAATGTTGATAAACAACCCTGACTAAAACCTCATTAAGTCCTTCATGTAGAAATTCTGTGATATCAAACTCAAAAGTAGAATAACCATATTTCCACTCATAGGCCTGTTTCCCATTTATAAATACAGTTGAATCCATATAGACACCATCAAAACGAAGGGATGTCCTATGTTGTAGTTGTTCATGATTAATATAGAATTTTTTACGATACCAGCCAATAGAATCCCTATACAGATTTCTAGTATCATAAATCATCCAATCATGGGGGATGTCAACCGATTCCCAGTTAGCATCTTTTGGAATCTCATAGTATTGATCCTCTAGGGGGCATTCACAAAACTCCCAGTTATCATTCCAAAGTTTCTTTACCGCCATTTGCCTTATTACCTCACTTTCTTTTTTAAAATATATAAAATATATTCATATAGTATATAGAAACTGATATATAAAAACAGTTTTGTACAAGAAAAAGGGAATCAACTTTTTTCAGTATATATGCCTCAGAAAATTAAGATCCTACTTTGCCAATTGAATAATTTAAAAGGATGACACCCTTCGGTTAATTGGTTTATATATAAACAGGGTGTCATCTTCCTACTAGTTCCTTTTATTCATGCCTTGGATTTTCTTGCTTTTAAATTATGCTTATACAATCATCTTCCTAAATAAGGTAATGGATCTACAGGAACTCCATTTATCCGAACTTCAAAGTGCAGATGGGCACCTTTTGATCTGCCAGTATCTCCTACTACTAAAACAGGTTGTCCTCGTGATACTTTCTGTCCCACTGATACTAATCTCGAAGATCCATGAGCATAGGTTGTAGTCATTCCTCCTCCATGGTCAATTACTACATAATTGCCATAAGAACTGCTATATGTTGATATTATCACCGTGCCGTCAGCTGCAGCTACGGCGTTTCTCCCTGCAATTTCTATCCTTTTTCCGCCTTCGTATTTAGCACCAATATCTATACCGTCATGATTTCTTACCTGTCCCGTTACTGGATGAGTCCTGGATCCAAAACCGGATGTTATGCGATAAAAACCTGGCACTGGCCAAGTTAATGTACCTCCAGTATTTTGGCTACCGCCACTTTGACTTCCAGACTCCTTATCATTACTTCCTCTGTTCTGATCTTTCTGACTAGAACCCTGGTTGCTGTCTTCTGTGCTCTGTTCACTACCAGGTTCCTGCTTTTGCTCTTCTTCTTTTTGCTGTTCCTCTTGTTTGCGCTTTTCTTCTTCTATGCGCCTTTGCTCTTCTTCTTTGCGTTTTTGTTCTTCCTCTTTACGCCTCTGCTCTTCCTGCTGCCTCTTTAATTCTTGCTCGCGCAGGAGTCTCTGAATGGTTTTTTCAATTTCTTTAGACGCCTGTTCTAAGATTTCTAGATCCTCTAAATACTGCTGCTCCTGTTCCTTAAGCTGTGCCATAAGTTTAA
>Ga0209537_1004599_pt1 | contig 11625 bp, 11 predicted proteins | sample BioPla4DNA1_FD_187698 | JGI IMG/M metagenome (GOLD analysis project Ga0209537, IMG submission 187698) | Biogas fermentation microbial communities from Germany - Plant 4 DNA1 (SPAdes) (version 2) | ecosystem: Engineered > Bioreactor > Anaerobic > Digestate | place: Bielefeld, North...
GCACATAAGCAAGGGGTATCTGCTATTGCTATAAAAGAAAATAGATACTTTGGTGAGATTAGTAAAGAATTGTTAGAACAAGCTAATAGGTTTGAGATTCCTCTCATACAACTTCCTTATGATGTAGTTTATACTAGGACTATATCTAGCTTTTATGATATGCTTTTTTATAGAAAAAATGAATATATTCTGAAGTTAAATAAAATCTATGAAAAATTGATGAATTTATCTTTTGAAAACAGGGACATAGATGGTATTATATATTCTCTATCCAATCTATCCAATTCCAGTGTTTTTCTATTTGACGGTTCATTAAATCTAATGTGCTACAATATTATTAATCCTAGTAGTTTTGATAGACTATCTCCTATTAGTCCTTTCAACAAAGAAGGTATTAGGCTGGTCAAACAAATTAAGAATTATACGATTAATAAGGAATTAAATAATTCCTTTATCAGTTTTTTCCCCATATCCATCAATAATAAGAATATTGCCTATGTGTATATTATTAATGATTTTAAACTGGATAAACTTTCCCAAAGGTCAATAGAATATGGAATTTCAATTATAACTGCAAAAATGGAAAGAGATCATAACACGATTCTTGCTCAGACGAGAGTAAATAGAACATTAGTTGAGATGATGTTAAATAACAGTGAACTTCCTGATGAATTCTATCAAAATGTAGAACTAAATTTAAACTGGAATAGCCAAGGTTTTGTTTATGGAGTTTGTATTAAACTTCATCCTGAAATAGATAAAAATATTGGGAATTGTGAGTTTGTCATCTATAATTATTTAGATAATATATTGGTAAGAATAATTATCTGTCTACTAGTAAAAATAACGGTATATTTGTGTTTTTCAAGGTTGCTACTAAGGATTGTTTAAAAGATTTTATATCTAATTTTGTAAAATATATTAAAACTTACGAGGATATATTCACTGTTTCCATAGGTATTTCCAAGCCATATAAAGATATTAAAAGTATAAGAAGATTATATGATGAAGCATATCTAGCAATTCTTTTTAGTAATCGTGATATCATATATTATAATTCCTTAGATACTATTAAGCTACTCTATCCTCTAAAGGATGATGATGGGATTCAGCAATATTATAGTAAGACTATAAAAAAGCTTGAAGAATATGACGAAATAAATGGTACGAATTTATTAGAAACTTTAGAGGTTTTCTTTAAATATAATTTTAAAAAGACATTGGTTGCTAATAAACTTTTCATTCATGTTGAAACATTAAGATATAGACTTAATAGGATTGAAGAGATAACTGGTTATTCTGTTGAAGAAACGGAAGGGTTGTTTGCATTACAAATGGGGTTGAAAATTAGAAGGTTATTAAAAATTAAATAGAAAGCATAAAGCTTGAAGAAGCTACTCTATTATGAAAAGTCATAAATAGGGTAGCTTTATTTTTATGTTTTCATATGATTGTTAAGTAATATTTGAATCGTTATAATATTCAGTAAACATATAGCTATTATGTTAATGTATAAAATTTTAGATTAAAGGAGGAGAAAATATGCAAGAAGGAGGTCCAATGAAAAATAAGAGTAACAGAGAAAGGGAAAGAATTAGTGCATTTGAACCTCAAACTTTTATACTAGGAATGGCGTTATCCGTATTGTCGGCAATAATTTGTATGCAAATTATTGGTAAAGTTGGGGTTACACCTAATACTTCTCTTATAGGGGCTATTGTAGCTATGGTTATTGCTAGAATTCCAATAGAGTCCTTTTCTAAATTCAGATCCTTAGAGAGACAAAATTTGATACAAACTACAGTTTCAGCTGCAGGTTTTTCTGCTGCTAATAGTGGATTTCTAACTATGGCAATATTTTTTGTAATGGGAGAGACCGACTTTATATTGCCAATGGCTATTGGTTCATTAATTGGTGTAGCTATTTCAATATTTATTGTAGGAAGGATATTTGATAGTAGTATATTTCCAGCGGAAGCACCATGGCCTCCCGGTGTAGCAACTGCACAAGCTATTGAGGCTGGAGATCAGGGTGGAGAGAAAGGAAAGAGGTTATTACAAGGGGTTATTCTAGGTGGGATTGCTAGTTATTTTAAACTACCTGCTGCAGGTATTGGCATTGTATTTATAGCTAATATTTTTTCTATGACGGCTCTAGGAATTGGATTAATTATTAGGGGTTATTCTAAAGTTTTATTTAATGGATTGGATCTGGGGAACACGTATATACCCCATGGTTTCATGATAGGTGCAGGGATTATGGCCCTCATTCAGTCAATGAAAGTTATTCTTCAGGGGAAAAACAAAAGTGAAGGCCCTACGGTAAATTATACAAAATCTGATGAAGAAACAAAGAGGAATTTAATGCTTGGAATAGGTCTATTCCTATTAGGAGCATTAGTATTAGCTATTGTTTCCGGTATTTATTCTCAATTAAACGCTACAAAGCTTATACTTTGGTTATTATGGGCTACTTTTTCAGCTACTGCTGCAATGCTTTTAGTAGGGATGGCAGCTATGCATTCAGGATGGTTTCCAGCATTTGCAATTACCACTATTTTTATGACTATTGGCATATTTTTGGTTTTCCGGTGATTCCTCTTGCTTTATTGACTGGATATGTTAGCGCCGTTGGTCCATGTTTTGCTGATATGGGATACGACCTGAAAGCAGGTTGGATATTAAGGGGGAAAGGAGAAGATAAAGAATACGAGCTATATGGAAGGAAACAACAAGTTATTATTGAGATGATTGGTGGGATTATTGGAATAGTCGTTGTATTATTGACAATGAATTTATATTTTGAATCCGATTTATTACCACCAGTAAGTAGAGTATTTGCTGCTACTGTTTCAGCGGGAGCAGATACATCCCTATTAAAAACATTGTTAATATGGGCTATTCCAGGGTTTATATTACAACTTATCTTTGGACCTTCAAGAATGGTAGGTGTATTGTTTGCAACAGGATTGTTGATAAACAATCCAATTTACGGTATAGGTGTTTTAGCAGCGGTGATTGTACGTCTTATCTTTGGAACAGAATTTATGGAAATTAGAGATGCAGGTTTAATAGCAGGAGATGGATTGTATGGATTTTTTAGCGCTTTAATTAAAGCGTTAATGTAGCAGATAAGGGGTTGATGGTATGAAAGATAGTTATAATATTGGACTTATTAGAGTAGTGACTTTTTCTGATGAGGATTTGATAAACCTTCATGGAAAAATAATAGAAAGGTATTTTCCCATGTTAAAGGTAGAATCAAGATGTATAGATGACCAACCCTATGGAGTCCATGATGAAGAGTCTGAAGCTCTTGCAGTTCCAAAGATTATTGAACTAGCCAGGAGTTGGGGAAATATTGATGCTTTAATAATTAGTTGTGCAGGGGATCCTGCTGTTGATGAACTTAGACAAATGTTGAATATTCCTGTAATTGGGGCTGGGGAAAGTACTGCTTTGTTGGCTAAAAGATATGGTCAGGTATTTGGAGTTCTGGGGATCACTAAGGATATACCAGATGCTTATACTAGAATTTTAGGGAACAATATAGTTGGAACTTGTGATGTACCCGGTATTGAATCAACTATTGATTTAATGTCTGAAGAAGGTAAAAGGAAGGTAATCAATAAAGCCTTGGAACTTAAGACTATGGGAGCAGAAGTAATTCCACTTGCATGTACGGGGATGGCTACCATAGGAATTGCCAGAGAACTTGAAGAAGTCTGTGGAATTCCCGTTATAGACCCTGTTATTGCTGAAGGTTTAATTGCATACTATGAATGTATAAGAAAGTAAGTTACGAGGTGAGAGTATGAAATTAGATAAGGAAATATTGAAGTACGCTTTAGTAGGTGGAACCATTCTAGGTGGTGGTGGAGGAGGTTCTATGGAACTAGGAAAGGAATCTGGAAGTATTGCCCTTGATTATGGGGATTTAAGATTGGTGGATATTTCTGAGGTTCCAGACAACACTTTGATTGTTACTGCTTCAGCAGTAGGTGCACCTGCAGCGGTGGATAAGTATGTAAAACCTAGGGACTATGTTAGAACTATTGAAATATTAGAGGAAAATACTGGCCTAAAAATTGGCGGCATTATTACTAACGAGAATGGAGGGGCGGCAACTATTAATGGATGGATACAGGCAGCTATATTAAATATTCCGCTAATAGATGCTCCTTGTAATGGTAGAGCACACCCTACTGGTACTATGGGGAGTATGGGATTAAATAATGTTCTAGAGTTTGTTTCATATCAGGCATATGCTGGTGGGAACCCAGAACTGGGCAATAGGATAGAAGGGTTTGTCAGTGGAAATATATTCAAGGCTTCTACAATGGTAAGACAAGCTGCTGTTCAGGCTGGAGGTTTAGTAGCTGTTGCTAGGAATATAGTGGATGCTAAGTATGTAAGAAAAAATGGGGCTGTAAAAGGTATAAGCCATGCTATTGAAACGGGAAAAAGGTTTTATAAGGGTTTAGAAACATGTTCCAATAGTGCTATAGAAGCTGTTGTAGAATTTTTAAATGGAGAAATAGTTGCGGAAGGGTTGGTTTCAGAGTTTGAACTTGTTACAAAAGGTGGATTTGATGTTGGTAGGGTTGTAGTTGAAGGTGCTGAAATGACATTTTGGAATGAATATATGACCCTTGAACGTGGAAACGAGAGACTGTATACTTTCCCAGATCTTATTATGTCCTTTGACAGGACTTCGGGGATGCCTATAACTACTGCAGAGATTAAAAAAGATATTGATATTGTAATTATAGGGACTAAGAAAGAAAACTTAAAATTAGGTGCTGGTATGTATGATATGAAGCTCCTTAAGGAGATTGAACCTATAGTTAATAAAGAAATATTAAAATACATTTAAAGGAGGCAACCTATGTTACTAAAACAAATTTTAGATGTATATGAATATATTGATACTGCAACTGCTAATGGTGAAGAAATGAAGGAATATATGGAATCCCTTGGTGCAAAAGAAGTTGAAGTTAAGACTATATCTGGAGACAAGGGAAAGACTGATTTTATTAGGATTAGAATTCCTGGTCTAGAGGGAAAATCTAAAGGTATGGATGCTCCTACCCTTGGAGTACTAGGGAGATTGGGAGGTGTTGGGGCAAGACCTGAAAGGATTGGGATGGTATCAGATGCTGATGGTGCCGTGGTGGCTTTAGCTGTTGCTGCTAAACTATTGGATATGCAGAAGAAAGGAGATTTTCTCCATGGAGACGTAATCATATCTACCCATATTTGTCCTAATGCTCCAACTCAACCTCATAAACCTGTACCTTTTATGGGGTCTCCTGTTGATATGGCTACGGTTAATAGGGAAGAAGTAGATGGAGAATTGGATGCTATTTTATCAATAGATACTACTAAGGGAAATAGAGTGATTAATCATAGAGGATTTGCTATTTCTCCTACAGTAAAGGAAGGATATATTTTAAAAGTCAGTGATGACTTATTAGATATTATGGAGATTACAACGGGTAAATTACCAGTGGTATTTCCAATTACTACTCAGGATATTACCCCTTATGGCAATGATGTTTATCATATAAATAGTATTTTACAACCATCTACTGCAACTACTGCACCTGTAGTTGGGGTAGCAATTACCACTGAAGTTCCTGTACCGGGTTGTGCTACAGGTGCTAGCCACCCCTTTGATCTAGAACAGGCTGCTAGATTTACAATAGAGGTTGCTAAAGCATTTGGTAGAGGGGATTGTAAATTCTTTGATGAGGTTGAATTTAATAGATTAATCAAATTATATGGCAATATGCACCATATTCAAACCCTTGGGAAACAGGAGGGATAGATATGAAAAGAAAATTGGGGACTATTACCATAGGCCAATCACCTAGAGATGATGTTATTCCAGAGATGTTACCTTATTTAGGGGAAAATGTTGAGGTGATTCAGGCTGGTGCATTAGATGGTTTAACCTATGAAGAGATATTAGAGTTTGAACCTAAAGAGGGAGATTATGTATTGGTTTCAAAACTTAGGGATGGTAGAAGTGTGAAATTTGCTGAAAAGCATATATTACCTAGGTTACAGAATTGTATTGATAAATTAGAAGCAGAGGGGGTAGAGGTTATTCTGTTTATATGCACCGGGGCTTTTCCAGATATATTTACATCTAAGAAGCCTATTTTATATCCACAAAAAATACTTCATGGAGTCACCCCTAATCTTCTAGGTAAGGGGAAGTTAGCTGTAATTACTCCAGATGAAGACCAAATATTTCAAAGCCAGAAAAAATGGAGTGAAACTGGTGTTGATGTAATAGTGGTTAAAGGTTCTCCATATTCCAAGGAAGATGAATTAGGTGAAGCTATTAGAGAATTGAAAAGGTATAAAGGTATTGACATTATAGTAATGGATTGTATAGGCTATAATCAAGAGATGAAAAATAGAGTATCAAAAGAAACGGGAATACCAGTTGTGCTTGCTAGAACTATGGTAGCAAGAGTATTAGGAGAGATACTCAATCCATAATGGGGTGATTATTTTGAGTAAGAAATCTGGTTACAGAATTGTAATTGAGGATTGTATGGGTGTAAAAAAGGATGAAACAGTATTAGTATTGACGGATGATAAAAAATTTTCCATTGGTAAAGCATTGTATGAAGAGGCAAAAAAGTTTGGCAAAGAAGCAGTACTAATGGTAATGGAGCCTAGAAAAATTAGCGGGGAGGAGCCACCAGAAGCTGTGGCTAAGGCTATGAAGAATTTTGATGTAATCATTTGTCCAACCTCTACTTCAATTACTCATACAAATGCAAAAATTAATGCAATTAAGGCAGGGGCTAGGTTAGCAAGCATGCCAGGGATAACAGAAGAAATGTTTGAAGAAGGGGCTATTACAGCTGATTATAATGAAGTGGAAGCTCTTACATTGAAATTTACTGATCTTTTATCCAAAGCAAAAACAGCCAAAATAATAAAAGAGGGACATATACTCCAAATGTGGCTGGAAAACAGAAAGGGAATTCCCAGTACGGGGATATACAAGAATCCTGGTGAAGCTGGTAATCTTCCTTCTGGGGAGGCATATATAGCTCCTAAGGAAGATTCAGCATATGGTAGCATGATAATTGATGGTAGTATGGTTGGAGTTGGAATATTAAAATCTCCACTATATATAGAGGTTAAAGATAGTAAACTTGTAAAACTAGAAGGCGAGGATGCGCATAAGTTACAAATACTGTTTGATAATGAAAACAATGCCACATTAGGAGAATTGGGAATTGGTACAAATCCTGCTGCTAGACTTACAGGTGTTATTTTGGAGGATGAAAAAATATATGGCACTGTCCATATAGCTTTTGGAACCAATACATCTTTTGGTGGTAACAACAAAGCGGATTGTCATCTAGATGGGGTTATAATGAACCCAACCCTATATTTAGATGATAAACTTGTACTAGATAAAGGAAAGGTTTTAATATAAATAGAACAGCTGGGACGGTAAAAACCGCCCTAGCTGTTCCAATTGTTTAGAGATATTTACTAAGGTTAGCTGAAGAAGTAAAAATCATTTTACATTACCATCTTTATAGATACCTTTAAAAATTAATTCTATAAAATTCTCAGCTATTTTTTGTCTTTCGCCATGATCGGTAATGTTTTTTAGTTCAAAATATCTAATTATATTGTATTCGATAGTGGTAAACAAAAATGAAGCAAATTCTAAATCAACAAAATCATGAATTAGCCCTTTTTCCTTGTCTTTATACAGCTTTTCAGTATTTAATTCCATAAAATTATCAATAGCATAATTAAAATAAAACTTTCTTTTAATATCTTCATTATCATATAGGAGTATGTTTAATAGCTCCCTTTCCTTATTTTCTAATAAAGAATCATCTTCTGAAATTTTTGCTAATCTTAAAAAGTTTTCTTTTAAAGTATTGTCTTCAATAAAAACGTGATCATGTTTCTTGGAAATAATTTTTTTAATTAAATATAAGAACAAATCGTCTTTATCATAAAAATATTCATAAAAACTTCCAATTGAAATATCTGCAGCTTTAGAGATTCTTTTTACACTGGCTTTTTTGTAATTATGTTTGTGTTCTAAGAATTCAGTATATGCAGCATCGATGATTTTTCCTTTTTTATCATTATCTAATTTATAAAAATTAACCTTTGGCATTAAAACCATTCCAATCCTTATTTATTTTTATTGGATTATCAAACAATATTTAACTGTCCATAATATAGTATATATTCATTGAAAGTTTTAGTCAAATTGGCTAAATATTAAATATATTCATTAAATTATTGACTTCCTCAGGTGATTATTATAAAATAAGACTGAACCGGTTCAGTTTGTGTAGCGTATTAAAATTTAATTAAAGTTAGGAGGCTAAGTTATGAAGGAAAGTACTTCTACATTTGAAAAGAAGACTAACCGAGTTGAAAAGGAATTTACAGTTAGGGCAATTTTTTGGGGAATAATTGTAGGGCTAATTATGATGGCATTACTTATATACTTAGGTGCAGTTGCAGGAATGGATTTTAATGTTTCCCCTGTAGCTTCTATACTAGGGGTAATATTAATTCCATTAATTGGGGGCCCAACAAATAAAAAAGAAATAAATATAATGCAAACAACTGCTTCAGCTGTTGCGCTAAGTTGTACAGGTTTAGCAATTTATTATGTTGCTGCAATGTTTTTGGGATATGAGTTTAAATGGAGTGTTATAATTATTACCTTATTATTAGCTAATCTTATAGGCATCTGCTTTGTTACATTGCTGAGAAAACAAATGGTGGAAGATCCTAGTTTGCCTTTTCCCCAGTCAATTATGTGTAAAACTGCTATAGATAATGGCGGGAACCTTACTGGAAAGGACGCCAAGATATTATTCCTATTTATTGCTATCGGCTTAATTATCGTTTTTATGCAAAATATATTAGGGATTATTCCGGCTATGATAGATTTTTCTAAATACTTGCCTGAAGGAATGGTTATGGGAGTATTATTAATGCCTATGATGTTGGGTATGGGATATATATTGGGATTTAAGATAAGTATCATTCTTTTAATTGGATCTTTAGTTTCTAATCTAGTGCTTGGCCCAATTGGTACCAATTTAGGTTGGTATGTAAATCCACAAGTTGATTATTCTGGTATGCAGAATTTTAATATTCCGATTATGGTTGGAATGTCCCTATTTGCTTCAGTTATACCCCTCATTAAACAAAGAAAAGCTATTTTAAGGGCATTTAGTTTTAATAGTTCTAATCTAGATGAAGAATCAAAGGTGGTACCTGTTAAACTAATGATTATTTGTATGATTATTTGTATTCTAGGAGCAATAGTATTCTATAAAATTACTTACAATATTAATCCTATACATATGTTGTTTTTTGTTATACTAGGAATGGCAACAGCTCTGATATCTGTAAGAATACAGGCTGAATCTGGCCTTAGTGCTGCTTTGGCATTTTCAGTATTTCAGATAGTTATAGTATATTCCATAATTAGAGAGCCAATAGTAACCCTTTTAATATCTTTTATGTCAGGAGCCATAACATTATTAGCACAAAATACAATGATGGATTTGAAAACAGGTTATATGCTTGGGGCTTCCCCAAAGAAGCAAGTTTGGGCACAGATAATAGGGATTATTCCTGGAATTATTATTGGAACTGTATTTTTCTACGGATTAGTAAAAACCCATGGACTATCTTCTAACCATATATCTTATCCCATTGGAAAGATGTATTATTCAATTGCTTCTGGTTTGTCAGGTGAAATGTCTAATGTCTTTGATATGGGGAGATTTGTTATAGGAAGCATTATTGGCTTAGCAATGTCATTTATAGGATTGCCTGCTGGTGCTTTGGCTATTACTCTTTATTTGATGCCAAGTGTGGTTTTAAATTTGTCAATTGGTGGTGTAATAAGAGGCTTTATAGAGAAGAGATTTGGTGAAAAGCGTGCTGAGACTTATAATAATGCAGCAACAGGTTTAGTTATTGGGGATGCTTTAGTAGCAATAGTTATTGTAGTACTGACAATGTTAATGTAAGCAAGTCAAAAAGGAGGAATATTACTGTGAATATTAAGAAAGATATTTATAAGGGAAAAAACAAACTTCTTTTATTAAAAAATGCAAATATTATTGACTTATATACTGGAGATATTGATTATAATAAGGATGTTTTTATTACAGGCGATAGGATTACCGAAGTCTTAGATTCAAGGTATGAAATAGATAGTTTAGATTTAGATCTTAATATTGTTAACTGTAAAAACAAATACTTAATTCCAGGCCTGTGGGATATGCACATACATATATTGGATAATGCGGATTTAGCAATACCCCATTTGATAGCCAATGGAGTATTAGGAATTAGGGATATGGGCTCTTCTTTTTCGGAAATAGAATACTTAAAAAGTAAACTTGAAAAAGAATCCCTTCCTATAAATTTGTTTTTTACTGGCCCAATCTTAGATAATAAGATTATTCCGGGTACAGATAGCAGAATTAATGTTAATGGACCGGAGGATATGCAATCTATTGTAGCAAAACTATATGGTTTTGGTGTTGATTATATTAAGGTTCATTCCAATATACCCTATGAAAAATATTTAGAACTTATTGAGATTGCTAAAAAATTTAAATTAGATGTAGTAGGGCATGTGCCTTATGGGGTTAGAATTATTGATGCCATAAATTTAGGGCAGAAAAGTATAGAACATCTTACAGGAATGTTTTTAGGGTCCTCTCATCTAGAAAGTTCCCTAAGGGAGAAATATGTAAATGCTAAAAATAACATGATAGCTGAAATGAATGAAAAAGAAGCTGCTAATACTTTTCACGAAGAAAAATTTGAGCAAATTGTTGAGGCGAGTTTAAAGAAAAATGTATACCATGTACCTACATTGAGAATAATGAAGGCGGCTACCTCTGAATTAATAGATTCTAAACCGGATTTTTACAAATATATTCCTGAAGAATTGGCAAATTCAATGGAGAATTTTTCTGCTGAGCTTAAAAAAGCAAATCTTATTTCATTTTTTGATTTCATGTATGAGTGTAAAAAGAGATTAGTCCAAAAAATGTATGAAAGGGATTTACCTATTTTGGTAGGTACTGATTCCCATTGCAGTATGTTGGGGGATCAATTTAAGATATTTTATGGATGTAGTGTACACGAAGAAATGGAAGAGCTTGTAGACTGTAATTTCTCTAATTTAGCAGCTTTGCAATCTGCTACAATTAAACCAGTTGAATTTCTCAACCTTACTAAAGATTTTGGTAAAATTGAAGCCGATAAAATTGCAGATTTTCTAATATTGAACTCAAATCCATTAGAAGATATTAGGAATACCAGAGATATAGAATATATCGTTTTAAAGGGAAATATAAAAGCTATATAAAAAACAATAGCAAAGGATTTTATTAAAAATAATATATCTGAAAATCCAGATATAAGGGTTAGTGTAAAATAATTGTAGGAAAAAGTACAAAAAAGAATAGCCCCATATGTTATGATGGAAGTATGCTAAACAACAACATAACATAAGGGAGGCTATTCTTATGAATACAATTATACACCAAATTATTGAAAAAATCACTAAAGATATTAAGG